>LNFM01000109.1_pt1 | contig 294158 bp, 307 predicted proteins | sample 596031 | NCBI WGS metagenome assembly LNFM01 (sample SAMN04254537, study PRJNA301005) | activated carbon metagenome | isolation source: dual media filters at the Ann Arbor, Michigan drinking water treatment plant | place: USA: Ann Arbor | reverse complement strand
TGCCCGCGGCACCGGCGAAAAGGGCATGGAGCTAAGCCCTGCGTTGCGAATCCGCCGATGGCGGGTCCGTGGCGAAAGCGGGAGCGGTCCAGACCATCGGAGCGCACATAACACCCGCGCCCATCGTAAAGGAGGCGAGCTGGCCATCGTCAGCGTTCTACAACTCCTCGGGCCCAAGCCGGGAAAAACGATCGGAACGTGGGGCGCGCGCAGCGCGCAGCGTTGGTTGGAGACTTCCAGCGCACCTAACAGAGACTACTCAGCGCGGATCGCGCGCGCCGCTCTCCCATTTTGCTCGGGAGGCCGACAGCTTTCGGAACCGCATCGCAAGATGCGGGCGCCTTGTCGTGCGCAGCGTTTAACCAACCGCCGCGTCGATCAGCAGAAACGCGCGCGTGGCTTCGGCGTTCATCGATGCGCGCCCGCGTGCGATCAATTCAGCAATGCGCGCGCCTTCGTTGCGCAGGAACTGCATCGCTTCCTGGTTCGCCACCGGGTCGTGCTGAAGGTGCTCGGCCAGACGCCGCGACGCATCCGGCGCAGCATCGTAAACGGCGCGGCGGCGTGCTTGCGTGCCGGAGCGCGCGCGCTGGGCGATGCGCTCCAAGCCAGAAGGGGAGAACACCTCATCAAGCCGCATGCCCGCATGCTCAATGGTTTCGACGATCGGCAAAGCCGGTGTCGCCGGCCGCGGCTCGCTGATGCGGCGGCGCAAATGCGCCACTGGATCTTCCGCTTGGCGCGGCTGCGCAGCGGCCGGCGCAGGTGCGCCATTCTCATCGACGTTGGACAAGAGATCGCGCCACGTCCAATCGCCGCCCGGCTCGACCCGGTCACTCGCGCGGCGCGGCGGCGGTGCGCGTTCGCCAAAATCTGCGCCGCCGCCCGCTTGCCGGCGTTGCCGCGAAGGCGGCGGGCCTTCCAGCGGATCGGGCTGATCGCGCCAAGACGCGTCATAAGATGCATCGTCACGGCTCTGCTGACGCGACCGTGTCCGCTGCGGGGCAGGCGTTTCGTCTTCAACGGCCTGGCGCGCGCCAACGGCCGCGTTGCGCGCCGCATCGGCCGCATCACGCAGACGCTCCAGCGCAATCGCCGCTTCGCGCTCGACGTTTACCGCTTCGCCGCGGATCAAATCCGCCGCGCGCTTGGCGTCGTCGATGGCGCGATGCGTGGTATCGCGCACTGCGCCAGCCGTCGAGTTCGCAGCCAACGACGCAGCTTCCGCCGATTGCCGCGCTGCGTCCGTAAGATTGGTGGCCTTCGCCAGCACATCGAGCGCCGTCGACAGTGCTTGCTCCAGACGCAGCGCCGAATCCGCACTCGCTTGCGCGGCGTTGGAAAGTCCGTGCGTTCGATCGCTGATCAATGCCGCCGCTGCGCCAAACGAGGTGAGACGGTGATCGAGCGCTTGATCGGCGGCGCGTACTTCGGCTTCCGCCAGCTTTGCCGCTTCCGAAATCGAGTGCGTATGTTTGCCGATCGAATTGCCGATCGTTTGCGCTTGCGTGGTGAGCTCTTGCGAAATCCGCATCAGCTCTTCGCGTTCTCGCTCCATGCCGGTGATCATCTTCCCGGCGCCGGCTTTGGCTTGATCGGCCATGTTGTCGACAGCCTGCGCTTGCCGCGCGATCTGGCCTTCAACTTCCTGAAGCCGCGACAGCGTTTGTTCGAGCGCCTTGTCGAGCGTGTTGATCTCGCTGCGCACCGTCATCGCCAATTGGCGCGCGCCGGTCTCGGCGCTGCGTTCGGGATTGAGCAGGCGATCGGTCGCATCAGCCAAGCGTCGCGCTTCGGCGCGGGCGCGGGCGCTGTCGCGCGCAGAAAAGCCGGCGAACAGCGCCATCAAAGCTGGCAGCAGCACCGCGGCTGCCAACGCGCCCATCTCAACCGGCGCCAAGGCCTGCAATCCCGACGCGCCGATCAACGCGACCGCCGCCGCCATCGAGCCGACCACCCAAAGGGCCGCCACGCCCATCGCCAACATACCGGCAAGGCCGCCGTCTTCACGGGGCGGACCAGCTTTAGGCGTCGTGTTCGTCATGGATGCGTCCCGCCAACAGAAGCGCGCTCAAGACAGCGCGTTAATCGCGTCAACGGAAACGAAAGAAGTGCGGCCATTTCAAGAGCGAAGCGCACTGAATGCGCGGAGATGGAGGAGAGTTCAGCGATCCCGCTGCGTTTGGCATTGCTCGCCGCCGCAAGCTTCGCCAGTCACGCGTTGCTCCACGGTGATGCCAACCCAAGCCAGGGCGACAACCAGAAGAAAATCACGGATCGCGACGAGAAACGTCAGCATCGCCCTCTACCTTCAATGCAGCACCGCGTATTTGCGCTGAACTGCGTCCCACTACAAGGCGCGGACGGTGACATAAACGCGAAATTACGAAGCCATTGTTACGCCGCCACGCCGCTTGACGCCGGCGCCTCAGACGCTAAATACCGTGCGATGTTACAACATAACAGCGCGCAGGCCGGCAAGAGGGCGCACATCGCCCACGCGGCGCTGATCGGCTTTCATGCGCTGTGCTGTGGCCTGCCGGCCCTGGCGATGGCTGCGGCGGCCGTCTCGGGCCTCACCTCCGGGGCCGCCCTCATGTCCGGTGTGTTCGAGCCCCTCCACGCGCTCCTCCACACCCACGAAGTCTGGATTTTGGTGGGCTCGGCCGTGCTTGTAGTCAGCGGCGGCGTGCTTGAGGTGCTGGCCCGCCGCAGTGCGCATACCCATGGTTTTCCTTGGCTTTTTGCGTTTTCCGTGGGCTGCTTTCTGGCCAATGTCGCGATCGTTTTGGCGCATCGGGCCGGCTAAGCGCTATCGTTTAGGCTTCAGCAGATGCAGCGCTAAAGTCCGAAACCGCCGCACCGCTTCTGAAATATCTCTATCTTTCCAGAGCGTTCGCCGCAGAGCAAAGCCCTCCAACGCAGCCATTAGCGCCTCCGCCGCATCGGCTGGCGCAAGGCTCGGATACGCAGCGCCAGCGCGCTGGGCCCGCTCGATCACTGCCGTCAGCCGTTCCCGCGTCGCCCGATCCCGCGCCCCAAGCGCTTTTGCCAGCACAGGATCGCCCGCCGCCTCGGCCCAAATGTCCGCAAACAGCGTCGCATCCTGTTCAAATGCCTCAAAAAACGCTCGCGCCAGCGCCGCGATGCCGTCAATCAGGCCATGGTCATCGGGCAGGGCGTCCAGCGCCGCTTCCGCCTGCGCCCGCGTATCCAGCGCGATCGCCGCCACGATATCGGCCTTGGAGTCGAAATACCGATAGAGCGCCCCCGGGCTGATCCGCGCTTGCGCGCAGATCTCCTCGATCGTCGTCAGCCGGAATCCCCGCTCGCGGAAGCACTCCCGGGCCGCGTCCAGGATCTGGCCGCGGCGGCGTTCGGGCAAAGCGGGGTCAGCGAGCCTGGGCATCGAATCGCGCTCAGCATAGCGCCGGCGGCTTATGGTTTAGCCAATCTTCACGCCCTGCTGGCAGCGTCGGCCCTTACTGATTTCCGGCGGAGACCGCGCGCTAATGCCCACTTTCTCGCCAACGGCGCTGGCCAGCGCCGCCGAGACGCGCCGGCGCGAGATGCCGGCCTCGATCGCTTTGGTGATCCTGACCGGGGGCCTGGCGGCCGCCATCATGGACGGCGTCGGCGCAGTCGGCTGGGCCGCTATCATGTCCCTGCTGCTGATCCTCGATACCGAACTTTATCGCCGCCTCGACGCAGCCGAGACCAAACTCAAGGGCGGCGTGCTCGCCGGCCTGATCGGGTGGGCGTTCGCAAGTTCGGCCTTCTATGCCGCGCTCCCGGCCGCGCTGTGGCTCGATGGTCAAGCCGCTGGCGCTGCGGCCGCGATGGTGTTGTGGGTGTCGGGCGTAGTGCGCCACTTCAGCCCTGGTGTGTCCGGGGCGCTGCCGATCGCAATTGCAGGCGCTGCGCCGCCAGCGCTCTCGATGGTGTTGGCGCCGATCGCGATGGCGTCACTGTCGCGTCAGCCAGACTGGGATCTCGCGATTATCGCCGCCGTCGGCGGCGCCGCATTGATGGCCTACGTAACGCAAGCGCGAGTCAGCGCCGCCGAGGCTGAACGCAAACTTGGCGAACGCGCGCGCGATGAAACAACGCAACAGACCCTCGCCAAATTGATCTTCGAGCACGATGCGCTCGCCGCCGTGTTGGTCGATCAAAGCGGCCGGGTGGTTGCGATAAGTAAGAATATGAGCGCTGGGCTGCGTGTCGACGCGACAGCCGTGGGCGCAAAACTCGAAGACCTAATTGCCTGGTCGCCGGATCGCTGGCGCGATGGTTTCGTGCGCGCGCTCCGCGGTGAGCACGTGCGTTACGAGGAAGATGAAGCTCACACGCAAGAGGGCGTGCGCTATTTTGCGTGGCAAGCGCTCCCATGGCGCGATGCGCAGGGCGAGATATGCGGTGTGCTGGCGCACGGGCGCGACATCACCTCGCTCGTGCAAGCACGAGCCGCCGCCGCTGCTAACGAGCAGCGCCTGAAAATTGCGCTCGAAGCTGGCCAGAGCGTCGTCTGGGAAGTGGATTTCAAAACGCAGCGCAACACGTGGTACGGCGACGCCACGCCGCTTTACGGCCACGAGATCACGTTTGAAGAATTTGTCGGGTTCACACCCATCTTGCATGCCGACGACCGTCCGGCGCTGAAGGCCTATTTCGATGCGGTGATCGCCGGCGCCGAGCATTCGCTCGAGCACCGCGTCATTCGCGACAATGGCGACATCGGTTGGGTCGAGGTTTGGGCGCGCCGCGTGCTCGGCCGCACTGGCAAAGTACGCAAGGTCGTCATTCTCTCGAAGGACATCACCGAGCGCAAACGCCAAGAAGCCGCGTTCATCACAGCGATGCACCGCGCTGAGGAAGCACTGAAGGGCAAGCGCGCGCTGTTTGGCGACACTGTGGACGCGGTTGAAGCGATCGACGAGGCTGCGGTCAATCTCGCCGAGATGTACGAGCGGCTTGAGCGCTTGATTGCAGAAGTCGATGTACGCGACGCGATGTTGGCGGAAACCATGACGTCACTGCGCGCCGCGCGCGAAGCGGCGGAGACAGCCAACGTTTCAAAATCGCAATTTCTGGCCTCGATGAGCCACGAACTGCGCACGCCGCTGAATGCCATTATCGGATATTCCGAAATTCTCCACGAAGAAGCGTCGGCCGATGGCCGCGATACCGATGTTGCTGACATCGAGCGTGTCCTTACCGCAGCGCGCCAGTTGCTGCACTTGATCAATGACATTCTCGATCTCTCCAAGATCGAGGCAGGCCGCATGGATGTGGCCGCGTCAGATTTTGATGTTGGCCAACTCATTGCCGAAGCGGCGTCGATCGTGCGCCCGAGCGCCGAAAAGAACGCCAACGCGATCAAAATCGAACTCGGCAATGACCTCGGTGAGGCGTCCACCGATGCCTTCAAGCTCAATCAGTGCCTGCTCAATCTCCTGGCGAACGCGGTGAAGTTCACCCAGTCCGGCGATATCGTCGTGCGTGCAAAGCGCGATCGCGCCGTTGGCGGTGATTGGTTCGAGATTGCGGTTTCCGATTCCGGCATCGGCATGAGCGTCGATCAAATGAGCCGGTTGTTCAACGCGTTCGTTCAAGCTGACGCTAGCACCGCGCGTCGCTATGGCGGCACCGGTCTTGGCCTCGCCATCACGCGCCGCACCATGCAATTGCTCGGCGGCGATGTCAGCGCCATTAGTGAGCCGGGGCAGGGCTCGACGTTCACCTTGCGCTTTCCTGCAGAGCTTCCAGCGGCGCCGGCGCAGACGCTGGCGCGTGTCGATATGGCGACAGCAGCCGGGCAGGGCGGCAAGCGCATCGTGCTGGTCATCGATGATGAGGCGAGCGCGCGCGATCTGACCGCGCGGTCGTTGACGCGTCTTGGTTTTGATGTGCGCGGCGCTGCACATGGCGAAGAGGGGTTGCGGCTGGCGCGCGCTTTGAAGCCGAGCTTAATCGTTGTCGATATCAATCTTCCGGACATGACCGGTTGGGATGTCATCCGCCAGCTTAGCGCTGAGCAGATTGACGCCCCGGTCATTGTTCACTCCGTCGATGACGACCGCCAGCACGCCATTTCGCTTGGCGCGTGCGACCTGCTTGTGAAGCCAGCCGATCGCGATGTGCTTGCGGCCGCGGCGTTGCGCTTTGCGCGTGCTTCTGAAACGTCCGAGCCGGCGGCGCCGGCATTGCCGATATCTAAGACTGCGTGAGGGCCCAATGCGTATTTTGATCGCCGAAGACCATCCCGATAATCGTGAGATGCTGACCCGCCGCCTCGAACGGCGCGGCTATGAGGTGCACTGCGCCGAGAATGGCGCTGAGGCCGTCGAGATGGCGAAGAGCTGCGCGCCGGATCTGATCCTTATGGACATCTCGATGCCGGTGATGTCGGGCATCGAAGCGACGAAAGTGATCCGCACGACGCCGGATGTCGCTGGGGTGAAGATCGTCGCGCTTACGGCTCACGCCATGGAAAGCGCCCGCCGCGAGTGCATGGAAGCCGGCTGCGATGATTTCGCCACCAAGCCCGTCGATTTCGCCGGCCTTGTTGCGCTGATCGAGAAGTACGCTGCTTAAACGTGGTGAACGCGCGTCAATATTAGCGAATTGGCTACGAAAAAAATTACTCGTTGCGGCTCCGCATTAGCGTGACCTCAACCACCCCATCGTAAATTCGATGGCTGGTATGGTTGGATTGGGGGCCAGGGGAGACATGTCCTCGGCACAAGGCGAAGATGGCGCGTCACCGCCGACGCGCCTCGGCCGTATTCTGCTGGTCGATGACCAGGCGCAGAACCGTGACATGCTCGGCCGCCGTTTGGAGCGCCGGGGTTACGACGTCGTATTGCGCGAGAGCGCGGTGGGCGTTGAAGAGGTCATCAGCGCAGAAAACATTGAACTCGTCCTGCTCGACTGGATGATGCCGGATCGCTCTGGCTCTGATGCGCTCATCGGCATTCGCGAACGCTACGACGCCGAGCACGTGCCGGTGATCGTCGTCACCGCGCTGGATGACGGCGATATCGTCTCCAAGGCGCTCGAAGGCGGGGCCAACGATTACATCACCAAGCCAATCGATCTGCGCGTTCTGACCGCGCGCGTCAAAGCGCAGCTCGATCGCCGCAAGGCCGTGCTCGATCTGGACGCTATTCGCGACAATCTTGAGCGCACCGTTCAGGAGCGCACGCACGAACTGGTCGCCGCCAACGAAACGCTTTCAGCGGAAATCAGTGAACGCGAAGCGGCCGAAGCCCGGGCTCAATCGCTCGCGCGCCACGATCCGCTGACCGGCCTCGCCAATCGTCGCCACTTTCTGGAAGAGCTTGAGCGACGCCTTGCCCTCGTCGGCGACGAAAGCACCGCGTTTGCGCTGATGTTCGTCGACCTCGACCGGTTCAAGCCGATCAACGATGTGCACGGTCACGCCATTGGCGACCAATTGCTGCAAGTCATCGGCACGCGCCTCAGCGCCTGCATTCGCGATGACAGCTTTGCGGCGCGTCTTGGCGGCGACGAATTTGCAATTCTGGTGGAAGATCCGGGCGGACGCGACGGCGTTGCTTCGGCGGCGCGTCGTGTGTTGCACGAACTTGCAGCGCCTATTCTGGTCAACGGCTTGAAGCTCACGGTCGGCGCCTCGATCGGGGTGGCGCTGTGCCCTGAAGATGGCCGCAACGCCGCCGATCTGCTGCAACGCGGCGATGCCGCCATGTTGCGCGCAAAAGAGGAGCGGGGTGCTTTCAAGTTCTTCGACTCCTCGATCGATGAAGAGCTGAAGTCAAAAGCTGCGCTCGAGACGGAATTGCGTTCCGCCATTCCGAACGGCGACATCATTCCGTATTTCCAGCCTGTGGTGCGCCTCGATACGGGCGAACTCGCTGGCTTCGAAGTTTTAGCGCGCTGGCCGCATCTTGTTCGCGGCATGATTTCGCCGGTCGATTTTATCCCTGTCGCCGAAGATGCGGGCTTGGTCGACGCGATGTTCTGGGCGCTGCTCGCGCAAGCCTGCCGCAAAGCGCTCGACGCACCTGGCGAGTTCGTGCTCGCGGTCAACATTTCGCCGAGCCAAATCCGCGATCAATGGTTCCCGGAAAAAGTGCTGCGCACGCTGCGTGAAACCGGCTTCCCGGCGCAGCGTCTTGAAATCGAAGTGACTGAGAGCGCCATGATCGGTGATGTGGCGCGGGCCAAGTTGGCGCTGATGTCACTGAAAAATCAGGGCGTGCAGATCGCGCTGGATGATTTCGGCACCGGCTATTCGTCGCTGTTTCTGTTGCGCGAACTGCCGATCGATAAATTGAAGATCGACCGCTCGTTCGTGGCGCGCATTCTGACGGACCGTGAGAACGCGACGATCGTCGGCGCACTGGTTGGACTCGGCAAAGCGCTGGGGCTCAAAGTCACGGCCGAAGGCGTCGAAGACGAAGCAACGGCTGAGGCGCTGCGCGCCATGGGCTGCGAGTTCGCGCAAGGCTATCTCTACGGAGCCGCTGCGGTGCTGCCGTCCTATCTTTCGCCTTCAATGGCGCTGGCGCAGCTTCAGGCGGCGGCGCGGTAAGCGAACCACACGTTCGGTTCGACGTAGCGGCCCACATCGCTCTCGATATCCATCGCGACCGGCACGAGCGCGCCTTGCAGAGCGTACTCGCCGGTTTGCTCGAACGGACGGCCCGTCCACATTTCCCAGAACGCCACCGGCTCTTCGACAACCATCGAGCGTGACGCCGGCTTGAGGAGCTTACCGCCCGCGGCGGAATGGCTGCGGAGCCAAGGGTCGAACAGGCGGCCCCTTTCGTCCTTCCAGGTCATGTACTCTTCCATCGGAATAAACGGATGGCGGTGTTTCTCCGACGGGCGCACCGGGGCGATTACGCCGTCGAGACCCTTGCGCTCGGCAAGGGCGCGAAACTCTTCAATCATGCGGCGGGCGACGCCCTTGCCGCGGTGGATGTTCGGCACCGAGATCGCGAGGGCGCCCAGCGCGTTGCGGCGTTTGCCATTATTGTTGGCCGCGCTCTCGACGATCCAATCCCAGCCCTCGGGCGGCAGATTGTCGAAGTCGCAGGTGAGGGGAACGCAATTGCCTACGGCAACCGGATAGCCGGTGGCTTCATCCACCATCACCAATTGGCAGTCTGCGTGCTCCTCGAGCAATTTCTCGTAGAACGCGAAGTGCGCGCGGGTGAAATTGAGGAAGCCGAGGGAGCTCCAGGCAGCTTGTTCGATTGCCATGGCCGCTTTGCGCAGCTCAGGGCTATCGGCCCGCGTCTTCATCACGAACCGCGTCATGTTCCACCCAAGAATTGTTAACCATATTACTCGGGTCCGGAGGCGCGATTACTTGTTGCTATCCGCGCCCGAGCGATTTCCCTAATAAAGGGTAAATCCAGAAAAGACAATCCTAAAAGCGTATTTACCTTAGTTAACAGCGAGTTCCTGGAGCGCGACCGGTGTGCAGCGCCGCTGCCGATTAGCGAAGTATTGAGGATAAATAGGTGGACCGGACAGCGGTTACCGTAACTCTATATTCGTACTGGCTGTGTGATTATTGGTATGAAGTTGTGTGTCCGCTTCATTTAACTTGGCTTAACCATGTCGGCTAGTACCTATCGCACCGATCATTACAAGAGCGATCTGCGCCGGCTAACTGGCCTTATTGCGGCTGCGCTGGCCGTGTTCAGCGGGCTCTTGCTGGTAATTGTCGCCTACGCGGGGTGGTCGGCGAACCGAACTGCCGTGGTGCGCGAGCGCCAGCTCGTGGAAAACGCACTCGACCAGAGCGTGAGTCAGGTTCTCGACCAGCAAAAAGCGATCGCGTGGTGGGATGACGCCGTCGCTAACGCTCAGGCGCGGCCGCTGGCGACCGAGTGGCTTGAGACCAATATCGGCGTCTACTTCTTCGAAACTTACGGCCACGACGAAGTCATCATCGTCGATGGTAACAATCGGCCGGTCTACGCGAACGTCGACGGCACGCTCTCGGACCCGGCCACCGCTTATGCTGCGCGCGCGGAAGTTCTGGATCAGATCGTGGCTGAGGCGCGGGGCGGGGCGGATGGCCACCTGCGCCAACGCGATCGCGCCTTCGCCGAGAGCCAAAGCAATTACAGTGCGCTGCTCGGCGCCAGCTTCGGCCGCTGGGCCGGGCACATCATGAGCGTCGATGGCGAACCGGCTGTGGTTGCCGCGATCACCATCGTGCCGAACCTCGACGCTAATTTGCTCCAAGGCGAGCCGCACCTGCTGCTGAGCGTCGTGCGCATCGACGAAGGCTTCATGGCGCAAGTCGGCAATTCGCTGCTGATCTCCGATCTTTCGCTCGCGCAAGAAGCCAATCCGTCCGGCCGCGTGCTCTCAGAAGCCTTCGTAGCCGACGATGGCGCGCCGGTCGGGTTTTTGACGTGGACCCCGAAGAAGCCCGGGCAGACGCTTCTCATGTTTGTCCTGCCTATGGTTGGGCTCGGCGTGCTTGGCGTTGGGTTCCTGACCTGGCTCATGATCAGCCGCCTAAAGCGCGCATCAACTGAACTCGCGGATCGCGAAGTCGAGTCTCGCCATCAGGCGCTCCATGATGCGTTGTCGGGGCTGCCGAACCGCCACCACTTCGTGCAGCATTTGCAGGAAAGCCTCGATGGGCTGGTCCAGTCGCGCAATAACAGCCGCGTGTTCGTCGCCTATATCGACGTGGACCGCTTCAAGGACGTGAACGACACGATGGGCCACGCCGCTGGCGATGCGCTCATCATGGCGGTTGCGCGCCGGCTGCAAGATCACGTGACGCACAACGACTTCCTCTCGCGCTTCGGCGGCGATGAGTTCGCGGTGCTGCGCGTGTCCAACGATCCGAACGCGGCTGATGATCTGGCCGAGCGGCTGCGCCGGTCGTTCGAAGAGAATTTCGACGTCTACGGCCAGCATGTGCGCATGACGGCCTCGATCGGCATCGCCCAGGCGCCTGAGCACGGTGTCTCGCCGCAAGAACTGATGCGCCACGCCGATATCGCGCTTTATCAAGGCAAGAACCAAGGTCGCGACCGCGCTATGCTGTTCTGTGCCGAGATGGCGGCTGAGGTCGAACAGCGCCGGGAAGTCGAACTCGAGCTTCAAGCTGCGCTCGCTTCTGGCGATTTGTGCCTGCACTACCAACCGGTGGTGTCGTGCGCGCACGGCAAGGTTACGGGTCTTGAAGCGCTGCTGCGCTGGAAGCACCCAACGAAGGGCGACATCTCGCCGGCCGTGTTCGTGCCGATCGCCGAAGAGGCGGGGATCATGCCGGCTTTGGGCGCCTTCGTGCTTGAGCGCGCCTTCGAAGAGGCCAAGCGCTGGCCCGATCTCGACGTGGCGATCAATCTGTCGCCAGTCCAGTTCCGTCACGTCCACCTGGTCGAGCTGCTGGAAGATCTGCTGCGCAAGCACGAGATCGATCCGCGCCGCATCATCCTGGAAGTGACCGAGGGCGTGCTGATGGAATCGACGGATCGGAACCGTCAGATTCTCGACACGGTCCGCGGCATGGGCTTCAAGATCGCGCTCGACGATTTCGGAACCGGCTACTCCTCGCTGCGCTATCTCTGCGATTTCCGCTTCGACAAGATCAAGATCGACCGTGCTTTCGTCACCGGCATCCACGAGCGCAAGCGGGCCATGACGATCATCCAATCCGTGGTCACCCTCGGCCGCGGGCTGGGGATGGATATCGTTGCGGAGGGCGTCGAGACGGAAGCCGAGGCTTCGGTGATGCGCCTTGTTGGCGTGACCGAGCTGCAAGGCTTCTTCTTCTCGCAAGCCGTGCCGGCCGATGCGGTCACCGCCCTGGTCGATGGCCTTGCGGCGCCGCAACAAGAAGAGCAGCGCCCGGCTACCGTGACGGATCTGCACGCCGTGAGACGCACCTGAGCGGCGAATTCAGCGCCTGATACGGCTCGGTAAGTGTCGCCTTTTTGACGCTCCCGGAACGTTTCCAGCGTGCGTCGCGCACTGGACAAATTTCGGCAAAGCCTGCATGCCAACCCAAAGCGCCGCCCGTTAGCGGGGGCAGTGCGGGTGAGGTATGGGGGCCTTCTTCCGGGCCCGGTTGCGGCCGGGTGGGAAGGTGTGCCTCTGGCGCTTTAAGCGCTGCTCCACCCGCTTGAGGTGAAGGGGACGAAGCCGGCATGCGCATCAATAAAATTCAGCTCGCGGGTTTGGCGGTGGTGCTTGCGGGCGTCACGGCGACCGGCGCCAACGCTGAAGACGTCACCATCACGACGGCGACGACGACACCGCTTGCCACTTCCGATCCTGGCGCGGGAGCGCCTGTCGCTTCCGGCGACATCACCATCGCCTCTGGCGGTTCGATCACGATCACTGCCGGCCAGACCGCGATCACGGTCGACAGCAACAACGACGTCACCAATGGTGGCCAGATTTCTTCAAGCGACGCCAGCAACACTACCGGCATCCGCTTGCAGAACGGCTTCGCGGGCAACATCACGAACACTGGTTCGATTTCGCTCACCGAGACGTACCAGCAAACTGACGCGGACAATGACGGTGACTTTGACGGTGCGTTCGCGACGGGCACTAACCGTCATGGCATCTTCCTCGCGCCGGGGACGTTCACGGGCAATATCTCCAGCAGCGGCGTCATCATTGTCGAAGGCGAGAACTCCTCGGGGATTACTCTCGATGGCCTGCTCGTCGGTGATTTCACGACGACTGCCGCCGTCAGCACAGTTGGCGATAACTCGGACGCTATCCGCATCAATAGCGGCGTGACTGGCGACGTTAACTTGCGTGGCGGCGGTTCAGCGCGCGGCGAGAATGCTTCGGCCATCGTGATTGACGGCGACATTGGCGGAGAATTGGTGATCAACGGCGCCTGGAACGCGTCTGGCTTCACCAGCATCAATCGGCCATCCAATATTTCAAATTTGGACGCCGACGATCTTCTGATCGGCGGCCCAGCAGTCGCCATACGCTCGAACGTCGCTGGCGGCATTCTTATCGATGGCGTTGGCGTCGAAGACGACGAGGACGATGACAATGATGGGGTGACGGAGTCGCAAAGCGATCCGGATGACGACGCCTCAGCCTCGATCGTATCTTACGGTTCAGCGCCAGCGCTTTTGGTTCAGGCGGATACGTCGAATATTGCCATTGGCACGACCGGCACGGGCTTTGGCGTGCACGTGCAGGGCGGCATCAGCGCTATTGGCGTGTATGACAATATCGACGCCGTCGCTGTGCGTATTGAGGGGCTCGGTGGAAACACAGTGACCATCGCGGACGGCATTGCGCTCGACGGCGTTCTGCTCGCAAACGCAACGAATGGCGATGCTACAGCGGTGAGCATCGGCGCCGATTCAATCATTTCGGAAATTTTGAATCGTCGCTCGCTGACATCAGTCGTAGTCTCGGATAACGCTCAAACGGCTTACGGCGTCGTAATCGACGCGGGCGCCAGCGTGCCTTCGTTCAGCAACACCGGCATCATGCGCGCGCAAGTGTTCGGTGAAGCGGCCGACGCGGTCGTGATCACCGACAGTTCGAACACGCTCGCTGTTATCAATAACACGGGCACGATCTCGGCCGAAATCTACGCAACAGACTCCGATCCCAACGATGGTATTCCCCCGCCAGCAATCACGGGCGACCGGATCGCGATCGATGTCTCAGCCTCGACTATTGGCGTGACGCTGAATCAGACCGCGGACGTGGTTTTCACCGACGAGGACGGCGTCGATAATGACGCGCTTCTGCGTCCGACCACGCTCATCTACGGCGACGTCCTGTTTGGCAGCGGCGCCGATACGGTGAACTTGCTCGACGGCGAGATTCGCGGCGACATCTCGTTCGGCGCCGGCGCTGACGCGATGTTTGTCGATAACGGCGCGATCTATTCTGGCAGCATCACTGATAGCGACGGCGCCCTCACCATTGATGTCCAGGACGGCATCCTCAATCACACGGGCGGGACGCTGAATTTCACCAGCGCCAATTTCAGTGCGGACGCGGTGCTGGGCGTTTCAATTGCAAATCTTCCGATTGATTCAACCTATCTGCATGCGAGCGGCACAGTGACGTTCGCCGCCGGTGCGGAAATAATTCCGTTGGTGCCGGCGGGCTTGCCGGTGTCGGGCTCGCACATCTTCCTGACCGCGGATGGCGGACTTATCGGCGCTGGTAACGTGACCGGTGTGGTTGATGGGGTTGGTGCGCCGTACCTCTACAATCTCGATATCGACGTCGTGCTCGGCGATCCGAATTCACTCGAAGCCACGTACGCGATGCGGACGACGACCGAGCTTGGCCTCAACACCAATCAATCGATCGCGTTCGATCCGATCATCGCGGCGCTGCGCCTCAATGATGACGCCGCCGCGGCCTTCGCCGCGCTGAGCACGCAATTCGACTTCTTCGATGCTTACGCCGACCTGATGCCGAGCTACGCTGCGGCGTCGACGGAGTTGGCGGCGACGGCGATCCAGCAATCCCAAAGCGCCACCACCAACCGCATGGCGCACACGCGCCTTACCGGTCTCGATGAAGTTTCGGCGTGGGTGCAGGAAATCGCCTACGGCCTGAACCGCGAACCGTCATCGCCGAACGGCCAGGAATTCCGAGGCAACGGGTTCGGCCTCGCAGTCGGTATCGATGGTCCGCTCGATAATGGCGCGATGTTCGGTCTGTCGGCGTCGTTCCTGGCGTCGGAAGCGGAGGAGCCAGGGCGTCCGGAAGGTGAGATTTCGTCTTGGCTTGGCCAAGGCAACGCCTATCTCGGCACGGCTTTGGGGCCTGTCGATCTCGACTTCGTTGTCGGCGCCGGCTTTGGCCGTCTGCAATCGCGCCGCTTCATCCAGATTGGACCCACGTTCGCTGCGCAAACCGATGCGGAGTGGTGGTCGTACGAAGGCCACGGCGCAGCGCGCGCTTCGGTGCCGATGGCGGTCACGGATTGGTTCGTTGTCACGCCGCAGGCGGCGCTGACCTACGTCTATCTCAGCGAAGAGGGTTACACCGAAGAGGGCGGCGGCGCCGCCTTCGACATGGAAGCAGATTCCAGCACTTCGCAACGCCTCTGGGCGGATGCGGGTGTTGAGTTCAGCGCGCGTTGGCAGACGCGCAGCGGCGGCTTGATCGCGCCGCGCCTCTATGTCGGCTACCGCGGCAACATGCTCGACGAAGAAGCCGAGCGCACGTTCCAGTTCGTCTCCGGCGGCGCGCCGTTCACATTGACGGACGAAGGCGTGGGCGATGGTGGTCCGCTGGTTGGCATCGGTCTCGACGCCACCAACGGCTATTCGACGATCTCGATCGGGTACGAAGGCGAATTCGGCGATCAGATCGAACGCCACAGCCTCAACGCCGCGATCCGCTTCCGCTTTTAAGCAGGCGATCGACAACCAAAATCAGCGCGGCGTACTCCGGTGCGTCGCGCTTTTTGTTGGAGCGTGGTCGGCGCTAGCTAGCGTTTGCTTTCGTCAGGATTTTCGCCGAGGCGTAGGCCATTCGAAGCTCGCGTGTGGAGCGTTCCGGTCCTCCTACGCCAAGGCTTCGGAGGACATCCTACGCGCTCCGCGAGCGTAGGATGGTGGGTGATACAGGATTCGAACCTGTGACCCGCTGATTAAGAGTCAGCTGCTCTACCAACTGAGCTAATCACCCGATTCCTTGCGGAAGCGACGGAGATAAGGGGATTGTGTGCGCGCGTCCAGTGCGCCAGTAGGGCGCGGGGCTTTGCGTCGGAGGGCGGCATGAACGGGTTTGCTTGGGCGCTGGCGCTTTTCGTTCTGATCCACGTTGGGCTGTCCGCCACGGGCCTGCGCGCCAAGCTGGTTGGACGGATCGGCGAGGGGCCGTATCGGGGTTTCTTTGCTTTGGCCTCGCTGGCGCTGCTGGCCTGGATGATCCAGGGCTTTGCCGCCATGCGGGACGATCCGTTCGACGCGCTGAACGAGGCCGTGTGGGCGCCGCCGCTTTGGTTGCACTGGCCCGGCTTGGTGATCTCCTTGCTCGGCGTGGCGCTGGCCATAACCGGTGTGCTGACGCCGGGGCCGACTTATGCGGGCTTTGAGACCAGCAGCCTCAAGCGGCCCGACCCGGCGCATGGAATCCTGCGCATTAGCCGGCATCCGTTTCTCTGGGGCGTGGCGCTGTGGTCGCTCGGGCATTTGCTAGTCAACGGCGAGCGCTTTGCGCTCATGCTGTTCGGCGCGCTCGGGCTCATGGTGGTGTTTGGCGCGCGTTCGATCGACCGCAAGGCGCGGGCCCGTAACGCGGAGGGCTGGGACGCGTTCGAGGACGTCACCTCCAACGTGCCATTCGCTGCAATCGCTCAGGGACGCAACCGGCTGGCGCTCGGCGAGATTGGCTGGCGCGGGCTTGTGGGTCTGGCGGCGGCGTTCGCCATCGCCTGGGCCCATGGCTGGCTGTTCGGGTTCTCGGTGCTCTAACGCCGCTTTAACGGGCGGTGCGCATAGTCTCGCCCGCATGATCCTAGACCGCACGCATTTCGACATGATGACAGGCTCTGACCGGGCGCTGCAGATCGAGGTCCTCAGTCTTTTTCGTATGCAGGTCGAGGGCTGGACCAATGCGATCGCAGGGGCGGCCGATTGGCGCGCTGCGGTTCACACAATGAAGGGCTCGGCCCGCGGCATTGGGCTCAACGCTTTGGCCGTCGCGTGTGAGCGTGCGGAGAGTGCGCCCGATGCAGAGCGCGCCAGCGCGCTTGAGCATGTCCGCGTTGCGCTCGCTGAGGCGCTGCGTGCGTTGGAGCAATTCGCCGCTCAAGCCGCCTGAGCTCTTGCGCTAGGCTGGCGCCATGGCCACAGAAATTTTCACGCAGCGCTTCCCCGTCGATGCCGCCGACATCGATGAGTTGGGACACGTCAACAACATCGTCTACCTGCGCTACGCGCAGGAGATTGCGATCGCGCACTGGCGTTCGCGCGCGATGCCAGAGATGGTGGCGAACTATGTGTGGGTGGTGATGCGCCACGAGATCGATTATCGCGCCGCGTTGATGCTTGGCGATGAAGTCGAGGTGCTTACTCGGGTAGATGACGCGGCGCGCGGGCCGGCATGGGCTCGCTTCGTGGATATCTACAAAGCCGGCGCGGATAAGCCGTCAGCGCAGATCAAATCGAACTGGTGTTTGCTCGATGCGCATACGCGCAGGATCAAACGGGTACCGCCGGAGCTGGTAGCCCGGTTTGTTTAAAACTGCGGATGGTTCGGGGCGGGCGTTTGCACGCCAGTGAGCGCATCGCGGACTTCGCCGAGGCGCTCGTAAGCGAGAAACGCCAGCATGAAGAGTTCGCACAGAAAGCGCCAATAGACAAACGCGACGGCGCACACCGCGGGCACGGCGAGCAATTGCATCAAGCCCGCGCCAAAATTGCCGCCGGCGAGAGAAAAGATTGCTGTCAGCAACGAGAAAGCGCCGCCCAACACGATCCCCGCGGCGCCGACGAAGTAGACGATTTTCACAAGGGTCGGGCCGAGCAGCCGATCAAAGCTCAGCAAGCTTTGCACTATCGAATTCATCGGTCGGCCCTCGCGAATCGCGTCCGGAAAGCCTGACTATAGCGCGTGGCCGCCGTCCACGATGAGGGTGGCGCCAGTGAGTGGGGAAGCGTCCGAGAGCAAAATGGCGGCTAGCGGGGTGATGTCGCCGCTGCTGGCGTATCGGACGGCGGGCGCAGCCATGGCTGTGATTAGATCGAGGGCGGCGCGTTCACTGCCGCCCTGGCGGACAAGATCGTCAAAATGCGGCGCTTGAGGCCACGTATCGCTGGCATCGAACACCAGCGTGTTGATGCGAATATTGTCGTGCGCCGCTTCCCTGGACGCCGATGTGACCAACCGCGGCAGCACCGTGTCCGCCCCGTTCAACAGCGCTGCCGGCGCGGTGACGATTACGGCGCCGCCGTTCGAGTTCGTCTGCATCAACCGCATCACCGCGCGCAGCGAGAGATAGGCCGTGTCGATCGCCGGCGAGGATGGGCGGCCCCACTGCACCAGGTCGGAATCGGCCGGCGGCGGGGCTGCAGATAGATCGATAACTGCCCAGTCGAGGCGCCCATATTGGCTTTCGATGAAGGCTTCCGCTTGCCCCCAGCGCGCCTCATCGGCGGCGTCGAAGGCAAGTGTGGAGACGCGTTCTGGAACAGCACCGCGGCTTTCAAGTTCGTCGGCTACTGCCGCGAGCGCCTTGTCGTCGGCGTCGGTCAGGATGAGGCCGCCTTGGGCGCGGCTTGAGAGAATGCGGCTGAACGTGGCGCCGGCGTGCGCTGAGACGCCAGTGATCAGAACGACCGGATTGAGCCTGTCCGCTATCATAGGCGCATGAGGCCACGCGTCGGCGCGGCTTTCAACATCGCCACGCCGCCCGGTGTGCGCTATATCGCCCGGGTGACCCGCTTTGCCCTGCAGTTCGGCCAGACTCAATCCGGCCTCACCTATCTCGAGCGCATGTGCGCATATGGCGTCTGCGCGCGCGGAGAAGCCAACATCGCGATCGCGCAGATCGGCAAGAAAGCGCCGTACGAGTACGATCTTCCGGGTGGCGGCATCGAAGCTGATGAAGACGAAGCTGCTGCGCTGATGCGGGAATTCCTGGAAGAGACCGGCCTTACTATTTGGCCGACGCGCATCATCGGCCGCGCTGGCCAGTATTGGGTCAATAAGAGCGAGCCGCGCAACTCGCTCTCCACCTTCTACGAAGTCGAGCTCTCGGCTGACGATAGCGCGCCGTCAGAGCCGGACCATGCGCTGGTGTGGATGACGCCGCAGGAGGCGCTCACGAAGATGCGCCATGAGGCACACAGTTGGGCGATTTTGCACTGGCTGCGCGCGCGGCGCGGCGTCTAGTTCTCTTCGTCTTCGCGGCGCAGCGGATTGAAGCTGCTCAAACGCTCGATCAACGTAGCGTCCCGGACGTCGGGCGGCGTGTAGGGCGAAATTTCCAGAAGCTCGGGCGCGTGCCCTTCGATCGGCACAAAGCGCGGTGCGCTGAGCGGCGCAAGATCGATCTCATCGGCGGACGCAGGCTCGATCGCTCTTAGCGGACCGCCGATGCCCGAATGTATATCATCGAGCGCGATGATGGTTTGCGGCTCTTCTTCGGCCATTTGCAACGCGACTGGCGCATCATTGATGCGAACGGCGATAGCGCCGCCGACGGCCGCTATGCTCGCAAGCCCCAGAGCCAGCGCCGCGCGCTTGGGCTGCGGCTTAGCGGGTTCAAGCGAGCGGGCGATTGCGCGCAAGCGATCATTGAGCGCATTCCAGGCGCGCGCCCCTCGAACGCCCCGCCAATTGGTGAAGTCGATTGGCGGCGGCTTCCGCGCGCTACGCGGCCAATTCGTGGTGCGCGCAAGCTCGATCAGGCGTTCCTGCGGGATCTGCCGCGCCCATTCGAGCATGTAGTGCTGACTTGGCGCGTTGTCGGACCAGATCAGGATGACGGCGTCAGAGGAGGTTTTCGCGGCCTCGATTTCGGCTTGGGACTGCCGGCCGAAGCTCAAGCGCACTTGATGCTGTTCGGCCTCAAGCAGACGCATCAGCGTCTCCGCCAGCTTCACTGCGTCGTGCGCGCAGACGATGAGGATGCCGATCATACAAGCCGCCGAGGAAGTGAGGCTTGATCTAACACGGCGCGGAATGAACGCACGGCGCCACGCAACACTGCGTTGTGTATAACTGAGCGGCAGTGCGTGCCGTTGCAGCAAAGGAACGGTGAACCCCAGATTCTCGCGTTTGGGGCAGGCGCTCTTGTAGGTTCCCGCATTACACGGGTGCAATCTTTGTTGAGTATCTTGGTAAACGCCGTAAGCTCAGCTGGCTCGCGCGGGGGGAACCGCGACGAGGGAAGGGGAACGAGCATGGATCCGACAATCCTCGCTTACGTCGTGCAAGCTGTTGGCGGCGCGATAGCTGGAAATATTACGGGTGCGGTGACGCGTGGCGGCGGCGGTATCGCTGGCCGCTCGATCATCGGTGCTCTTGGAGGCGTGGCACTTGGCTTCGTGGCCTCGCCCGATGGCGCCAACGTTGGCGCTGTAGCCGATATCGCGCGCAATTGGTCGAACTTGATGCCGGACGACCCGACCATCTCGGGCCACATCTCGAACGCCATCACCGGCGGTGTCGGCGGCGGCATAATTGGGCTGATCGGCGGCCTGCTGATCCGCCCGCGCGCCTAAAGGTCTCGATAGACGAGCGACAAAAACTGGGCGTCAGACCATTGTCTGGCGCCCTCGCTGTCCCGCGACAGGCGGGCGATCACGAGCCCCTCTGTCGGCGAAATGTAAAGCCGTTGGCCAGATCGGCCCGCGGCCATGGCGAGCGTCGCCGGAGCTGGCGAGCGGCCGCGCCACAGATCGCTTTCGAAGTCAGGCTCATCACGCGTGCGGCCGGGAGCGGCGAGCCACACGCCAAAGCCAGCGCGGGCCTCGGCGAACGAGCCGCGCATCGCTTCGCGCACCACGTTCTCATCAATAAGTTGTTGTGCGCGCCATACGCCGTCTCGCCGCAACAGCTCACCCGCAAGCGCCCACCCGCGAGCGGAAACTGCGGCGCCATCATCAAAACGTGCAGCGCCATCCGCACCGCGCGCCCAGCCGATCGGCACGCACCCCACCGGAAGCAGTGTACGGGTCGTCAGCCAGCGTGCCGGATCGGATTCGCCGCCTGAGCCTTGCAGCTTGCGACGCGCGATTTCGGCGAACAGCACGTAGGGCGCTTCATCGGCGTGAAAGCGAACACCAGGCGGCTCGACAGGTTCAAGCGCGAGCGCCGCTTCCAGCGTGCGATCGCGGCTGCGTCCAAACGTGATGCCACTGGCGCCGCTCAGTAGCGATCGGATCGAGATTGTACTCTTGACGGGATGGGCGCCCCAGTCGCCCAAGGTGAGCGCCACCATCTCATCAAGCGACAGCAGGCGATCTTCAACCAACGACGCTGCGAGCAGCGGCGTAAACATGCGCGTGCCGGCGCCGATCGGAAAGCGCAGGTCCGCATGGCCGCCGTGATATTCCTCGCGCAGAATAATGCCGTGGCGCGCCACCAGAAACGCGGCGCCGTCGCGCTGAGCGCTATAAGCGATCGCCTCGGCGAAACGCCCGGCAGGCTGCGCACGCGCCATTTGCGCGGTTGACGCGCTGACGACGCTGCTGGCCGCAGCGACTGAAAGAAATGTCCGCCGGTTCATCCCGACTCCCCGTGGCGCTAGTGTCCTAGAAGGAAACCAAACCGACAAGCTGCGCGTACCACCACAATGCGTTACCTCATCATTGCACTTGCGGTTTCCTTAGCGGGATGCGTTGGAAACCCGGTTTATCGCCAAAGCGGCGAACCCCACACCGTCGTAACAATCGACCAGGCCCGGTATCTGGGCCTTTGGCACGAGCAAGCGCGGCTGCCGAATTCGTTCGAGCGCGACTGTGTGTATGTTACCGCTGAGTACGGCGCTCGCGACGATGGCCGGATCTCGGTCACCAATCGTTGCGTCAACGAAGAGGGGAGAAGCCGCGACGCTGTCGGCCAAGCGCGCTTCGTGGGCGCGCCCGGCGAAGGCAAGTTAGAGGTCAGCTTCTTCGGCCCGTTCTGGGGCGACTACTGGGTGCTTGAACGCGCAGACGATTATGCGTGGAGCATTGTCGGTGAGCCGCAAGGACGTTTCCTGTGGGTGCTAACGCGCGCGGAAACGATTACGCCCGCACAGCGCGTTGACTTTGAGCGGCGGATCTCCGCGCTTGGCTATCGTCCGAGCGATCTGATCTGGCGTGAGTAGCGTTTATTTGCGTCCAGTCTGACCTTCGCCTTCACCACTGCCGATATCTTCGATCGGAATGCTGAGTTCGACGGTCTGATTGCCGCGCTGTACTGTGAGGTCAATGTCAGCGCCGACGCCAAGCCGGTCGAGCGTGTTGGTGAGATCAACGAGGCGGCGCACGGGCTGGCCTTCGGCGCGAACGATCACGTCGCCCATGATCCCGCGTTGCGGATCGGTGCTGCGAAGGCCCGCGCGCTCCGCCGGAGAGCCTCGCGCGGTTTGCCAGACCAGCACGCCTTCAACGCCAAGCCGCGTTGCTATCGCTTGGTCCGCGGCCATCACGCCAATGCCGGCGATGGGCGCGCGGCCGCTTTCGATCAGCTGCGGGACGACCCGCGCGACTGTGTCGATCGGCACGGCGAAGCCGAGGCCTGCATAAGCGCCGGAGGGAGAATAGATCGCGGTCGTCACGCCAATGACGCGGCCGGCGCTATCCAGCAACGGGCCTCCGGAATTTCCGGGATTGATTGCCGCGTCGGTCTGAATAACGTCGGCGATCTCTCGGCCTTGTTGCGTCGGCAACTGGCGCCCGAGGGCGCTGACGATGCCGGAGGTGATCGTACGGTCAAAGCCGAACGGGTTGCCGATAGCAAATGTCGCTTGGCCAACTTGCAGATCATTCGATGTGCCAAGCGGCAGCGGAGGCGCACCAGTTGGGCGCTCAAGCCTCAGCACCGCGATGTCGTATTGCGGAGCGCGGCCAATGACGGTGGCCGGCACGTCCTCGCCGCCGGGCGTGCGGACGACGATTTGCTGTGCTTGCACGACGTGATTGTTGGTGACGATGTGGCCAGCTTCATCCCAGACGAAGCCGGTGCCGGCGCCGATTTCCTCCTGGTTGAAACTACTGACGCTGCGGCTGACCACAAGCACGACCGAGGGCGAAGCGGATTGGAAGATCGCGATCGTCGCTTGCTCGCTTTCAGCCAGCGTTCCGCGCGCCTGGATGACACGCGGATCGGCGCCGCCCGTCTCGATTTGTTGCTCCGCCGGCCGCGAACAGGCCGTTGTCAGAATTGCCAACGCTATAGCCGCAGGCGCAAAAGTCTTGAGCATGGTCACTCCCGTTGGGGGAAGTCTAGATGTAGGAAAGCGCCCGGCAAGTCAGGACGGATGGTCGATTTCTTTTGCGGCCGTTGCAACCCGAACGCGCCTTGGGTCTGTCGTGGCCTTCTGGATGGAATAGCGCAGGAACGAGAACAAGCTGCCGCCCGTAGCCATGCCGAGCAGGTAGACGATCGCGATTAGCACTGCGAGCGGCGCAGTTAGCTGCAGGCCGGTGAACACGACCGTGACCAGCTGCAAGTTCTGAAACGCGAACGTCGCGATCAGCACCAGAAATGCGATGATGAGGATGAGAAACACATAGCGCATGGCCTTAACCTAGGCGCGCGGGCCCGGCGCGCCAACCCTAGCGGCTGAGCTCACGCATGGCGCCATCGAGGCCCTGGATGGTGAGCGGAAACATGCGGTCGCGGCCGATGATTTCACGCACCAGCTGGATCGAGGGTGTGTGGTCCCAGTGGGCGGCTGGTGTTGGATTTAGCCAAACCACGCGCTCGTACACATCGGCCACGCGCTGCAGCCAGACGCCGCCGGCTTCTTCGTTCCAGTGCTCGACGGAGCCGCCGGGATAGGTGATCTCGTACGGGCTCATGGTGGCGTCGCCGACGAACACGACGCGATAGTCGCTGGGGTATTTGTGCAGCACGTCCCACGTCGCCGTCTTCTCTTCATGGCGGCGGCGGTTGTCCTTCCACACGCCTTCGTAGAGGCAGTTGTGGAAGTAGAAGAATTCGAGGCTCTTGAATTCAGTGCGCGCAGCGGAGAATAGCTCCTCGCAAAGCTTGATGTGTGAATCCATCGAGCCGCCAATGTCGAGGAAGAGGAGCACTTTCACTGCATTGCGCCGCTCCGGCCGCAGTACAAGATCGAGATAGCCCTCGCGCGCGCTTTTCTTGATCGTGCCGTCGAGGTCGAGTTCATCGGGTGCGCCGGTGCGCGCGAATTTACGCAAGCGCCGCAGCGCCACTTTGATGTTGCGCACCCCAAGCTCGACGCTGTCGTCGAGGTTTTTGTATTCGCGCTTGTCCCAAACCTTCACGGCTTTGCGCTGGCCGCCTTCGCCGCCGATGCGGATGCCTTCGGGATTGAAGCCGCTATTGCCGTACGGACTCGTGCCGCCGGTGCCGATCCATTTGTTGCCGCCCTCGTGGCGCTTCTTTTGTTCTTCGAGCCGCTCCTTCAGCGTCTCCATCAACTTGTCCCAGCCGCCGAGCGCTTCGATCTGCGCTTTCTCTTCGTCGGTCAGGAATTTTTGCGTGAGCGCTTGCAGCCATTCTTCCGGGATGGCGGCGTTGACCGCATCGCCGGTGTTTTCCAAGCCCTTGAACACTTGGCCGAACACGCGGTCGAATTTGTCGAGGTGGCGTTCATCCTTCACCAGCGCCGCGCGCGAGAGATAGTAGAACTCCTCCACGTTGGTGGAGATCGCCTCCTTCTCCAACGCCTCGACCAGCACAAGGTATTCCTTGAGGCTAACGGGCACCCGCGCGGCGCGCAGTTCGGTGAAGAAGCGTTGGAACATGGGCTCTAAAGGTTCGGTGGCGTGACGAGTTCACTAAGCGTTGCTTGAAACATGAGCGATGCGGCGAGATCGGCTTGTCGTGCGGCATCGGCGGACTCGGCTGGCGCGGAGTATCTTTGCTTGATGGTCCATTCGCCGACCTGCGCTATGTGGACGCTTGAGAAATACCAGATGCCATCCTTCGTAAGCAGGAAGCGCGCCGCGCGGTGCGGTGGCATGCCTTGGGTATCAACGTCATAGGCGGGCTCGATCGCGCGTGCGTCCGGGTAGACGTGGCGGATGGCCTGCGCCGAGCCGGCTAGCAATCCATCGAGAGGCGGTGGGCCGGGGTAGCGCGAGGCGTAGAGCGTCACATCGAAATTGTCGTAGTCGTAGTCGCAGGCGACATCATCGCCGCGTGGCAGACCCGGGAAGAGTGCGAGGCGCCCGCCTTCGCCGTCGCGCTCGAAATCACAGCGCAAGCCGCTGGCCGTGTGGCGTACGCTGACCTGACCATTGTGAATGATGTCGAACACGCCGATCGCGTCGGCTTCCTCGATCATGCCGGTGGCGATTGAGCCGGGGGCGGCGAAGAGTTCGCCTTCCAGCGGATCCGCGAAGGCTGGCGCGGCAAAGAGTGCGAACGCGAGGAGAGCGGCGCGCAGCATCAGTGCCCGTCGCCCCGTTGCTCCCGCCGGGCCAGGAAGGCGAGGCGTTCAAACAGCATGACGTCGGCTTCGTTCTTCAGCAGCGCGCCATGCATTGGCGGGATGAGCTTGGACGGATCGCGCGTCTTCAGTGTTTCGGGATCGATGTCGTCGGTGAGCAGCAGCTTCAGCCAGTCGAGCAATTCCGACGTGCTGGGCTTTTTCTTCAGTCCAGGCACTTTGCGCATATCGTAAAAAATCTTCAGCGCTTCGTTGACTAGGCGCGTTTTCACGCCTGGATAGTGGCTCTCCACGATCTGGCGCATCGTCTCGTCGTCCGGGAAGCGGATGTAGTGGAAGAAGCAGCGGCGTAGGAACGCGTCCGGCAATTCCTTCTCGTTGTTCGAGGTGATCATGATGATCGGGCGCACCTTGGCTTTGATGGTGCGATCGAGTTCATAAACGTAAAATTCCATCCGATCGAGTTCTTGCAGAAGGTCGTTCGGAAACTCGATATCGGCTTTGTCGATCTCGTCGATCAGCAGCAGCGGGCGCACCGGGCTCTCGAACGCTTCCCAGAGTTTGCCGCGCTTGATGTAGTTGGCGATGTCGCTGGAGCGCGTGTCGCCCAGCTGCGAGTCGCGCAAGCGCATGACGGCGTCGTATTCGTAGAGGCCTTGCACGGCCTTGGTGGTCGACTTGATGTGCCATTCGATCAGCGGCGCGCCCAAAGCCTTGGCCACCTCAATCGCCAGCATGGTCTTGCCGGTGCCGGGCTCACCTTTGACCAGGAGCGGGCGCTCCAGCGTGATCGCCGCGTTGACGGCGACCTTCAGGTCTTCCGTAGCGACATAGTCTTTGGTGCCCTCGAACCGCATTTGTGCTCCCAGTGTTTCGCACCAGCAATAACGTGCGCGGCGCCCTTCGCAACATCTCGTTAACCGCTGCGCTGCAAACGTTAACGCCGATGGACTCCCAGAATCGGGAGGAGGGCCGAATGCCGCTCAAATTGTCGTTGCGTCCTGGCGAGAAGTTCGTCGTCAACGGGGCCGTTGTTCAAAACGGTGACCGCCGCGCCGCCCTGGTGCTGCAAAACAAGGCGTCCGTACTGCGTGAGAAAGATATCATGCAGCCGGACGAGGCCGACACGCCAGCCAAGCGGATCTACTTCCCGATCATGCTCATGTACCTGGACGACCAGGGCAGGGACAAAGCCTATACGGAGTTCGCCGCCCGGCTTGCCGAGTTCATGGGGGCCGTCCGCGACCCAGCCGTGCTCACAGAATGCATCGGCGTTTCCAAAGAAGTAATGGGCGGGGAATATTACCGTGCGCTGATGCGCTGCCGGAAACTCATCACCTATGAGGCCGAGCGGCTGGGGTTAACGGATGTCGATCAAAGCGTACCAGCGCGCAGCCACGCAGGCTGAAAATCCGAGAGAACTAGAATATCGCGCCTTCGGCCAGGTCACGGCCGGGCTGGTGCGGATTAAGGACGCCGAGCTTCCCCCGGCATCGGTGGCGGAAGTTCTCGACGCCAACCGCAAGCTTTGGAATCTGCTTTCGGCTGATTGTTCGGCCAGTGAAAACGCGCTGCCGATGAGTTTACGCGCGCAGATCATTTCGCTCGCGCTTTGGGTGGCGCGCTATTCGAGCGCGGTGATGCGCGAAGGCGCTGACGTCGAACCGCTGATCGATATCAATCGTACCATGATGGAAGGTCTCGCTGCGCGCGAGACGGCTGCGCCGGCGCTTTAAGCGGCGCGCTCAGCGCTTAGCTGCGCCCAGGCTACAGCGCCTGCGGTCGCATCCTCCTCCGTCCAGAGGCGTCCGTCCGCTTGCATCGGTCGCTGCGCGTGCCGCTCCGCCAGCTTCTGCCGATAGATGTCATGGTAATCCCGTTGGACGCCAATCTCGACCGCATCGTGATCGAACCGCGTGCCGATGTCGTGATAGGCGTCGAGATTGCGCAGATTGGGGCGGATGCGCACGCCGGCGCGGTGCGCGGCCGCCATCTCGGCATAGAGCGCTTCAAGGCTGCGCGTCAGCAATCCGATATCGAACAATGTGCACGTATCGCGGCCAGCGATGAGCCGCTCGCGATAGCTGAGCAGGCTTAGGCGATCCGTCGTGGCAAGGGCGATGGCGCGCTCGCCGAAAGCTTCCGGCGTATCTGTGACCAACTCCGGCAGGCCAGCGGCGCGCACCAAGCTGCCGCATACGCGCGCCGCGAAGCAGCGGCCCGAATACGTGATCACTGGCACGCCCATCCACAACGCGTCCGACGCCGTCGTGTGCGCGCCATACGGCACAGTGTCGAGGAAGAGGTCGGCCAGCGGATAGCGGGCGAGGTGGTGCGCGTTGGCGATCTTCGGCGCAAACACCAGCCGCTCCGGCGTCACGCCCAGCTTCTGCGCTTTTTCGCGCAGGCGCGTGTTGGTCTCGGCGTTGTAATCGAGCAACCACAGTACGCTGTTCGGCGTGCGCGCCAAAATCTGCATCCAGCGCTCGAACGAATAGCGCGTAACTTTGTGCGCTGCATTGAAGCTGCAGAACACGAACGCATCTTCCGGCAGCCCGGCTTCTGTGCGCGTCATGGCTTTGTTGGCAACGACGCGCTTGCGATCATTCGGCTGATAGCAGGGTAGGCGCAGAACCTGCTCGGAATAGTGCATTTCCGCGCCTTCCGGGATCACCCAGTCGTCGCCGATAATGTAGTGGTGATAGGGCGAGCCCATCGTGCCGGGATACCCCAGCCAGTTCACTTGGATCGGCGCCGGACGGCGCGCGAATATGCCAAGCCGTGCTTCGCGTGTGTGACCGTTCACGTCGATGAGGATATCGATCTCATCCGCCGCGATCTGCGCGGCGGCGTCATCGTCGCTCACGCCGCGGAGATTGGTCCAATGTTCGGCGTCAGTCTTGATCCGCTCCGCGATCGCATCGTCGGCGGGTATGCCGATGTAATAAACGAAAACCTCGACCGCGTCCCGATCGTGCGTCTCGAACAATTGCGCCATCAAATAGCCAACCGCGTGCGTGCGCAGGTCCGAGGACACATAGCCAATGCGCAGACGCCGGCCGCCGGGCGCGATCGGCGCATCTCGGCGGTCGAAGCGCGTATTGATGCTCGCGAGCGGCGCGATCTGTTCGGTGTATTCGTGGGCGATTGCCAGCTGCAGCAAGGGATCATCGGCGTAAGCGCAGGCCGAGAGGGGATGGAAGCGTGAAACGAAATCGCGCCGCGTAATCTTCGCCGGCACATCGGCGATCGGCCATTTGCATTGCGCCAGCCGCACCGCGCCGTATTGCTCAAGCACATCGCGCTGATCGGCGCGCAGATCGAGGCATTGGAGCAAAGTGCCTTCGGCGGCCTCCTGCTGATGCGCGTCGCTCAAGACGCGGCTGATCTGTTTCAGCAAGGTGATCTTGTATTCGATCGTGTCGCCAGTGATGGCGCCCATCTTCTCGACGCTGTCGCGCCACATCTCGACCGCTTCGCGCACGGCGCCGCGGCGCTCCATCGCGCTGCCGAGATTGATCGCCGCCGGTGCAAAGGTCGGGTTCACCGCCAGCGCCCCGCGCAGCAGCGATTCCGCGCCGACATCGTCGCCGAGCAGTTGGCAAATCGTCGAGCAATTGAACTGCGCAATGAAGAGCAGCGGATGGCTCTCGTTCATCGCGATCCAGACTTGATAGAGTTGGCGCGCGTGTTCCGGCTGGCCGCTGGCCGAAAGCTGCTGCGCTGCGGCGATCAATTCGTTGAAGGAAAGCTCGCCCGTCGTCGCGCGCTGCAAGGATTGCACAAGCAGGTTCTGCTGCATCGAAACGCGACCCTGGCGAGCGGGCGCGCACCGTTCCGGCTCGCGAATGATCTCATGCGGGCGCGCGCGCGGACGCTTCCGCGATTTGGGTTGTCAGGGCCTTAACGCGGCAATCTCGGGCGCGGCGGTTAGACCGCGCCGAGATACGCTTCGATCTGATCGCCATCGAGGCTGGCGATCTGCGTCGAGGTGAAGGCGTAGAGCTGGGTCGCGTTGAGCGCCTGGATGTTGGTCGTCGACAGGTGATCGAGTTGCGTGGCCGTGAAGGACGGGATCTGGGTCACGTCCAGCGCCGCCCAGCGCGTCGTCGCCAGATCGCTGATCACCGTGTTCGACCAGGCCTGGATCTGCGTCGAGGTCAGCGCCGCGATCTGCGTATCGGTAAATTCGCCGACATCATCCGCGCCCAGCGCCGTCATCTGCGTCGCCGAGATCGCCTTCACCTGCGTGACGGAGAGGGCGGCGACTTGGTTGGCGTCGAGCGCGGCGAGGGCCGTCGTGGTCAGCTTGGCCACTTGCGAGGTCGTGAACGCTGCGATCTGCGTTTCCGCCAGCGCCGTCACGTTAGTATCCGACAGCGCCGCCACTTGCGTGGTGTTCAGCGAAGCGATCTGCGTTTCCGTGAACTCGGCGACGTCAGCCGCCGCCAAGGCGCCAATCTGCGTGACGGTTAGCGCGCGCGCTTGCGTCGTGCTGAGCGCTGCGACTTGATCGGCGTCGAGGGCGGCGAAGCTCGTCGTCTCCAGCGCAGCGACTTGGGTTGCGGCGAGGGCGCCCAGCTGTGTCGCCGAGAAGGCGCTGAGCTGCGTTGCGTCAAGCGCTGCAATATTGGTCATCGCTGCGACTTGCGCGGCTGTCAGCGCTTGCACCTGCGCTTCTGAAAGCGCGCCGACGTTGGTGGCCGAGAGCGCCTTGATCTGTGTCGTGTTCATTGCAGCGATCTGTGTCGCCGCCAGTTCGCCGATGTCGGTCTCATCGAGGCCGGCGATCTGCGTCGTGGTCAACGCGGAGACCTGTGCCGTCGTCATCGCCGCAACTTGGGTGTCGCTCAGCGCCGAGATGTTAGTGGCCGAGAGAGCTTTGATCTGCGTGTCGAGCAGGGCCGCGACTTGCGCGTCCGAAAACGCACCGACGATGTCGGTGGTGAGGTTCTGAACTTGCGTCGTGGCCAGCGCCGCGATCTGGGTCTCAGTGAACTCACCGATATCGGTGCTGTTGAAGGCGTTCACCTGCGTTGCGGTGAGGGCGCGGATTTGGGTGGCGGTGAGCGCGCCGACCTGCGTTGCATCCAGGGCCGAGAGGTTGTCGGTCGAGAAGGCGCGCAATTGCGTCGCCGAAAGCGCCGCAACCTGCGCCGTGGTCATCGCCGCAACCTGCGTCGTGTCCAGCGAAGCGAGCTTGGTCGAGGCGATCGACGAGATTTGCGTCGCTGTCAGCGCCGCGATCTGGGTGTCGGCGAAGGCGGCAAGGTTGGTCGCCGAAATCGTCTGCACCTGCGTTGTCGTCATCGCTGCGATCTGCGGTGCGGTGAATTCGCCGATATCTGTTTCGTCGAGCGCGTTGATCTGCGCCGTCGTCAGCGCGGCGACCTGCGTCGCCGTCAGGGCTTCCACTTGCGTGGCGTCCAGCGCCGAGACGTTGGTGGCCGAAAGTGCCGCCACCTGCGTCGCCGTCAGCGCCGCGACCTGCGTTTCGGTGAGATCGCCGATCGTTGTTTCCGTGAGCGCCGCAACCTGCGCCGTTGTCAACGCCGCGATCTGCGTCACCGTCAGTTCAGCCACGTCGGTTTCGTTGAGCGCCGCGATCTGCGTGTTGGTAAGCGCCGCCACCTGTGTCGTGGTGATCGCCGCGACCTGCGCGGCGTCGAGCGCCGACAGGTTGGTTTCGTTCAGCGCCCGTACTTGGCTGGTGGAAAGGCCAGCGATCTGTGCCGTGGTCAGCGCTGCGGCCTGGGTTTCATCCAGAGATGCGATCTTAGTGACCGACACCGACTGCATCTGGCCGACGGTCATGGCTGCGATCTGTGTATCGACGAGCGCGCTGAAGCCGGTGGCCGAAAGCGCGCCGACTTGCGTCGTGGCGAGCGCCGCGACCTGGGTTTCGGTCATCTCACCCACATCGTCCGCTTCGAAGGCGGCGATCTGGGAGTTGGTGAACGAACGCACCTGCGTCACGTTGAAGGCGCCAAGTTGCTCTGCGTTCAACGCTTTTGCCGCATCGAGCGAGAGCGCTGCGATCTGGGCGCCGGTCAGCGCCGCGGTTTGGGTCGAGGCGAGGGCGGCGATATTGGTTTCGGTCAGCGCGGCGGCCTGCTGCGTCGAGAGCGCCGCCACATGCGTTGCAGCCAGCGCTTGCAGCTGAGTTTCGTTCAGCGCTGCGAGATTGGTGGTCGAGAGCGCCGCGATCTGTGTCGTTTTCAACGCCGCGACTTGATCGGCGGTGATCTCCGCGATGTTGGTCGTGGTGAGCGCGCCGATCTGGCCCGTCGCCAATTGGCCGATCTGCGTCGTGGTCAGTTCGGCCACGTCGTCGGCGCTGAGCGCCGCGATCTGCTGCGTGGTGAGGGCGCCGACTTGCGTGGCGTTGAGCGCCGCAACTTGCGTTTCATCCAGCGCCGAGACTGCGGTCGCGCTGAGGCGTTTGATTTGCGTTGCCGTCAATGCGCCAACCTGGGCGGCGGTGAACTTCGCCATGTCAGTTTCGTCGAGGCCATCGAGTTGGTTCGAGGCGAGGGAAGCGACTTGTGTCGTTGTCAGCGCTGCGACTTGGGTGTCGGCGAAGGCCTGCAAATTGGTGAGCGAGAAGCTCTGCACTTGGGTCGTCGAAAGCGCGGCCAATTGCGTTTCGGTCAGACCGGCAATGTTGGTGGCGTTCAACGCCGCGATCTGGGTCTTGGCGAAGGCGCCAAGCTGGGCGGTGGTGAGCTCGCCGACATCGGTCTCTGAGAGTGCGCCGATCTGTGTGACCGAGAGACGCGCGACTTGCGTCGCGCTCATTGCCGCAACTTGCGTGCTGTTGAAAGCAGAAAGCGCCCCGGTTCCAAAGCGGTTCATTTGCGAAGTCGAGAACGCTGCGATCTGCGTGGCGGTCAAGTCTTCGACGTTCGTCGCGGTGAGGGCGCCGATCTGGCTGGACGTCAACGCGCTGAGCTGCGTCACCGTGAACTCCGCAACGTCCGCGGCGGTGAGCGCGTCGATCTGCGTGTTGGTGAGCGCTTTCACTTGCGTGACGTTCATCGCAGCCATTTGCGTGCCGGTGAGCGCCGACAGGCTCTCGGTAGTGAGCGCACGCAACTGCGAGGCGTTCATGGCGCCGATCTGCGTCGTCGTCAGCGAGGCAAGCTGGGTTTCGGCCAGCGCCGCGACATTGGTGGCGCTGATCGCAGCGACTTGCGTGGCGGTGAGGGCGGCGACTTGCGTCTCAACCAGTGCGCCGAACGTTGTTTCGTTCAACGATCGCACCTGAGTGGCGTTGAGCGCCGCCACTTGGGTCGTCGTCATCTCGCCGACATCGGCGCCCGAAAGCGCCGCGATTTGGGTGTTGGTGAGCGAATTGATCTGCGTCGCGGTCAGTGCCGCGAACTGAGTGGCTTCCAGCGCCGAGAGATTGGTCGCTGTCATTGCCTTGATCTGCGTATCGCCAAGCGCCGCGAGTTGCGTGCCGGCAAGGGCGGTCGCCTGTTCGGTTGTCATGGCGCCGAGTTGGCCGGTCGAGAGGCCGCCGACTTGCGTCACCGTCAGCGCCGCGATCTGAGTATCGGCCAAAGTCGCGAAGTTAGTGTTCGAGATTGCGGCAACCTGGGTTTGGTTGAGCGCCGCGATCTGCGTCTCTAGCATTTCGCCGAGATCGGTTTCGTTGAGACCCGATACTTGCGCCGCCGTCAGTGCGCCAAGCTGCGTGCTGGTCAGCGCGGCGGTCTGCGTGTCCGCCAGCGCCGAGAGGTTGGTGGTAGAGAGCGCCGCGATCTGCGTCGTGGTGAAGGCGGCGACCTGAGTTTCAGCGAACGCGCCGATGTTCGTGGCGTTGAGCGCCCGGACCTGCGTCGTCGTCAGCGCTGCGGCCTGTTGCGTGGTCAGCGCAGCGATCTGCGTGTCGGCGAAATGCGAGAGGTTCGTGCCCGAAAGCGCCTGCACTTGCGTGGCGGCGAGGGCGGCGATCTGGGTCTCGACCAGGCCTTCCACAGTCGTTGCGGTCACGCCGGCGAGCTGGGTCGTGGTGAAGGCCGCAATCTGCGTCGTCGTCAGATCTGCAATGTCGCTGGCCGTGAGGCCGTTGATTTGCGTCGCCGTGAGTGCGCGCACTTGCGTTGCGTTGAGCGCCGTCGATTGGGCCGCGTCAAAAGCATTGAGCGCTTCGGTGGCGAGGCGGCCGATTTGCGTGGCGTTTAGCGCGCCGATCTGCGTCGTCGTCAGCGCCGCGGTATTGGTGGCCGTCAGCGCGCCAACTTGGGTCGTGGAAAGCGAGGTCACCTGCGTCGCGGTCAGCGCCGCGATTTGCGTATCGGCAAGCGAGGCGAGGGTGGTGTTGGTTAGCGCCTTGACTTGGTTCGCCGTCAACGCTGCGACTTGGGTCTCTGAGAGCTCCTCGACCGACGTAGCCGTCAGCGCCTGCACTTGCTGCGTCGAAAGCGCTGCAATCTGTCCGGTGGTCAGTTCGGCGACGTCGCTGCTTGTCAGCGCCGCGATCTGCGTGGCCGTGAAGGCCTTCACCTGCGTGATCGTCATTGCGCCGACTTGCGTCGCGTCAAGGGCCGAGAGCGCGGTGACGTTGATGCGCGCGACCTGCGCCGCCGTGAACGCGGCGGCTTGTGTCGTCGAGAGCGCGGCGACCTGCGTTTCATCGAAGGCGGCGACGGCGGTGGTGGAAAGCGAAGCGATTTGCGAAGCGGTCAGCGCACCAGCTTGCGTTTCAGCCATGTTGCCAATCGCGGTCACGCTGAAGTCGCGGACCTGGCGGGTGCTGAAAGAAGCGATTTGGGTTTCGCTGAGCGCGTTGAACTGCGTTTGATCGAAGGCTCCAAGCTGCGTTGACGACAATGTCTGCAACTGCGTGGTGTTCAGCGCCGCGATCTGGGTTTCAGCCAGCGCCGACATATTGGTGGCGTTGAGGCCCTTGATCTGGGTCGCAGTCAACGCCTCGATCTGGGTGCTGCCAAAGGCGGCGATGTTGGTGTCCGAAAGCGCCGCAAGCTGCGTCGCCTTCAAGGCCGCTACTTGGGCTGTCCCCAGCGCATCGACGCTGCCGTCGATGATTTCCGAGAGCGCCGCTGTGTTAAGCGCCTGCATCTGCGTTGTCGTGAGCGCGCCGATTTGAGCGTCGCTGAGCGCGGCGATGTTGGTTTCGTTGAGGCCACGGACTTGGCTCGTCGACATCGCCGCGATCTGTGTTGTAGTGAGGGCTGCGAGTTGTGTGTCGGCCAAGGCCGACAGCGTGGTCGAGGAGATCGCCTGCAGTTGGCTGGCGGAGAAGGCCGCCATCTGCGTGTCGACCAGCGAGCCGAGAGTCGTTTGCGTCAGCGCCTTCATCTGTGCCGAAGTCAGCGCCTGCAGATTGGCGACGGAGAATTTCGAGAGGTCGGCAGCATCCATCGCGCCGATTTGAGCGGCCGTGAACGAGCCGACTTGTGTGGCGTTGAAGGCGCCAATCTGGGTGTCGGCGAGCGCGCCGATCGTTGTCGCCGAGAACGAGCGCAATTGCGTTGTTGAGAAGGCCGCGATCTGCGTCGTCGTCAGCGCGGCGATGTTGGTGTCGTTCAGCGCCTGCAGCTGTGTCGAGGAGAGGGCGCCGATCTGCGTGACCGTGAACTCGACCATGTCGCCGGCGTCGAGCGCCGCGAGTTGGGTCGCGGTGAAGCCGCGCAATTGCGTAGTCGAAATCGCCGCGAATTGGGCGGCGTCGAAAGCTGCGGCGGCGGTTTCGCTCAGCTTGCCGAGTTGGGCGGCGCTAAAAGCTGAAACCTGTGTGTTGGTGAACTCGCCAATGTCATCGGCGCTGAGGCCTTCCACTTGCGCGGTTGTGAGTGAGCCGATTTGTTGTGCGGTGAGGGCGGCGGCTTGAGTTGCGTCGAGCGCGGAAAGATTGGTCGCGGAGAGTGCGCGCACTTGGGTGGTCGCGAAGCCCGCGATGGCCGTGGCTTGGAAGCCTTCGACTTGCGTCTCAGTCAGGACGCCGATCTGCGGCGCGCCGAGCGCCAGCAATTGGGAGGCCGAGAAAGAGACCGAGCTCGAGAAGTTCGGGATCTGCGTGGTGGTCAGCGCTTTGACTTGCGTCGTCGAGAGCGCCGCGACTTGCGTCGCGTCAAGCGCGCCGATGCCGGTGGCGCTGATCGCGGCCACTTGCGTCGAATTGAGGGAGCTGATGGTTGTGGTCGAAAGGCTTTGAATAGCCGTGACCGACAGCGCGCCAATTTGCGCGGCAGACAAACTCGAAATCGTCATTCTCGGACCATCCTGGTCAAGAGAGTCGACATTCGATCGACCCACGCCCCACGCTTTCTGCCGGCGGCACAAAGATGGCGCGTGACGCCAGCTGTATGGTCAATTGGTTTCCGAGTGCTTTAGGTTTAAGAGCGGCCGCGAAGATTTTTGTTCCACGTTTTTTGCGACGGCGTCTCGCGCGTGTGCGCGTAGAGAATAAAGCTAGCCTGCACGCGGATCGGCAGAATTTTCCGCGTCGGCAAAAACTGCCGGGCGCCCGTTCGCGTGCGCTAAAAAATTTTACGGCGGAGTCGATTTCGTTCGCTTCGGTAACGAATTTTCAACGCTGCGATGCTTTTTTTGGAAGCTTAGTGGGTACTCGCCCGCCCAGGCAAAACGCCTGGCTACATCGTCCAGAAGGACCTGACATATGACTAGCGTCAACACGAACTATGGCGCGCTCGTCGCGCTGCAATCCCTCAATCAAACTGGCCGCGAGCTTTCCGAAGTCCAAAACCGCGTGAACACCGGCCTGAAGGTCGCGTCCGCGAAGGACAACGGCGCTGTGTTCGCCATCGCCGAAGGTCAGCGCGCCCGCGTTGCGTCGCTTGGCGCTGTCATGGACGGCATTGATCGCGCTACGTCGGTGATCGACGTTGGTCTGTCGGCCGGCGAGTCCATCGGCGACATTCTGAAGCAATTGAAGGAAAAAGCGGTCGCGGCTCAGGCCACCGACCTCTCGTCCGACCAGCGCGCCGCGCTGCAGGCCGACTTCAACGCCCTGCGCAACCAGGTCGACCAAATCGCCAACGCCGCCACGTTCAACGGCTCGAACCTGGTCAACGGCACCAACATTTCGGGCGGCTCGACGCCGTTCACGGTGTTGACGACCGACTCCAGCGGTGGTTCTTCCGGCCGCTTCACGCTCGCCGGCGAAGCTATGGTCGACGGCAACGCCAACCCGTTCTCCTTGTACGCCAACATTGAAGATGCGACTGGCCTCACCATCGGCGCGACCGATGCGGTCGAGTTCTCGATCACCAACGGCAACGAAACGACGACCTTCACGGTCGACGTCGAAGCGGCCGACACGATCGAAGACTTCATCACGCGCGTTGGCACGCAGTCAGATGGCCGCGTGACCGCCACGTTCGACGCCGAAACCGGCGAGATCAGCTATCACTCGCAGGAACAATTCACCGTCACCTTCACGGACGGCACTGACCCGGCCGATGACGACGGCTTCTTCGACGGCACCGACGACGTGACCGGCACCGCCATGACGCAAGTCGTCGCGCCGGGCGCCGGCTCGAACTCACTGGCCGTGACGGGCTTCAACTTCACGCTCGGCGCCACTGGCCAAGCGCTGGAAGATGTGACCTCGCTGCTCGACATCTCGACCTCGAACGGCGCTTCGGCTGCCGCCACCGCGATCGACGACGCGATCACCGCCCTGAACCGCGATCTCGCGACTCTCGGCGCTCAGTCCAAGGCTTTGGACGTGCAGAAGAACTTCCTCGGCAAGCTCTCTGACTCGATCGAAGCTGGTATCGGCAACCTCGTCGACGCTGACCTCGCCAAGGAATCGGCCCGCCTGCAAGCTCTGCAAGTTAAGCAGCAGCTGGGTGCGCAAGCCTTGTCGATCGCCAACTCGGCGCCGTCGATCGTGCTGTCGTTCTTCCGCTAAACGGAATGGGAAGGTGGGAGGCTTCGGGGCCTCCCACCGATCTCCCGGGTTAGGGCTGAGCCATGGATCGTATCGCTCCAGTGACCCAACCGCCCGAGTTGCAAGTACGAGCGCCGCAACTCGATGCGGAACCAGGGCCGGCCGCGAAAGCGGCCGAACGGCGTTTCGCCGAACACGTCACCTCGCTCCAAGGCAAGGTGTTGCCGGACGACGTCGTGATTCAGCTCGACGTTGAGGCGGGCCGTTTCGTCTCCACGTTGACAGATTCGGTGACAACAGAGACGTTGCGCCGCTATCCAAGCGAGTCTCAGCTCGCTTACGCGCGCGCCGTCATGGCTTATATGCGTGCGCTGACTGTCGGACAGTCGTGAACACGAACGTAAACAAACTCTAAATTTATTTGTTTCGGAAGCGTTAGTGTTAACGTTTCATTAACGATTCTGCTATCAGTTCGCCGCCGCGGTGAAGAACGCTGCGCGCCTCGCTTGGCGCGCGATCCGAAGGGGCGGCTGGCATGGTTTCGAGCATCAATCCCACAAACGCGGGCGTCACGACGCTTGGCGCTGAGACCCGTTACACCAAGCCGCAGACACCGCTGCAGCAGCGCGAAAGCGCGCAAGGCGATCGCGTCGAGCTGACGGCCGCCTCCCTCAACGCCGCGCGCGAGAGTGTTCGCGAAGGCCTGATGCAAGTGCATCAGGCGTTGGCGCTGGGCCAGGACGCACAGGCGATGCTGGTCAAAGCGCAAGAACTCGCGCGCAGCGGCGGCGAAGGCGCCCAAGCAGAACTCGCGACGCTTCTTTCGGGATTCGTAGAGCGCGTTGAAAAGGCGATGGCCGAAGGCGCGCGCCTAGTGTCCGGCGAGACGGTGAACGTGCAAGCTGAACCCGGCGCCAGCCCGGTCAGCGTCGACGGCTTCGACATGCGTCTCGGGGAAGAAAGCGCGCTTGGCCTGACGGCGAATGCAAAGGTAAGTGATCCGGCTTTGGCGCAGGCGGCGCAGCGCGGGCTTGAGGCGCTGCAAGAGGCGATGAGTCAATTGCTCGACAGCGCCCGCGCGTTGGAAGCGCATCAAGGCTTTCTGGGTGCGGCGCAGAATACGAGCGCTGTGCGCCACGATCTCGATGCGGATGGCGCGCGCTTGTTGGCGCTGCAGGTGCGCCAGGGGCTCGAAGCCTCACCGAGCATCGCCATCGCTAACGCTGAACCGCAAGCCGTGCTCTCACTCTTTCGAGCTTAGAGCGGGCGCCAGTTATTGGTGCTGATCTCGATCAGCTGGCCGCCAGCATAATCGTGCTCATCTTCGCTATCGGCGCGAAAGCGCCGCCATGCGCCAAGAGCGGTCTGCACGCCTTTGAGCAACACGATTAATACGAGACCCAAAAGCGCGGCGCCGGCGATGATCAGCGTCGCCATGAGGTCTTGCGTCATGGTCAGCTGGCCGCGCGCTGCTTCGACGAGGCGCCCATCGCGCGGCAAGCGTTTGGCTGCGGCAACGGCGCGATCACCAGCAGCCTGCGCAAGTAGTTCGAGCCGGGGTAGGTCGCGGAGCGAAGTCGCGTGAGTCAAAAGCGCTGCTGCGCCGGAGGGTGATGTCGCGGCGCTAATGGCGCCAAGTTGCTCGAGGAAGGCGCGTGCGGCGGCGGCGCGTTCAGGCGTAGCGATTTCGCCGAAGGCGGCGCTCGCATTGGCGAAGCTGCCAGCAGCCGCACCTTCTGCGCGCGCGCGCGCTGCATCGCGAAAGGCCGCTAACGGCATGGCGTCATTGAACAGCGCCCGGATTTCGGCGCCCAATGCTTGGGGAAAATCCTCGCGGCGGCTGGCGTCGAGCAGCACTTGGATGCCGATCGCCATATTGGGCGAAAGGTCGCCGGCTAGACCTAGGCTGAAGCCGGTGAGCACAAATTGCAGCGTGTCGGTTTCGGGCTCGGCCAAGAGCGCGCGCGCCAAAAGCTCGAAATCCTCGGCTGTCCCCGCCGGCGTGGGCGCTGCCGCCGTCGTATTTGCGTCGCGCTGCGAAAGCAGGGGGCCCGCCGCCTCGTACCGCGCCCGTGTGCTGGGGGTTAGCAATTGCAACGCTGCGATCTCGAGTTCGGCGTCATTGGCATCGGCTTGGTTCAACACTTGCGCCGCACGGCGGGGCAGAATACCGGCGCCGGAGAGCAGAAACCCGCGCGCCGCGTGCACGTCGTTGGCGCGCAATTCCATATCGACGAGGCCGTCCCACTGGTTCTGGCGGTCGAAATCTACCTGGATCAGTTCGCCATTGAGCCGCGCGACCCGCAGCGCCACAGCGCGTGCGCCTTGGTCGGAGAATTCGTAGGCATAGAGATTATCGCGCGCGATTACGATTAACGCAGCGGCGCCGGCGAGCGGCAATAGAAGCAGGCAAATGTTGAACGCAAGCGCACTCAGCGCGCCATCGAGGCCGCGCCGCCGCTTCCGTTGCGCCCGCTGAGGGCGCCACGCACTTGAAACTTTCGAGTGCTTCATGCCTCGCCCAAAGACCGCAACGCTACAAGAACGGCGCCAAAGCCACAGGAGCAACATGAATTGCAGGAAAGGCGAAGTCGTCCCCGGATCGGGGTTTTTTCGCGGCGCGCGTTAAGCGTTGCGGTCGATGATCGTGGGGATTGCGCCAGTGGGTGTCTCGATTGCGCCATTCGCGCCATAGCCGCCGCCGGCGCCGCGCTGACGCACGACCTCCTCGGCCATCGCCTGCACGAGCCCTTCGCTGATGAGCTTAACGGCGTTAAGGGCGGTCTCGTGTGCGGCTAAGCTCTCATGCAACTTAACAGTGCGCTGGCGTAGTGCGGAAAGCAGCTCGGGGGGCGCAGCTTCGATCAGGCTCGGCTCCTGCTTGATGCGCGCAAGTTCGAGCCGATAGGCATTCGAGAGGCGGTTCTTCTCGTCTGCTTCAGCGCCTTCGAGCGGCGGTAGGCGCGCGTCGATCCGGGCGGCCTCAGCATTGATGAGCGTGGTCAGCCGCTCCGTCAAAAGGATCAGTTGCTCAGCGCGATCACGGCAATCGTCAGCGATCAGCGCCATCGGCGGCCTCCGGCGGAATGGTCATGCCCTGCATGCGCAGCATTTCGCGTACCACGGCGTCTGCGATGCCTATGCCTCCAGCTTGACTGATCGCTTCTGCATATCGCTCAACGAGCATCGGCCGAAACATCTGTTCGCCCTGGCCGCCGCCGCCGAGGCCATCTGTGCTGAGGCTCTCAAACATTGGGGCGAGCATTTCAGAGAGAAACACCGACTCAAATTCTTCAGCCGCACGACGGATTTCGTCCGGGACTTGCGGCGGCGTCGCGGCGCGTTGCGCTGTTGAAAAGGTCAGCGGCGCTCCGGGAAGCGCGCCAGGAAGCGCGATAGGGCCAGTCATTACATCACTTCGATTTCAGCTTGGATCGCGCCAGCGGCTTTCAGTGCCTGCAGGATCGAGATCATGTCGCGCGGCGTGACACCGAGCGCGTTGAGGCCGTTCACCAGCTGACGCAATTGCACGCCCCCGGGCACGATCACCAGCCCGCCTTCTTCTTCCTCAACTTGGACGCCGGTGTCAGGAACAACCACGGTCTCGCCGCGGCTCAGCGGCGCGGGCTGACTGACGAACGGATCTTCTGTGATCGATATCGTGAGATTGCCTTGCGCGATGGCGACCGTGGACACTTTCACGTTCTCGCCCATGACGACGATGCCGGAACTCTCGTCGATGACGATGCGCGCAGGCGTATCGACTTCCACTTCCAGATTTTCGATGCGTCCGACTAGGGAAACCATGTCGCCCGCATAATCGGCCGGTCGGCGCAACACGACGGTGCCGGGGTTCGATGCGCGCGCAGCGTCAGCCCCAACAGTCGCGTTGATTACCGAAGCGATGCGTTGCGCAGTGGTGAAGTCCGGATTGCGGAGGGCGAGGCGCAGTTCCTGTGCGCCGGCGATATCAAACTCGATCTCGCGTTCGACAAGCGCGCCAGATGCAATCCGTCCCGCCGTCGGCACGCCGCGCGTCACTGAACTGCCGGATTGCCCGGCAGCTTGAAAGCCGCCAATAGCCAGCGGGCCTTGTGCGACCGCGTAAACTTGCTGGTCCGCGCCCATCAGCGGCGTGACCAACAACTGACCGCCAGCCAGACTGCGTGCGTCGCCCAGCGCCGACACCGTAACATCAATGCGCGAGCCTTGGCTCGCAAATGGCGGGAGGTTCGCCGTCACCATAACGGCGGCGACGTTGCGGGTGTTCAGATTGCCGTTGGACGCGTTGACGCCCAGCCGCTCCAGCATCGAGGCCAAGCTCTGGCGTGTGAATGGCGAGTTGCGCAGCGAGTCTCCGGTGCCGGCGAGGCCGACGACCAGCCCATAACCAACCAGCTGGTTCTCGCGGACGCCTTCGAAGTCGGCGACATCTTTAATGCGCGGCCCGGCCCAGGCATTGGGTGCGGCGAACGGCGATGTCATCGCCGCGATAGATGCGACGGCCAGGAGCGCCGAGCGCGCAGCGCGGGAGGCAAATCTCATCTGAGCGATACGCAGCCAGTTCGGTTAACGAGGCGTTCAAGCCCGAAACGTTAAGCGATCGGAAACAGGCGCAGCGGAAGGTCCGCGCTATGAAGATCGAAGGCGGCCGCGGAGTCGGCTCAACATCGGGATCGAAACGAGCCAACGCCAGCGCAGCGGGCGGCTTTTCAGTGCCGGTCGACGGCGCGGCGAAAGCGTCTTCGGCCGCGCCGTCATCCAGCGTCACGGCACTGGACGCGATTCTGGCCCTGCAATCCGAGGAACCTTCCAATCAGCGCCGTGGCCGGCAGTCCAGGCGGGGCCGTGAGGCGCTTGATGTGCTGGAAAAGCTTGAACAGGCCCTCGTCTTAGGGCACGCGCCGGGAGCATTGAGGGCCGAGCTGGAACGGGTCCAGAAGGGCGCCGAAGCAACCGGGGAGGCGGGGCTCGATGAGGTCCTGCTGGAGATCGATATTCGCCTTGCGGTGGAGGCCGCCAAGCTCGACCGCATGCTCGGTCGCGCCTGATGCTGCATCGCAACGCCCGGAAAACAGAAGAAGATTGGCGCCGTCCTTGCTCAATGGACGGCCCATGGGAGCAACGCTATAAGGCGGCGCCTCGCTGAGCGCCGGGAGTAACGACATGGGTTCGACCGTGACGAAAGACTATCGCCCGAGCGACGACGAGCCGTTCATGAATGAGCGGCAGCGGGAGTATTTCCGAGGCAAGCTTTTGGCTTGGAAGCAGGAAATCCTGGAAGAAAGTCGCTCCACGATCGCGACTTTGCAGCAGGATACGGTCGCTGAAGCCGACCTTGCGGACCGGGCCACGAGCGAGACCGACCGGGCGCTCGAACTGCGCACCCGAGACCGCCAGCGCAAGCTGATCGCCAAGATCGACGATGCTATTCGCCGGATCGAAGACGGGTCGTACGGGTATTGCGAGGAGACGGGTGAGCCGATTTCGCTCTCCCGCCTGGACGCGCGTCCGATCGCGACGCTCTCTCTTGAGGCGCAAGAGCGCCACGAGCGCCGCGAGCGCGTCCACCGCGACGACTGACCTCGGATTTGCTGCGTTTGGTAGTGTAATGCTCTTTACCGGTCCGGGCCGTTGGATATGATCCGCCCCGAATTTGAGGTGGAGAGGTACCCTATGCGTATTGCGGTTCTGGTTTTTGCAGCTGCGGTGATGGCTGCCGCCCCCGTGTTAGCGCAGACCACCCCCACGATCCCGCCGTCGCCGACGGCCTCGGAAACCACCTCCGAAACGCCGACCGAAGGCGACACGCAAGCCATGAACGCCGGCAACGATGGCAGCGAGCAGATTTGCCGAACCATCCAACGCACCGAGAGCCGTCTGCGTTCGCGCCGTGAGCGCATTTGCATGACGCGCGCGCAGTGGGAGCAGCAAGAGCGCGACGCTGCTGAACTTGCCCGCGGCAGCGGCGTGCAGACTCGCCGCGACCAATAAGGCTCGCGCTGGTAATTTTGAACGATTAGGCTGCGTCGATGCTTCTGCACGACGCAGCCTTTTCGTATCTGCACTTTGTATTTGCGCTGATCCTTGCTGGCGCGCTGGCCGCTGAAGTTTTCGTCCTACGGCTGCCGGTCGATAACCGCGTTGCGCGGCTCCTGCTGCGGATCGACCTTTTCTACGGCATCTCGGCAGTCGGCGTGATCCTCGCCGGGGTGGCCCGCGTCGTCTGGGGCGTGCGGGGCGCCGAGTTCTATATGGCGCAGCCTTTCTTCTGGGCGAAGATGGCAGTGTTTCTCGTCATTGGTGTGATCTCCGCGATCCCGACACGCCGCTTCATGCGGTGGGTGCGGGAGGCCAATGCCACGCCGGCCTTTATGGCTGCTGAGGCCGATGTTGCGCGCATGCGCCGCCTCGTGATGATCGAGCTTCATCTCCTGGCGCTTGTGCCGTTGTTCGCGGCGCTGATGGCGCGCGGAATCGGTAGCTAAACGCTCCACATCTCACACATCCGCGCTAAGCTCCCATAAAAGACAAAAAGGGAGGACGGCGTGGCCGCATCACTAAAGCCAGAAGAGTTCGATCAGATGCCGACGCTCGGGCATTTGGCGCGCCATCATGGCCGAACCCGGGGCGGGCAGATCGCGATGGTGTTTGAGGGGCGCACCACCACCTACGCCGACCTCGACCAGCACACCAACCAAGTCGCCAATGCGTTGATGGCGGCTGGCGTCGAGCCGGGCGAGGCGATCGCTTACCTCGGCAAGAATAGCGATCATTATTTTGAGCTTGTCCTCGGCGCCTCGAAAGCGGGCGTAGTGATGGCGCCGATCGGCTGGCGCCTGGCGCCTGGCGAAGTCGCTTACATCCTCGACGATACAAAAGCGAAGATGCTGTTCGTCGGTCCGGAATGCATGGAGTGCGCGCACGCCGCGCTTGAGATCGCGCAAGGCTCGCCTCAACTCATTGCCATGGAGACGACGCCGCATGATGCCCCGACATATGAAGCTTGGCGCGATGCGCATCCGGCGCGCGATCTGAATATCGAAGTGGAGCCGCAGGCGACGACGCTGCTGCTCTACACATCAGGCACCACCGGCCGCCCAAAGGGCGTGATGCTAACGAGCGCAAACCTGATGCGCTCTCGGCGCGCACTAGCTGAATCTTCGATGGGCTGGAATGAGTGGAAAGAGGGTGAGGTCAATCTTGTCGCCATGCCGGCCGCGCACATTGGCGGCACCGGTTGGGGGCTTGTTGGCCTGATCAACGGCGTGAAGAACATCGTCACGCGGGAGTTCAACCCGGTCGACGTGCTTGAGATCGTCGCCAAGGACCGCATCGCCAAGATGTTCATGGTGCCGGCGGCGCTGCAATTCATCGTTCGGATGCCGCGCGCGCGTGAGATCGATTATTCGAGCCTCACGCACATCCTCTATGGCGCATCGCCAATGCCGGTCGACCTGTTGCGTGAGTGCATGGAGGTGTTTGGCTGCGGTTTCGTGCAGCAATACGGCATGACCGAAACCACCGGCACCATCGTTTATCTGCCACCAGAAGATCACAATCCGAAAGGCAACAAGCGCATGCGCTCGGCCGGCATTCCGATGCCTGGCGTCGAGATCGCCATCCTTGGCGCAGATGGCGTCCGCCTCGGCCCCAACGAGATCGGCGAAGTCGCAACCCGCAGCCAGGCCAACATGAAAGGCTATTGGCAAAAGCCTGACGCAACGACCGCGACCGTGGATAATGAGGGGTGGCTGCGCACGGGAGATGCCGGCTATTTGGACGAGGACGGCTATCTCTACATCCAGGATCGCATCAAGGACATGATCTGCTCTGGTGCGGAGAACGTCTACCCGGCCGAAGTCGAAAACGCGATCCACGGCCACCCGCACGTCGCCGAAGTCGCCGTCATCGGTGTGCCCGATGATACCTGGGGCGAGGCGGTGAAGGCCATTGTGGTGCCGAAGCCGGATGTGACGCCCGACGCGGCCTCAATCATCGAATTCGCGCGCTCACGCATCGCGCATTACAAAGCGCCAAAAACGGTGGACTTCCTCGATCGTCCTCTGCCGCGCAATGCGTCGGGGAAGATTCTCCGCCGCGAGCTGCGTGACCCGTATTGGGTGGGCCGCGAGCGGAACGTGAATTAGTTCACGTCGCCACCGCGGCCTTGATGGAGATAGCTCTCATCAAAGTCGCCGGCTTGCTTCAGGCCTTCCCAATCGACGATCTCGTGTACGTCACCTTGCGACGCGATTAGATTCTCGCGCCGCAATTGCTGGAGCACGCGATTGACGTGGACGGTCGAAAGCGCCGTGGCGTCGCCCAACTCGGATTGCGTCATAGGCAAACGGAATGAGTCCGTTGCCGCGAGGCCGAGACTCTGCATTCGGATGAATACCTCGCAGAAAAGGTGCGCGATGCGCTCGTAAGCGCTGCGGCGGCCGACATTGGCGACCCAATCACGAAAGATCGCAGCGTCGATCAGCGCATGTTTGAGAAAGAGCTGCCCCAGTGCGGGATGCTCCGCCCAAAGCGCCTTCATCGCTTCGTGGGGAATGAACGCGGCGCGCACCACGGTGAGTGCGCTAATGCTGTGGTCCATCACTTCGAGTTGCAGACTTTGCAGATCGGGCAAGTCGCCAGTGAAGCAGATGGATAGGATCTGGCGCTTGCCGCCAGACACCAGCTTATAGCGGCACGCCATACCGCGAACGATCAGGCAGCATTCCTTTGGTCTATCGCCCTGGCGCACAAGATCGGCATCGTCTGCGAAGTCGCGCACGCGCATCGGCAGCGCGCGCACTGCAGCCTTATGCTCGTCCTCAAGCTTGCCGTGAGCGCCGAGGCGCTGGATCAAGCGCTCGTGTGGTGTGTCTAGGTTCATGCAAGGGAACTAGGGCGATTGTTCCGGACGGCAATAGCCTACCAGGGCGAGATGGCGTCCCCTAGGCGCTGGCCCCAGCCGGGCCGCTGCACAGCGCTGATCGAACCGCGCCCGCCGTAGGAGATGCGCGCCTCGGCAATCTGGGTGTGGTTGATCTTGTTGTCGCTGGTCACGTCTTCTGGACGGATGATGCCGCTGACTGTCAGTTCGCGAAGCTCGCCATTGATGCGAACTTCTTGGCGTCCTGCGATAACCAGGTTGCCGTTCGGCAAACGATCGACGATCACGGCTGCGACGGTGAGTTCGATCTTTTCTTCCCGGTTGATCGCGCCCGAACCGCGATGCTCAGAGTCCGCGTCGGCGCTGATCATGTTGGCCGGATCGAAGGCGTTGTTGAACACTTGGCCGGCTATGCTCTCAAGCCCGAAGAAGTTGCTCACGCCCGCGGACGTCGAAGCTTGGCGATTGCGGTTCGACGAGTTCGAAAGCTCGGCGCTGTCGTCGATCTCGATCTCGACCGTGAGAATATCGCCGATGCGTGATGCGCGCTGATCGTTGAAGAAACTGCGCGAGCCGGCGCGCCACAGCGAGTTTGGCGCAGGTGATTCATAAGCAGCGGGCGTTGGTTGCGGCATGGTTTGCTGGTCGCCGCCCGTGAGCGCGGCTGGCGTGCCCACCGGATGCAGGTGCGGCGGCGCCATGGCGCGGCGCGCTGCATCATATGCGACGCCAGGGGCAGCTACAGCGTCCTGAGCGACGGATCCTGCGCTGGCGCAGCCTGTGGCGCCGGCAGCGAGGGCGAGCAGGACGAGTGCGCGCATTGAGGTGTCTTTGATCATGGGTTTGCCTCTGCGGCGCCGGGGCCAGTGACGATGGCGTCGATCGTTCTGTTGGAGGAGGTGTTTTGAAAGCGAACGCTTTGGCCGACAGCGCCGTCTTCGAGTGCGCGCGCCCGCATCGTCAGTGACATGCCAGGCGCGGCATACACCAATGTCACCATTTCACCGCGGCGCACCGCAGCTTCCGAAACACTGTGTCCGCCAGAGTTCGATGCTGGCAGAGTTGCGCGTGCCCCGCCTGGGCGCACAACGCGCACGACATTGACGCCGGCGGGCGGTGTGAAATCGAGTCCTGCGGCCGAAGCTGCAGCCACGAGCACTGGCATAGAAAGCGAAGTGAGTTGGCCTGCAGGCGGCGCCGGCGCGATGGCGCGGCCGGCGATGTCGGCCGGCACGCCTTCGAACACATCGCCCATTGTGATCGCGGGGCCATTGGTTTCCGCGCGCGCGCGCAACGTGACTGGATCTGCGTGCGCGACCGCGGCAGCGAAGAAGAGGTAGATGCAAGCGAGGAGGGTGAGTGAACGTAGCATGTGTGTCAGCTCCCTCAGCGCAGCTGCGTCGTGGATTGAAGCATCTCGTCCGCCGCCGTGATCACGCGTGCGTTCATCTCGTAGGCGCGCTGCGCCACGATCAGCGCTGAAATTTCCTCAACGGCGTTGACGTTCGAAAGTTCGAGATAGCCCTGCATGATCGTGCCGAGGCCGGGCGAGCCCGGCGTCGCCGTGTTCGCTGTGCCGGACGCTGGCGTTTCCAGGAAGAGATTGTCGCCGATGGCTTCGAGGCCCGCCGCGTTGATGAAGCTTGCAATCTCGATCTGGCCGACTTGTTGCGGATCGGTCTGGCCGGCCATCGTGACTTCAACGATGCCGTCGCGCGTGATCTGGATCGCGGTGGCTTCCTGCGGCACCGTGATTGAAGGCTCGAGTGCATAGCCGTCCGCGGTCACCATCGCGCCGTCAGCGTTCACCGCAAGATTGCCGGCGCGCGTGTAGGCGGTCTGGCCCGAGGGCAGTGTGATCTGAAAATAGCCGCGGCCGTTGATGGCGAGGTCGTACGGATTTGCAGTCGCGGCCATGCCGCCTTGTTCTGTGACGCGGCCAACCGCATCAGCGCGCACGCCGATACCGATCTGGATACCGAGCGGTAGTACCGAGCCTGATGCAGACGAGGTCGAACCGGGCCGCTCCATGTTCTGATAGAGCATGTCCTGAAACTCGGCGCGTTGGCGCTTGTAGCCGGTCGTGTTCATGTTCGCGATGTTGTGCGAAATGACATCGACGTTCAGTTGCTGAGCTTGCATGCCGCTGGCGGCGATATTCAGTGCGCGCATCGTGGGACGTCCTCTATGCTTTAGCGAGCAAGCCGCTCGATCGCGCGCTGACGCAGATCATCGGCGTTCGAAACAATTTTCGCCGCTGACTGGTAAGCGCGTGAAATTTCAATGAGACGGGTGAGTTCAAGGACGGGCCGAACGTTCGACCCTTCGAGCGCGCCTTGCAGCACGACGCCTTGAAACTCACCCGCCGCTTGTCCTTGCGCGTCCCAAAGGTTGTCCCCGACCTTTGCGAGCGCGCCCGGTGCGGCAAAACTCGCCACACCGATGCGGCCGGCTTCGACACCGGCCACGCTAATAGCGCCGTCGCGGCCGATCACAGGGGTTTCCCCCTGCGGATCGAGCACGATCGGCGCCCCCCCGGAGCTAAGGACTGCGCGGCCATCGCTGGTCACGAGCCGTCCTTCCCCCGTTAAACTGAACGCGCCATCGCGCGTGTACATGGTCTGGCCGCCAGGGCCCTCGACCATGAAGAAGCCTTCGCCTTCGAGCGCGACGTCGAGCGTATTGCCCGTCATCGCGATCGGGCCTTGCGTCATGTTGTGCATGACGCCGATGTCGCGCACGAAGCGGATCTCGCGCGGGTCGGCGTCGGCGTGTGCGGTGGTGCGCTCTGCTTCTTCGAGCAGCATGCCGTCCGCCTTGAAGCCGGTGGTCGCGACGTTGGCGAGATTGTTGGCGGCAACATCCATGCGTCGTTGCAGTACGCGTTGCGACTGCAGGCCAAGCATGAGTTGGTTATCCATGCGCATTAACCACGCAAGCGCCGTGCCACCCCGCCGGCCCTTGATTTTTATGGGGTCAGGGCAGGCGCTATGGTGAATTGGCTCGGCTATTTCTGCCGTCGCCCGGCAAGTTCTGCCGGGTTGCTACCAATCCTTAACCAGAGCTTGCGCACGAAGGGCGAAGGTTAGTCCGCGGGCGATTCCATGTTCGGCAAAGGCAAGAAGAAGAAAAAGGGCGAAGCACCGGAGGCCGATGAGGCCGAAGGCGCAACGCCGCCGGCTGAAGGCGAGGAGGGCGCGGAAGGCGAAGCGCCTGCCAAGAAGAAGATGTCGGGCAAAAAGCTCATCCTCTTCATCGTGCTGCCGGCTGTGCTCGTTCTCGGCGGCGGCGGTGCGGCCGCTTATCTGCTGCTCTTCCAGGGCGGCGGCGCGGAGCAACATGCCGAGGCTGAAGGCGGTCACGGCAAAGCTAAGGGCGGTGGTCACGGCGAGGAGGGCGCGGGTGAAGCTGTTCCAGGTCCGAACGGAACGATGATCAGTTACGGCGAGGACGTCGTCTTCGTTGCGCTCCCGGAAATGCTGGTGAACATCACCGGCCCCGATGGGCGTCCGGCTTATCTGAAGCTGAAGCTCACGTTGGAAGCGCCCGACGATGCGACGGTCACCGCGCTCGGCGAGCACGTGCCGCGTATCAGCGATCAATTCAACGGCTTTCTGCGCGAAATGCGCACCGATGATCTCGCTGGCTCGGCTGGCGCTTATCGCTTGCGGCTTGAATTGCTGCGCCGCGTGAACCTGACGATCGCGCCGCTTCACATCAACGCCGTGCTGATCGAAGAAATGCTGGTGCAATAGGCATGAGCGCCGATCCCGCACCAGCCGCTGAAGAATGGGCCGCCAGCGGCGCCAACGACGGCGCCGAGGAGGCGCAGACGCCGGAGCGCATCCTCAATCAGGACGAAATCGACAGCCTGTTGGGTTTCGGCCTGGGCGACGATGACGCCAGCGGCAAGACCGGCGTGCGCGCAATTATTAACTCAACGCTCGTCTCCTACGAGCGATTGCCGATGTTGGAGATCGTGTTCGACCGCCTCGTGCGGTTGATGACGACGAGCCTGCGCAACTTCACATCTGACAACGTCGAGGTCAGCCTTGACCAGATCAGCTCGGTGCGCTTCGGCGATTATCTGAACTCCATTCCGCTGCCGGCGATCATTGCCGTTTTTCGCGCCGAGCAACTCGACAATTTCGGCCTCGCGACTGTTGATTCCAGCCTGATCTATTCGATCGTAGATGTACTGCTCGGCGGACGCCGCGGCGGCACGGCGACTCGTATCGAGGGCAGGCCCTACACCACGATCGAGCGCATGCTGGTGACGCGCATGATCGAGGTCGTGCTGCAGGACGCCAAGCAGGCCTTTGCGCCACTGACGGAAGTCACCTTCAGTCTTGACCGGATCGAGACCAATCCTCGTTTCGCCGCGATTGCGCGTCCGCCGAATGCAGCGATCCTTGTTAAGTTGCGCATCGATATGGAGGATCGCGGTGGGCGCCTTGAGCTGCTGTTGCCGTATGCCACGCTCGAGCCGATCCGCAAAATGCTGTTGCAGCAATTCATGGGCGAGAAGTTTGGCCGCGACAATATCTGGGAAGGCCACCTCGCCAGCGAACTCTGGGCCACCAAGGTCGAGGTTCGCGCTGTGCTCGATGAGCACAAGCAGCCTTTGCGCAAAGTGCTCGATCTAAAGGTCGGCGACACGTTGATGCTGGATGTCGGTCCCGATGCGCCGGTGACGCTGAAATGCGGCGCTGTTGATCTCAGCCAAGGCAGGGTTGGCCGCATGGGGCAATCCTTAGCCGTGCGAATCGAACGGCCAATCGCGCAGGCGACGCAGCAAGCCGTTATGAAACTTGGAGGGCGCTCATGAGTCCGCTCACTCTCGTCATTGAAGTCGTGCTCGCAATCATGTTGGCTGCGTGCCTCTATTATTTTTGGCGCCTCGACAAAAGGCTCGCTGAACTCCGCTCGGGGCAGGACGGCGCCTTGCGCGCCGCGGCTGATCTCGCGCAAGCCACGGCGCAAGCAGAAGCGGCCGTGCGCACTTTGCGCGCCACCGCGAGTGACGCTGGGCGCGACCTGCAAGCCCGCATCAACGATGCGCGCGCGACCGCTGATCGCTTGGGGCTTGGCGCGGGGCGTTTGCGCTCGGGCGCTGATGTCGGCGCCGGCGCTGGCGCACGTGGGCGTATCTGATGCGCTTCACGCTCGGCAAACCGAAACCAGCAAAACCGGCAAGAGGCGTCCGCCTCATGCCGGCGGCAATGGCGACAGTCGCCGTTGTGTTGGGCCTTAAAGCGGTCGCGATGGCTGAGGTGGTTGCCGAGACCGCCTCGGGCGAGCATGCCTCCAGTGAACCCCACGCAGCGACGGCCACTGCGGAAGCTGCGGCGCCTGCCGCCAATCAATGCGCAGCGCCTACGCTCGCTGAACTAGCGGGCCTGAGCGCGGCCGAGGTCCAGGTGTTGCAGGCGCTCTCCGAGCGGCGCGAGCAACTCGATGCGCGTGGCGAGCAATACGAGACGCAAGACGAACTGATGCTCGCGGCTGAACGGCGTTTGGACGAGCGCCTCACAGAGCTCCGCCGCCTCGAAACGCACGTAAACGATCTTCTCGGCCAACTCGACGAAGCCCAGGAGCAACGTCTCGCGAGCCTCGTCGATGTTTATCAGCGCATGCGCGCCAAGGATGCGGCCACCGTGTTCGACGGTTTGGAGGACGATGTTCTGGTGCAGGTAGCGAGCCGGATGCGGCAGGCAAATCTTGCCGAGGTCATGGGGCGCATGGAGCCCGAGCGCGCGCGTGCGCTGACCCAATTGCTCGCCGACCGTGCGCGCCCGCCAACTGGCGGTGATGATTTGTTGTCGCGCTCTCGCGCGGCCGGGCAAGGGCAGGGCCAGACCGCTGCTGGCGCAGGCCGTTAAACCGCCGCTTAACCGCAGCACTGAACACTGGAGTGCGGCTCACAAACGATGAAGTCTTTGCGCTCTCCCTTGGCGATCGCCACGGCGGCCTTAATGGCCACGCCGGCGACAGGCCAGCCGATGCAGCTTACGCCGCCGGCAGAGACGCGCGAGTCCGTGTCGGAAGAGGTCGTGCCGCCGCCTGCGGCGCCGGCGCCAGCTTCTGCGACGGCGTCAATCCCGTCCACCACAACAGAGCCGCCGGCCGAACTGCGCGGCGCAGCGCCGCTGCCGCCAGATGTCAACATCGCCGCCACGGCCCCATCACCCCCGCCGCCGCCTTCACCACCACCAGCGCCTGCGTCTGAACAGCGGGCTTCTGCGCCGACGCCTGCGCCACCTCCTGCGCCGCCGCCACCGCCGCGCATGGTTTCCGTGCCTAACGCAACCGTTCGCGTTGGCCTGCAGGAAGAGTACACGCGCTTGGCTTTTCAGTTTGAAGGCGTGACGACGGTGACGCCGTTGGCGCAAGGCAGCCGACTTGAATTGCGCTTCTCGCGCGCCGCAGACATCGACATCGCCGAACTGCGCGCCTCGCCACCGCGTTTCGTGCGCGAAGTGCGGCGCACCAGCGCCGCTGGCGCGCCGGTAAGGCTGACATTGGTGCTCGATCCGGGCGTGCGTCAGCGCCACTTCGCCGACGGCAATCGCGTCGTCGTTGATCTGCTCGCGCCAGACGCTGCGACCCAGGCCTCCACCGCTGCTTCAAACGCGCGCGGTGAAACACCAGCGCCAGCGCCCGCGGCGCCGCCCGTGCGCGGCACCGCGCGCGTGCGTTTGGTTGAGGAAGCAAACGTCACCCGCATCGACGTCACCTGGCCGGCGCCCGCGCGCGCCGCGGCGTTCCGCCGTGGCGAGGCGATCTGGCTATTGTTCGACGCAACCGGCAACGTTGATCTCGCTGGCGTCACGCGCGCCGGGCGGCGGCACCAGGACGTTGAAGTGGTGCGCGGCGAAGGCGTCATCGGTCTACGCATTCCGGCGCCGCCAGATATTTTGTTGTCCGCCGCGGCGCACGATGGCGTCTGGTCGTTCACCCTCGCTGCCAATGCCGCGACTGCAGAGCCTGCTCAGCTGGTGCGCGAAGTTCAAAGTGATGGCCGCGCCCAACTTGTTGCGCGCTTCGGCCGCGAAGGCGCAGTGCGCTGGATTGCCGATCCGGAGATAGGCGATCGTATCGCCGTTGCCCTTATCGGCGGCCCGGCGCGCGGCATAGATACGCGCCGTGCCACGATCGAAGCTGCGATCTTGCCTGCCGCACACGGTGCGGTGATGGAGCCGCGGGCAGACGGCGTCACGGCCGTGTTCGAGCAAGGCAATCTTGTCGTGAGCCGCGGCGGTGGCCTGCTGGCGGCGGCGCCCGCGGCAGACGCGCAAGGGCTCAACGCGGCGATGCTCGAAGCGGCGATGGAGACCGGCGCTGATCCATCGATGGCGCCGTCTGGGCAAACGCTTGTCGAAGTGCGCGAGCAAATGGACGAGCTTATGCGCCGCGCCGCTGACGAGGGCGTCCGCGAAGGCGCGCCGGTTGAAGCGCGGATGGAGCTGGCGCGCTTCCTGCTGCGCAACGAACTTGCGGCCGAGGCCCTCGGCGCGCTGCGTATCGCGGCGATCAATCAGGGCGAACTGGTCGAGATCGATCCGCAGTATCGGCTGATGCGCGGCGCCGCGAACGTCATGATGGGCCGCACAGCGGCTGCAATGCCGGATCTGACCGCGTCGGCGCTCGCAAACAATCCGTCAGCGGCGTTGTGGCGCGGTTATGCCGCCGCGCAGCGCAAGGAATGGAGTGAGGCGCGGCGTGAACTGGAGCGCGGCGCTGCGGGCCTTGAAGAGTATCCGCCGAGCTGGCGGGCACGCTTTCAATTGGCGCTGGCGGAAGCTGCGCTCGAACTGAATGATCACGCTGCCGCCGAAGCTGCCGCGCGCGCGGCGTTCGGCCAAGCCCCGGATGAAGTGCTCCGTTTACAAGCGCGCTTGATCGAAGCCCGCCTCACCGCAGTGCGGGGCGATGTACCCCGCGCGCTGGTGATGCTCGATGAACTGGGCCGCGCGCGCGATGAGGAGGTCGCTGTACGCGCGGCCGTCGAGGCGATCCGTCTGCGCCGCGCGACCGGCGCAATGCGTGCGCTCGATGCGGTTGAGCCGCTTGAGGCGTTGCGCTTCCGGTGGCGAGGCGATGCGGTGGAGATCGCGGTCGTCGCCATGCTTGGCGATGTGTATTCCGAGCTTGGCCGCTGGCGCGAAGCACTCGCCACCATGCGCATCGCCGCCGATCGTTTCCCGACCGACCCTGCCTCACGCCAATTGCGCGCCGACATGGCGACCTTGTTCGAGCGGCTCTTCCTCGATGGCGAAGCAGATCGCATCGAGCCGATCCAAGCGCTGGGATTATTCTACGAGTTCAGCGATCTTACGCCGGTTGGCCCGAACGGCGATCGCATCGTCCGTCTGCTTGCCGGACGTCTCGTTCACGTCGACCTTCTTGAGCAGGCGGCGACGCTTCTGCATCACCAAGTCACCGAGCGGCTCGAAGGCGTGAGCAGGGCGCAAGTCGCCGGTGATCTCGCCGCCATCTATCTGATGGATCGCAAGCCCGACCAAGCGCTTGTCGCACTTGCCACTACGCGCCAGGCCAATATGCCTGCGGCCCTTCTGGCTGATCGGCGCATCTTGGAAGCACGCGCACTGCTTGATCTCGGCCGCCTCGATGCTGCAGCTGAATTGGTTGAACGCGATCGCAGCGAGGACGCGCAGCGTGTGCGCGCGGAAGCTGCATGGCGCGCCCGCGACTGGGATCGCGCTGCGCTCGAACTGCGCACACTGCTTGGCGCGCGCAACAGCGCCCAGCCGCTCGACGGGCATGGCCGCCAAGCCGTGTTGCGCGCCGCCGTCGCTTACACGCTTGCCGGCAATGATGATGGCGTGCGGGCGCTCTACCGCGAGTACGCAGGCGATTTGGCGGGCACGCCTGAAGCGGATGCATTCGAAGTTGTGGCGTCTGGTGTTCAAGCCGATGGCGCGGCGATCCGCGATGTAGCGCGCGCGGTGGCGCGGACTGATTTGCTTGATCGCTTCATGCAGAACTTGCGTGCGCGCATGACTGCCGAGGCCGCCGCTGCTGCGCCTGCGACGCCGCCCACTGCCGCTCCCGCGCCGGCGCCAACGGCCGCCGCGCCTGCTGCCGCACCTGGCGCCTGATCCGTTAAGCACGAATTTTCAGCGCCGCCGCCGGCTTTGCATTATGGTGGGCGGGCATGATGATCTCTGTCGTGATCCCGACGCTCAACGCCGCGGCGCATTTGCCGCGCGCGCTCGCGCCATTGGTGCAGGGCATGACGCATGGCTTGATCAAACAGGTGATCGTTGCCGATGGCGGTTCCTCTGATGAAACATTGGAAATCGCCGAGGCCGCCGGTTGCGAAATCGTGGTGAGCGAGCCGGGCCGCGCCAAACAATTGCGTGCCGGTGTCAATGTTTCGCGCGCCAATTGGCTGCTGTTTCTGAATGCTGATACGGCGCTGGATGATGGCTGGGTGAAGGAAGCAGAGCGCTTCATGAGCCAGCCGCAAGCGCGCAAGCGCGCCGCTGCGTTTCGGCTCGCGTTTGAAGATTCATCGCCGGGTGCGCGTCAGGTCGTGTTCTGGGCGCGGATGCGTGCGCAAGTGATGAAGCTGCCTTATGGCGATCAAGGCATGCTGATATCGCGGCTGCTCTATGATGCGCTTGGCGGCTATCCCGATATTCCGTTGATGGAAGACGTGGAGCTCGCGCGTCGCATCGGACCAAAGCGGCTCACTATTCTCGAGACCGAAGCGGTGAGCATGGCCGAGAAATATCGCCGCGAAGGGTACGGCAAGCGCGCATGGCGCAACCTTGCGCTGATGACGCGCTATCTGCTCGGCGCTGATCCAGTCGAGCTGGCGAAGGCCTACGACTAGCGCGAGGCGACGCGGCTATCGAGCGGCGTGTAGATCGCCGGATCACCAGCGGCGAGGCGATCCATTTCCGGCGTCGGTTGGCCATAGCTTTTGCGGCAGAGCGCCATGTGCGAGAGCGCGCGCTCTGCGTAGTCGCGGCTCTCGGAGCGCGGCATCGTTTCCAGCAGCATCAGCGGATCAAGGTCGGCCGGTTGCGTCGCCAGCCAGCGCGACAGCCAACCAGGGCCGCCATTGTAGGCGGCAAAGACGCGGCCAAGATCGCCGTCATTGTGGAATTCAGTCATCAGCCACTGCACGTAGCTTTGGCCGAGACGCATGTTCAGTCCGGGCTCGAACAAGGGCGCCGGCGCCCGGCGATAATTGTGCGAGCGGTCCATGTCGCGCGCGGTCGAAGGTAGGAGCTGCATCAGGCCGCGCGCGTTGGAAACACTCACCGCCTTCGGATTGAAATAGCTCTCCTGACGCACGATTGCGTAGATCAGCGCGCGATCGAGGGCAAAGCCGTCATCGGGCGCGAACGTCGTTGTCGGGCAGAAGCCGGCCGCCATGTCGCGCGTGCCATACTCAGCTGCGCGCAATTGCGCCGCGGGCGCTTCGAGCGCGATCGCGAGGGCGAGAAATGTCGGATCGTCTTGCGGCGGCAAGTCTGCGTGCAGGCGGCGCAGTTCGCTTTCCACTTCGGATAGGCGGCCGAGTTGCGCCAATGCCGCGGCGCGACGCGCTGCCGGATAGCGTTCCAGGAAGCGTGTCAGCGTATCAGTTTCAACTTGCGGCGGCTCGAAGCGGAGCGTGCTTTCACGGCCAAGCTGAGCTTCGGCGAGTTGGCCGTAAAATGTCCATGGACGCTGCGCAGCAGCTTCAAGGTGCGCGGCGACGCCATTGGTTTCACCAGCAGCGAGACGCGAGCGCGCGGCCCAGTAGTGCACGCCGGCAAATGCCCAGCCGCCGTGATGGCGCCATTGCGCCGACGCTTCGAATTGACGAACGGCTTCGGCGTAATCGTGTTGTCGATAGGCGATGAGGCCGAGTTGCCATTGCACTTGGCCGCTGCGCGGGCCGTCCACTTGCGACAACGCGAGCGCCCGTGCGCCGTCCATATCGCCAGCGCCGATGCGTTCTTGAACGCGTTCGATGCCGACGCGCGCCGAGGCGCTGTCTCCGGGGATCGGCGGTGGCGTTCCTGGGAGCGCGCGCGACCCGCCCGGGACCGGGACCGGCGCCCGTGTGCCAGCGCGGCGTGCGCGGCGTGAGCGTGAATCCATCGCGCGCTCGTACACAGCCGGCGCCATGCCGTATTCGCCGTGACGATTGAGCCACGTTGTGAAGTCGCCCCAGTCCGCCCCGTAGGAGCGCGACAGAAGCATGCGCCCGCGCACGGCGCCTTCGAGGACATCGTCCTCCGCCCGCGACAGGGCGGTGCCGACAGCGCGCCAATTGCCGGCCTCGACCGCCGCGAACGCGTCTCGATACGCCGCCTCGTCATGCTCGGACAGCGCCAGGATGCGGGTCTGCGCCATGGCGGGCGACGCCACAGCGGCGATGGAGAGGGCGGCGATCGCGAAACGGAACGTCGTCATCTGGGCTCATTCTTCAAAAAATCAGGATCAGGGGACCCGCGCCACACCCAACTCTTCGAGCCAGGCTTGGGTGGCCAACAGGTCGGCCCAGGCCAGCCGTTTCTGCTGCGGCTGACGCATTAGGTATGCCGGATGAAGCATGACTATGGCGTTGACGGGCAAGGCTAATCCCTCGCTCGAATAGCTCATGCGCCGGCCGCGGAGCCGGGTGACTGCCTCTTCACGCTTGAGCAAGGTGTTCGAGGCGGCCTTGCCCATCAGCACCAACAGTTTCGGCTGCTTCAGCTCAATAAGGCGCTCCACGAACGGCAGGCAGGTCATGACCTCGCCCGGGGTAGGTGCGCGATTACCGGGCGGGCGCCAGAAAATCGTGTTTGAAAGCAGTACATTGGTCTGCCGGCTAAGGCCGATCGCGGCCAGCATCTTGTCGAGCATTTGCCCCGCGGCGCCGGCGAACGGCTTGCCCTGCTCGTCCTCATCGCGGTCGGGCGCCTCGCCAATGATGAGCACTTGAGCGTCGTCTACCCCGTCGGAGAAGACGGTATTGCGGGCCGTCGCCTTCAAGGCGCAGCCCTCAAAGCCCATCACCGCAGCCCGCAGCTCCGCGACGGTTTGGGCCGATTTAGCCAGGGCGACAGCGTTATCCACAAGCGACGTCGCTTTCGCCCGAGGCCGCGCGACCGGCGCTTTAGGTGCTGGCGGAGGGGCGGCCCGCGCCGGCCCGGCAGTCTTGGCCGACGTAGCGTAAACCGCCTCCGCCACATCCATGTCGACACCTGCCGCGCGCCAGAACGCGAGCAGCGCTTTGGCGGCGGCTTGGGCCTGGATCGGGGTTTCAGCTGCGTTCATCAGCTCCATTGTGCAGGGACTCGTCCGAAACGACAAAGCAACGCGCGCACCTTGCGCCTCATCGCAACCGCTTTGATAAACGCCGCGCAGCAGATGAAGGGAATGCAATGGCCGAGGAAGACATCGCACGTGACTCGATGGAGTACGATGTCGTCATCGTTGGCGCAGGCCCCGCAGGGCTATCCGCCGCGATCCGGCTCAAGCAGGTCGCCGCCGAGACTGGCCGTGAGATCACTGTCGCGGTGCTCGAGAAGGGCGCCGAAGTTGGCGCACACATTCTCTCCGGCGCCGTGATCGATCCGATCTCGCTGAACGAGCTGATCCCGGATTGGAAAGAGAAGGGCGCGCCGCTCGACACGCCAGTGACGAGCGACGAGTTCAAGATTCTCGGCCCCGCAGGCGCCGCATCTCTCCCGACATTCCTGATGCCGCCGCTGATGAACAATCACGGCAACCACATCGGCTCGCTCTCGAACTTCACCAAATGGCTCGGCACGCAAGCCGAAGAGCTGGGTGTTGAAATTTATCCTGGCATGGCGGCGTCGGACGCGGTGTTCGACGAGAGCGGCGCGCTGAAGGGCGTAGTCGCTGGCGTCTTCGGCGTAGCGAAAGATGGCGAGCGCAAATCGGACTACCAGCCTGGCATGGAATTGCACGGCAAGTACGTGCTGATCGCCGAAGGGGCGCGCGGCTCGCTCGCGAAAGTGCTGCAGAACAAGTACGATCTCTGCGCCGATAGCGATCCACAAAAATACGGCATCGGCATCAAAGAGCTTTGGGAAGTGCCGAAAGACAAGCACAAGCCAGGGCTGGTGCTTCATACGGTCGGCTGGCCGCTGACCGACGATAATGGCGGCGGCTCGTTCCTCTATCACTGGGGCGATCGCTACGTCTCAGTCGGCTTCGTCGTGCACCTGAACTACAAGAACCCGTACCTCTCGCCGTTCGACGAGTTTCAGCGCCACAAGCTGCATCCTGAAATTTCCGCGCATATCGAAGGCGGCAAGCGCGTCGCGTATGGTGCGCGCGCGATTACGGAAGGTGGATTGCAATCTGTGCCGAAGCTCGCGTTTCCGGGCGGCGCGCTGATCGGTTGCTCAGCCGGCTTCGTGAACGTGCCGCGCATCAAGGGCAGCCACAACGCAATGAAGACGGGCATGCTCGCCGCGGAAGAAGTCGCCGCTGCGCTCGCCGCCGGACGCCAACGCGATGTGCTGGAAAGCTACGAGACCGCCTATCGCGAAAGCCGCGTGTTCCAGGATCTCAATCGCGTCCGCAACGCCAAGCCCATGCTGTCGAAGTTCGGCACGTTCTGGGGCGGCGTCATCGGCATGATGGATATGTGGACGACGACGTTGCTTGGCGGTTTCTCGTTCTTTGGCACGCTGAAGCATGGCAAGTCCGACGCCGAAGCCACTGAGAAGGCGTCCGAGCACAAGCCGATCGTGTATCCCAAGCCCGACGGCGTGCTGACCTTCGATAAGCTCTCCTCGGTCTATCTCTCCAACACCAATCACGAGGAAGATCAGCCTTCGCACCTGAAGCTGAAGGACCCCACGATCCCGATCCGGGTCAACTTACCGGAGTACGCGGAGCCGGCGCGGCTTTACTGCCCGGCGGGCGTCTACGAGGTGCTTTACGACGAGGCCGGCCAGAACCCCCGGTTCCAGATCAACGCTCAAAACTGCGTTCACTGCAAAACTTGCGATATCAAAGACCCGAGCCAGAATATTGTCTGGACGACCCCGGAGGGCGGCGGCGGACCCAATTACGCCAACCTCTAAGTCGAGTGTGACCCCGCTTAGGCGGACAGAAGGGACGAACTCATGCGTTGGCAGGCGATCCTGGCGGCAAGTATTGCGGCGGCGGCTGGCGTAGCGGGCGCGGCCCATGCGCAGGCGAAAGCGGACGAACGCGACGCGGAACGCGCGACGTTGCAGCAAACTGCGTTGACCGACGAACGCGCGCCGAACGAGACGCTGCGCCGAACGTCGCCGCCAAACGCCGCGGCGGATCGCACTTACGAAGGGCCGGAAGCTGCGCTCCTGGAAGCAGATGTCGATTATCTCGTGCGCGAAGGCCGCCGCGCCATCGCCCGTGGTGACAACACTGCGCTTTGGACCGCAATGGTGTTCGCCGACGATCTCGCATCCGGCCGCAACGCCGATGCGCGCCGCACGCTGGAAGCCGCGCCAGGCGGCATCAATGGCGGCATCGCCGACATGTTGGAGCCGTTTCTGCTCGCCGCTGAAGGTCAGGTCGATCGCGGTGTTGAACGCGTCGCCGCCGATAGTTTGCCGGCGCCGCTGCCGGAAGTGGCGCGCGCTCTTGTGTTTGAAGGCGCGGGGCGTTTGCCGGAGGCGGCTGCCGTCTATGCGCTCATGGTCGAAGACCTCGACACCACGCCGCCAGGCGATAGCGAGCCGCGCACGCCAGAAGAATTCGAGCGCGTGCTTGGCGCTGCGCGCGTAACCAACTCGGTCTACCGCGCCGCGCTCGTGCATCACCGCCTTGGCCGCACCGCTGAAGCGCGCCGCTATTACGGCATCGTCCAACAATTTGCGCCGCGGTCGGCGGATGTCATCGCCAATCTCGCGCGCCTCGACGCTGGCCAGCCGCCAGTGGAAGCGCCGCTCGATATCAAGAGCGCGACAGGCCGCTGGATGCTGTTCATGGCCGAGTACCTCACACAGAGCGAAACGCTGCAGGCCATGGTCGCGCAGGTGGATCCTACCGGCGGGCTGCAATCCACGTCTGGATCGGCGCTGCTCCAGGTCGGCGTGCTACTGGCGCCAGACGCAGATGACTGGCGCCTCTACGCCGCCCAACAAGTGCTTGATGCCGGCGGCGCTGACGGCGCTCAACGCATCATCGATCTGGTGCCGTCGAGCAGTGTGTTCGCACCGGATGCGGAGATCGTGCGCGCCAGCATCGAACTTGAGCGCCGTAACGACGCTGCCGCTATGGCGGCGGCCGAGCGTGCTTTGGCAAGCGCTGGCGATCGTTGGTCGATCATCGCCTCAGTCGGCGACATCTACCGCCGCGCAGGACACGCAGACCGCGCGATCCCAGCGTTTGATCGGGCGCTCGGCATGGTGTCCGAGCCGAAGGACCGCGCCGATGTGTTGGGGTGGCGCGCTTACGCCCATCGCTTCGGCGGCAATATCTCAGCCGCCACCGCCGACATGCGCGCCGCGTACGAACTTGATCAGAGCGTCGACACGCGGTTGCTCTACGTTTCCATCTTGATGGACGATCCGCGGGGTTGGCGCGATGGCATTCAAGTCGCGCGTGGGCTGTTCGCCGAACAACCCGATTCTACTTTGCGCCTCAACGCGCTCGGTTATGCGCTGATCCAGCGCCCGGAAGGTCTGGAAGAGGGCTACCGGCTGCTGTGGCGCGGCTTCAACAATGGTCAGCAAGATTACGCCGTCATCGATAGCTTGGGCTGGGCCTATTATCAGCTTGGCCATTTCGAGCAGGCGCGGGCGCTGATCGAACGCTCCAACGATCTGTCCCGGCATGAGCCGAACGCTGAGGTGTTGGATCACTTGGGCGACGTGTACTGGCGGCTCAATCGGCGCGATGAGGCGCGCACGCAATGGCGCGCCGCGCTCGAAGCGCGTCCAGATGCGATCCGCCGGCGCGATCTTGAGCAGAAGGTGCAGCGTGGTTTGACGACGCCGGCGCCGCGGACGCGTGAGCTGCCGCAAGTGTCGCTGCCTGACGGGCCGTCGCAGCGGGAAGACCTGTAATGCTGCGCGCGGCGGCGGCAGTTGCCGCAAGCATCGGCCTCGCTGCGTGCGCCTCTATCAGTGCGCCGGCTCCGGCGCGCTCAAGCGCCTATGCCGATTACCTGATCGGACGCGTCGCCAATGCACGTGACGATTACGGCGCGGCATCCGATCGCTATTTCTCCGCGCTGGCGCGCGCGCCGCAAGATCAAGCCTTGCTGCAGGGCGCGCTGGTCGCGTCTTTGGCGGCGGGCGATGAAACGCGCGCGCGCCGTGCTGCGCGAATGGCGTCGCGCGAGGATGCGCCGGCCTATGCGCATCTGATCCGCGCTTCGGACGCGCTCGTTGCGCAACGCTGGCGCACAGCCACGCAAGAACTCGATGAGGTCGAGGGCGCTGCGGCGGAGGAAATTATCGGCCGTATGCTGCTGGTGTGGGCGCGCACCGGCGAACGCCGTGTCGACGAAGGCACACAAGATCTTGCGCCGCTCACCCAAATCCGCCCCTATGGCGGCTTGTTCGCCTACCAGCAGGCAATGGCATGGGACTATGCCGGGCGTCAGGACGAAGCTTTGGCGGCCTACGAAGTCGCCCTACGCGGCGGCTTGTGGCTGCCGTCAGGCATTGAGCGCCACGCCGATCTCTTGGTGCGCCGCGGCGCACGTGAGCAAGCGATTGAGTTGCTGTCTGCTGAAGTGAACAGGCCGAACCCCGCGCTCGCCGCAGCGCTCGAGCGTGTGCGCGCGGGCGGGCAGGCTTCGCAACAGCCGCTGACGCCGGCGCGCGGCGCGGCAGTCGGCCTCTACGGTCTGTCGGCGGTGTTCCAACAGGAATCCGATTCCACCAGCGGGCTCACGTCGCTCTCGCTCGCGCTCATGCTCGATCCTGACTTCGACGGCGCCCGTTTGGCATTCGCGCAACAACAGGCGCGCCTCGGCCACACCGCGACGGCGCGCGCAATGATTGCCCGCATTCCCGCCAATTCGCCCTATGCCGGCAGCGCGCGGACGATGGAATCATGGATCGTCCTCGAAGCTGGCGATGAGGAAGAGGCGGTCTCGCTCGCGCGCGCCAGCGCCGCCGGTGGTGACGCCCGCGCGCAGCGCACTTTGGCTGACATGTACCGCAATCTCGGTCGTCACGCTGATGCCGAGCCGCTTTACGGCGCCTTGATCGAGCAAAACCCACAAGATTGGCGGCTCTATTTCTCGCGCGGCGCGGCCCGCGAGCAACTGGGCCGCTGGCCGGAAGCCGAAGCTGATTTCATGCGCGCGCTTGAGCTTTCGCCTGAGCAGCCGGATGTGATGAACTATCTGGGCTACACCTGGATCGATCGCGGCGAGCGGCTGGAGGAAGGCCTCGCCATGATCCAGCGCGCCGTTGAGCTGCGCCCCACCTCTGGCGCAATCATCGATAGCCTTGGCTGGGCCTATTATCAGTTGGGCGATTATGCGCAGGCGCTAGATCATCTCGAACGCGCCGTCGAGCTTGAACCCGCTGATCCAACGCTCAACGACCACCTGGGCGATGTGTACTGGCGTCTCGGTCGCCGTATCGAAGCGCGCTTCCAATGGCAGCGCGCACTGAGCTTCGAGCCAGACGATCCCGCCGTCATTCAAGCCAAGATCGACAATGGCTTGCCGGCGCTGCCGCCATCGCGTTCGGCCAACAGATGAGTGTGCGAATCTTCGCTCCGGCGAAGGTCAATCTGACGCTGAAGGTCGCGCGGCCGCGCGCTGATGGCATGCACCCGCTGCAGAGCGTCGTCGCCTTTGCCGATGTTGGCGATTTCGTCGAGGCCAAGGCTGCCGATAGTTTGTCGCTTACAGTCACCGGTGATTTTGCCGAACAGATCGGCCGCGGTGACGATAATCTCGTGCTGCGCGCCGCGCAGGCGCTGGCCCTAAAGGCGGGGCGCGCGCCCAATGCGGCTTTGGCGTTGGAAAAGAACCTGCCGGTCGCGTCAGGCATCGGCGGCGGATCGGCCGACGCTGCCGCCACCTTGCGCGCGCTCAACGATCTCTGGGGTCTAAAACTCAGCAACGCACAACTGGCTGAGGTCGGCGTCACACTCGGCGCGGATGTGCCTGTGTTCTTCACTGGCGCTGTCGGCGCCTACATGACCGGCATAGGCGAGATTTGCGCGCCTCTCGATTTGCCGGTGCTGGCCGCTCTCTTGATCAATCCTCTGAAGCCGTTGCCGACGCCGGACGTTTATCGCGCGTTCGATGATATGAAACTCGGGTCGCCGCTCATCACCGACACGGCGCCCCATTGGGAGGATGAGGACGAGGCGATCGCGGAGATGCGCATGCTCGGCAACGATCTCGAACCTGCCGCCCGCGCTCTGATGCCGGAGATCGGCGAGCTGCTGTCCGAGCTGGCCGGGTCCGATCACGTGCGCCACGCGGCGTTGACCGGCAGCGGCGCTACCATCTTTGCCATCACCAACGATTGGGACGCAGCCGAAACGTTGGCGGATGAAGTGATCCAGCGCCATCCAGGCTGGTGGGTCGCCGAAGCGATGCTTGGCGCTTGACCCCGGCGCTTCGGCCCGATAGCCGGGGCCCGCGCGCGAGGTGGCAAGTTTGATCCTGGAATTGGCAAGCAGCGCCGCGATCGCAACAATCGTGAGCCTTGTCGTGTGCCGCGTGCAGATGCGCGCCGGCCCGCTTGACGTGCCTGACGAGGCGCGCAAGGCGCATACACGGCCAACGCCGACCAGCGGCGGCATCGGCATTGCACTAGGCTATGCGGCGGGCTTGACCGCGCTGTTGCAGATATTCCCCGCGGCGGAAGTCCTCACGCGCCAAGACATGGCGCTGACATCGCTTGCTTCAGCGATCGCCTTCGCGTTCCTGCTGATCGGCTTCATTGATGACACGCGCCCGATCGATCCGCGCATCAAGTTCTTGTTCTTTACGCTGCTTTCGTTTGGCGCCGCGATCACCATGGGCATCGTCAGCGTTGTCGAAATCGGCGTCGAACAGACTTTGCGCCTCGGCCTTACGATCGGTCTCTTCGGAACAGCGCTCTGGGTGTTCACTCTGGTAAACTGCACCAACTTCATGGACGGCGCCAACGGCCTCGCCATGGGCTCTATCAGTGTTGGGCTGATCGCGCTTGGCGCCATTGCGTACGCGGCGGGATCAAACAGTGCGATGGCTATGGCGTGTTTCGCTGCTGCGGCCGTGACTGGCTTTCTGGTTTGGAATTTTCCCCATGGCCGCATCTTTTCTGGTGACGCTGGCGCTTTGTTCGCAGGCGCTGTCGCTGCGTTGGCTTCGCTGATCTTAATTTCGCGCGCCGATCTTTCGCCGTTCATTCCACCGATCCTGTTTCTGCCGCTGCTGGCGGATGCGCTGATGACTTTAGCTTGGCGCGTGCGTCATCGCCGCAAGCTGCTCGTCGGTCACCAGGAGCATCTTTATCAAATCCTCATGCGCGCCGGCTGGAGCCACGCACGCGTCTCGTTGCTCTATTGGGCGCTGATGGCTGCGTGCGGCGCGATCGGTTATGCATTGTCGCGCTCCGGCGATGCGGCCGCGCCTTGGATCACATTGGCGGCGCTCGCGGGGCTTGCGGTGACCGCATCGATCTTCGTGCGCAAATACGCCCGTACGCACGGCCTCTCCTGAAATTTAACCCGAAACGCTTGACGGCGCGTCGTTCGTCCATTTATATAACCAAATGGTTATTGAGCAAGCTGCAACATCCGCCCGCCTGGACGCAGTGTTTTCAGCGCTCGCCGATCCCACGCGTCGCGCCATCGTCGCGCGTCTCGCGGAAGGCGAGGCGACGGTGAACGAACTCGGCGCACCGTTCGACATGAGCCAACCTGCAATCTCCAAGCACCTGAAAGTGTTGGAACGCGCCGGCCTCATCACCATCGGCCACGACGCGCAACGCCGTCCGCGCAAGCTGGAGGCTGAGCCGTTGGACGAAGCGATGGATTGGATCGAACGCTACCGCGAGGTCTGGGAAGAAAATTACCAGCGCCTCGATGCGCTGCTGGCGGAGATGCAAGCCAAGCCAGGCGCCCGCAAGCGCAAACGACGGAAAAACTAACGCCGATGTCGGCGATGCTATCGGTCGTTCGTTCCTTGAGCAGGCGGCCCAACATAAAATCCAAGGAGACGACAATGCCAAAGCCAGCCGAAGCCACATTGCCCAACGATCGCGACGTTCGCGTCGTGCGCAGTTTCAACGCGCCGCGCGAATTGGTGTGGGACGCGCACGCCAAACCGGAACTCGTTCAGAAATGGTGTTTGGGCCCGCCCGGCTGGTCGATGCCGGTCTGCGAAATGGATGTCCGGGTCGGCGGCGCGTATCGCTGGCGCTGGCGCAACGATGCGGACGGCAAGGAGTTCGGGTTCTTCGGCAAGTTCACCGAAGTGAACCGGCCGGAAAAGCTGTCGCACGAAGAGAACTACGATCCGGGCGATGTGGGCGGCGCGATGCCTTCGGACGAGCCGGCGCTGGTCACCAATGAATTCACCGAGAAGGACGGCGTCACCACCATGGTCGTCACCATCCGCTTCCCGTCGAAGGAAGCGCGCGACGGCGCCTTCAGCACCGGCATGACCGACGGCATGGAAATGGGCTACGTCCGCCTCGATGAAATGTTCAAAGGCTGACGCATGTCAGTGGTGAAGAAGGCGGCGCCCAAGAACGCCACAGCAAAGAAAGTCGCCAAGCCGCCGGGGGATGCTGATCCCGCGGCGGTTGCGGCTTATCTGCGTGCGCTGAAGCACCCGCTGAAGGCCGAGATCGAAGCGGTGCGCGGCATCATCCTCGCCGTAAGCCCCGCGATCAGCGAAGGCATCAAGTGGAATGTGCCAAGCTTCCGCACCGAGAAAGAATGGTTCGCCACCTTCAATGTGCGCTCGACCGAGAGCGTGCAGCTCATCTTCCATCTCGGCGCTAAGAAGCGCGCCGATCAGAAAGCCCTTAAGCTCGCCGACCCCAACGGTCTGATAAAGTGGCTCGGCCCCGACCGCGCCATGATCACGCTCGGCGCCGGACGCGACATTCCCGCGAACAAGAAAGCGTTCGAAGCGATCGTCCGCGCCTGGATCAAGCACGTCTGATGGCGGCCAAGAAAAAATCTCTGCCGAAGACTGCGCCCGATCTCAAATCCGTGCTCGAGGAGCTGAAGCAAAACGGCTCCGCCAAGTTCAAGGCAGATATGGCGGCGCGCTACGGCATCGTCACCAAGGCGGAGGTTTACGGCACGACCGTCGCCAAGCTCCGCGCGATGGCGAAGAAAATCGGCTACGACCACGCGCTCGCCGAACAGCTATGGTCCACTGGTATCCACGATGCGCGCATGCTTGCCTGCATGATCGACGATCCCGCCGACGTCACGCCCGCGCAGATGGAGCGCTGGGTCAAAGGCATGGACAATTGGGGCCTCGTCGACACCGCGTGCTTCCATTATTGGGACCGCACCCCACACGCCTTCGCCAAGATCGAAAAATGGTCGAAGTCCAAAGACGAGTTCGTCAAGCGCGCCGCCTTCGCATTGCTCGCCAGCTGCGCGCTGCATAAGCAGGGAACAGACGCGCAATTTTTGCGCGGCCTCGACTTGATCGAGCGCGAGGCTTCCGACCCGCGTAACTTCGTCAAGAAAGCCGCAAACTGGGCGCTCCGCGCCATCGGTGGCAAGCAAAGCCCAAAGCTGCGCGCCGCCGCGCGCGCGCTGGCGAAGCAACTCGCGGAGTCAGATGATCCTACAGAACGCTGGAACGGCAAGGACGCGCTGCGCGCGTTCTCGCGAGCCTAGTACCCGCGCTCCACTACGAACGCCGGCAGCGCCTCCAGCGCTTCGCGGTATGCATTCGCGGGCAGGGTCTGCAGTGCAGCGTGCGCCGCATCCGCGTGCGCGCGCGCAGCGTCGAGCGTCAACGTGATTGCGTCATGGCGCTTCACCAGCGCAACAGCGCGATGGAAGTCATCGTCGGAGCGTTCGCCGGTCACCACGCGCCGCCAGAAGCCACGCTCGGCCTCATCGCCCGCATCGCGCGCGAAAATCACCGGCAGCGTGACTTTGCCTTCGCGGAAATCATCGCCGGCATTTTTGCCCATAGTCGAGGCGAGGCCGCCGTAATCGAGCGCGTCATCAACCAGCTGGAACGCCAGCCCGAGTTCGCGCCCAAACGTCTCCAGCGCCGTCGCCTCAACGCCAGGCCGCCCAGCCGCCACAGCGCCAGCCTTCGCCGCCGCCGCAAACAGAGCCGCCGTCTTCGCTTCGATGATTTGCATATAGCGTTCGCGTGTCGTGTCGGCGTCGTTAGCCGCCGCGAGCTGCATCACTTCGCCTTCGGCGATGACGCTCGCCGCGCGCGCTAGAATATCGAGCACCTGAATATCGCCGGTCTCGACCATCAGATTGAAGGAGCGGGCGAACAGAAAATCGCCGACCAGAACACTGGCCGAATTGCCCCATACGAGGTTGGCCGCCTTCTTGCCCCGCCGCATCGAGGAGAGATCGACGACATCGTCATGCAGCAGGGTGGCGCTGTGGATAAACTCGACCGCCGCCGCCAATTTCCGGGGCCCGTCGCCGCCGCCGCCCACGAGCCGCGCCGCCGCCAGCGTGATGAGCGGCCGGATGCGCTTGCCGCCGGCGTCTATGAGGTGCGCCGCCAGGTTCGGGATCACGCCGACCGGGCTTGTCATGTAATCGTGGATGATGGCGTCGACGGCGGCCAAATCCTCGGCCAAAAGCGCCGCCAACCGGTCGACCGCGTGCGGCGCGCCGGGGGCTTGCTTGGCTGGGTGAACCGCCGGTCCCAAAGGGCCTCCGCTTGCCTTCATCTCACACCGAAACGATGCTCAGCCCAGCGCTTAGGGTCAAGCTGAGTTCCCGTCACAGCGCTTAAGGGTCGCATCCGCGCTTTATGGAACAAGAACTTACCGAAGACGCGCTGCTCGGCGGCCGCATCCGCATCCGCCAGCCCAAGCGCGGTTACCGCGTCAACGTCGATACGTTGCTGCTCGCAAGTGCGGTGGAAGCAAAGCCGGGTACGCGCTTGCTCGAAGTTGGCTGCGGCGTTGGCGCCGCGCTTATCGCCGTCGCAGCACGCACTGAGAACGTTTCGTTCGTCGGACTCGAACGCGATGCGAACATGGCATCGATCGCACGCGAAAATCTCGCCATGAACGGGATGTCCACAGTTGCGGAAATCGTGACAGGCGATGTGCTTGGACGCGGCGCGAATCTTTTCATGCCGAATGCAATCTTCGACGGCGTGTTTTTCAATCCGCCGTTCGACGCCGAAGGCGAAGGCCGCGCGCCGTCGCCTGAACGCCGCCATGCCTATATCACGGACGAACCGATCGAACGTTGGATCGCGGCGTTGTCGGATCGCCTTACCGGCGGGGCGGCTCTGACGATGATCCATCGCGCCCACAAGCTCGCGGAAATCCTGAGTGCGCTGGAGGGGCGTTTGGGCGGGATCGAAATTTTCCCCGTCCGTCCGCGCGCCGAAGATCCGGCCAAGCGCGTTTTGGTGCGTGCGCGAAAGGGCTCACGGGCGCCGCTGAAGCTGTTGAAAGGGCTCGACCTTCACGACGCTTCTGGCGCCAAGCACACGCCCGAAGCTGAGGCGCTATTGCGGGGCGAAACGACGCTCATCTGGGGCGATTGACTCTAAAGAGCCGGACGCACAGTTTCCGCTCAACGGAGCGCCCCGACGCGAGTCGCGATGCGCCGGCCAGACACATGAACCCCACGGGAGAGCGCGGCACAACAAAGCCGCCCCCGAAGGAGCAACCGCCCCGGAAACTCTCAGGGAACCGGACCGTGGGGGGATGAACACGCTGGATAGAGCTGCACCTTCAAGGGGGTGCGGCCGCCGAAGGAGTAAATCTCTCAGGCGCCAGGGACAGCGGGGGCAGCGTGCCATTTCGCACGCGCCGCGCGTACCTGGGACAAACCATGTCTAACACCGAACCGAAGAAGCTGCCGCTCGACGCGCTCTGGCGTGCGCGCACCTCCAAGTTCGGCGACTTTGCCGGCTACGACATGCCGCTCCAATTCGAGGGCCTGATCCCCGAGCACAATTGGACGCGCCAACACGCCGGCCTGTTCGATGTCAGCCATATGGGCCCGAGTTTCCTCGCATTGCCGAAGGGCCACGGCCTCGAAGGCGAAGAGGCGCACAAAAAAGTGGCGTCGCTCATCGAGCGCCTCGTGCCGGCGGACATCCAGGGCCTGAAGCCCGGCCAAGTCCGCTACACGATGATCACCAACGAAGACGGCGGCGTGCTCGACGATCTGATGATCGCGCGTCCCGCCGAGCCTGGCGCCGCCGGCGATCTCTACATCGTCGTCAATGCCGGTTGTAAGCACCAAGATTGGGCGCTGATCGAAGCGGCGACGAAAGACGAAGCCAATCTCGTCCGCGCCGACGATCGCTGCCTGCTGGCGCTGCAAGGCCCAAGCGCGCACGTCGTCGCCGCCACCGTCATCGATCCGGCGCTTGCCGAGATGAGCTTCATGAGCGTGAAGCGCTACGACAAGTTCGGCCGCCTCACCATCACGCGCTCGGGTTACACCGGCGAAGACGGCTACGAGATCCTCGTGCGCGCGGAGAACGCGACCGAACTCGCAGAAGCTCTGCTCGCGCATCCTGAAGTGAAGCCGATCGGCCTTGGCGCACGTGATTCACTGCGTCTCGAAGCCGGCCTCTGCCTCTACGGTCACGACCTCGATCCGACCACGTCGCCGATCGAAGCCGATCTCGCTTGGACGATTCAAAAGCGCCGCCGCGAAGCCAAAGACTTTCCCGGCGCTAAGCGCATCCTGCGCGAATACGAACTCGGCCCCGACCGCAAACGCGTCGGCATCCGCCCGAACGACCGCGCCCCGGCGCGCGAGGGCGTCGAGATCATGAAAGACGGCAAGACGATTGGGATCGTCACCAGCGGCGGCTTCTCGCCCGTGCTGAACGGCCCGATCTCGATGGGCTATGTCGAAGCCGCACATGCCGAACCCGGCCACATCGTTGAACTGATGGTCCGCGGCGTTCCGCGCAGCGCCACCATCACGCCACTGCCATTCGTGCCGCACAAATATCACCGCCCGAAGAAGGGGACCTGACAATGACCACGCGCTACACCAAAGACCACGAATGGGTCCGCCTTGACGGCGACATCGCCACTGTCGGCATCAGCACGTACGCCGCTGAGCAATTGGGCGACGTCGTCTACGCCGAGCTTCCGGCTGTCGGCAAAAGCTTCGCCCAGGGCGACGACATGGCCGTCGTCGAAAGCGCTAAGACCGCGTCCGATGTGTACGCGCCGATTTCGGGCGAGATCGTCGAAACCAACAGCGAAATCACTGGCGAAAATTGGCCGATCATCAACGAAGCGCCCGAAGCTACCGGCTGGTTCGTGAAACTTAAGGTTTCCGACAAAAGCCAACTCGACGCGCTGATGGATGAAGCTGCGTATGCAGATTACGTGAAGGGGCTTTGATGCTCATGGTGGCCCCCGCGCGCGACACTCTTGCTGAGGAAGCGGTGCGCGGCTGGCTGCGTGCGCCCTGGGTGAACTTCGACCATCAATGCGCGATGGTGCACGCGTTGGGTGTCGAGGTGTCGTTCGATACCAATCTTATCGACACAATGGGACCAAAGGGTGCGCTTGTTCCAAGACTCGCTGCTGTCGCAATGCTGGAAGAGGGAAGCCTATCGGGCATGGCGTTTGGCGAGTTTGATCTTCCCAGTCCGACAGGTCCGCAATCCTCCTACTTTCGAGAACTCTGGTTTTTCAAAGCATCTGACGAGCGCCCCTGGTTCGACTTGTTGAGCGAGGAAATGGCCTCGGATGCGCACGCGAAGGATGAGCCGACCGATCCGCCGATCCGCAGTTGGCTATGGGCTCAGGCCGGGCGCGAAGAGCACTGGGTGCGCCTGGTTCGCTATCCAGACGGCGGCATCAAGATTACGCAGATCAATAGAATTTAAGGCGAGCAAAGCTGAATGAGATACCTCCCGCTCACCGATGTTGACCGCCAGCAAATGCTGAGCGTGATCGGCGCGAAAAACGTCGACGATCTCTTCATCGATGTCCCGAAGCACGCGCTGCTGAAAGACCTCGTGCCACTGCCGAAAGCGCAGGGCGAGATCGAAGTGCATCGCCACATGCAGCGCCTGGCGGAGAAGAACACGCCCGCCGGCCGCACCGCGTTCTTCCTCGGCGCCGGCGCCTATCGCCACCACGTGCCGGCGAGCGTCGATCACTTGATCCAGCGCAGCGAATTCCTCACCGCCTACACGCCGTACCAGCCTGAAATCGCGCAAGGCACGCTGCAGGCGCTCTACGAATTTCAATCCCAAGTCGCGCAATTGCTCGACATGGAAGTCGCCAACGCCTCGATGTACGACGGCTCCACCGCCTGCGCTGAAGCTGCGATGATGGCGGCGCGCGTCACCAAGCGGAAGAAGATCATCTTCTCCGGCGGCGTCCATCCGCACTACACGGACACTGCCCGCACCGCCTGCGAAGCGCTCGGCCTTGAAGTGGTCGCGCTGCCTGCGGCCATCGATGATGAAGCCGCGGTGACGAAGCATCTCGACGCGGACGTCGCTGGCGTCATTGTGCAATCGCCGAACGTGTTCGGCACGATCACCGACCTCACCAAAATTGGCGAAGCGGCGCGCGGCGCTGGCGCACTTATGATCGCGACATTCACCGAAGCAGTCGCCTTCGGCGCGATCGAGCCGGCCGGCGCGTACGGCGCTGACATCGTCTGCGGCGAAGGCCAATCGATTGGTAACGCGCTCAACTTCGGCGGCCCTTACGTTGGTCTCTTCGCCGTCAAAGAAAAATACATCCGCCAAATGCCTGGCCGCGTCGCCGGCGAGACGCTTGACGCCGACGGCAAGCGCGGCTTCGTGCTGACGCTCTCCACGCGCGAGCAACACATCCGCCGCGAAAAGGCGACGAGCAACATCTGCACGAACTCAGGCCTCTGCCAGCTCGCCTGGACCATCCACATGACGCTGCTTGGCGAGAAGGGCCTCCGCCAACTCGCCACACTCAATCACGAGAAAGCGATCGCGCTCGCTGACGCGCTCGACAAAATCTCCGGCGTCGAAATCCTCACCAAACGCTACTTCAACGAGATCGCGCTGCTGTTGAAGAAGCCGGCGCAGGGCGTCGTCGATGCGCTCGCAGAGAAGGGCGTCATCGGCGGTGTCGCCATGAGCCGCCTCAATCCGCACGCGAAGATGGACAACGTCCTCATCACCTGCGCCACCGAAATGAACACCGACGAAGACATCGCCGCCTACGCCAAGGCGCTGAAAGAGGTGCTGGCATGAGTGCTGCCAATATGGACGGCCGGCGCCCTCGCCGGCCTGCGCCACTCTTTGGAATTTTAGCGCCGGCCGGCGGGGCGCCGGCGGTCCATATTGATGGAGCACTGTCGTGATCACCGAAACCACCTCCGGCAATCGCGGCCTACTGCAAGCCGAAGCGCTCATCTTCGAATCCGGCCACGCCACCGGCACGGGCGTCGATCTGCCGGCGCCCAAAGGCACGCCGAACAAACTCGGCGGCCTCGGCCGCAAAGCAGCGCTCGATCTGCCTGGCTTCTCCGAGCCGGAGACGATGCGCCACTTCGTGCGCCTCAGCCAAAAAAACTACGCCATCGATCTCGGCCTCTTTCCGCTGGGCTCGTGCACGATGAAGCACAATCCGCGCCTCAACGAGCGCGCCGCGCGCTTTGAAGGCTTCGCCGATCTCCACCCATTGCAGCCGACCTCCACCATTCAAGGCGCGCTCGAATTGATGGAAGAGTTGGCGCACTGGCTTTGCACGCTCACCGGCATGCCCGCTGTCGCGCTCTCACCGAAAGCCGGCGCGCACGGCGAGTTCTGCGGCATGCTCGCGATTAAAGCTGCGCTCGAGGCGCGCGGCGAGGGCGATAAGCGCAAGCGCGTGCTCGTGCCCAGCTCCGCGCACGGGACCAATCCCGCCACCGCCGCCGCCGCTGGTTTCACCGTCGACGAAATCCCCGCGCGCGATGATGGCCGCGTCCATCTCGATGATGTGAAAGCCAAGCTTGGCCCCGACGTCGCCGCCATCATGATCACCAACCCGAACACGTGCGGCCTGTTCGAACCGGAGATCAAACGCATCGCCGACGCTATCCACGAAGCCGGCGCGTACTTCTACTGCGACGGCGCCAATTACAACGCCATCGTCGGCAAGGTCCGCCCCGGCGATCTCGGCATCGACGCGATGCACATCAACCTGCACAAGACGTTCTCCACGCCGCACGGCGGCGGCGGCCCCGGCGCCGGCCCGACTGTACTTTCCGAAGCGCTCGCGCCCTTCGCGCCGCTGCCGCTGATCGTCATCGACAAAACCGGCGGCAAGCATCAGCTCGCCTTCGCCGAACACGTCGAAGAACTCGCCGGCACGGGCAAAAAACCATTCGGCCGCATGTGCGCGTTCCATGGCCAGATGGGCATGTTCACCCGCGCGCTCACCTACATGATGAGCCACGGCAGCGACGGCCTCCGGCAAGTCGCGGAAGACGCAGTGCTCAACGCGAACTATCTGCTCGCGCGCCTGAAGCCGCACTTCAACGCGCCGTTCGGCGACGGCCCCTGCATGCACGAAGTGCTGCTCGATGATTCATCGATCAAACCGAAGGGCGTCGAAACCATCGATATGGCCAAAGCGCTGCTTGACGAAGGCTATCACCCGTTCACAACGTACTTCCCGCTCGTTGTCCACGGCGCGATGCTGATCGAACCCACCGAAACCGAACCCAAACGCGAACTCGATCGCTTCGCCGACGTGATGATCGCGCTTGCCGAACGCGTGAACGCCGGCGACGTGCAATTCTTCAAGCAAGCGCCAAAGCTCACACCGATGCGCCGTCTTGACGACACCCGCGCCGCCCGCCAACCGAAACTCCGCTGGAAACGGGGCGATAACACAGCCGGCGCGAAGGTCGCCGCGGAATAGCGGCGGGGCGGCGCCCTAAGCCGCCTTCTGCCGTGCCGCCAGAACTGCGAGCAATGCAACTAAGCCCGGCGCGGCTTGGATGTAGAGGATGCTCATCTTCGCAGTGAGGCTGCCGAACACGCCGGCCACGATCACGCACAGCAGGAAGAAGATCATGAACGCGCGGTCGTTGCGCAGCGCGCCCCACAACAGACCCGCGGCAAGGATGCCGTTATAGAAGCCCTGATTGGCCGCCAGCACCGCCGTCTGCGTCGCAAATTCCGGCGTCATCGCAAACACGCGCTGCCCGATCGGTCCGGACCAGAGAAACATCTCCAGCACCAAAAAGCCGACATGCGCCAGCGCCACCAACACCACGAGCAGGCGCGCAATAAGGTTCATAGGTCAGTCCCTCCCGGAACCGACCCTAAACCCAAATCTCAATACTTGGAAAATCAGCCGAACTTGCGCGCCATCTCGCCGACGCCGTCGCGGACCAAAGCCGCTTGTGCGTCGTCATTCATGCGCTCGCGGATCATCCGCTCGGCTGCAGCGATCGCAGCTTCCGCGGCCGCGGCGCGAACTTCGTCGGCCGCCTTAGCGCCGGCCGAAGCGATGCGATCCTCGGCTTGTTCTTCGCGCCGCGCCATCGCCGCCATCATCGACTGACGCGTTTCTTCAGCCACCGTCGCCGCTTGCTCTTTCGCGGCTGCGACGATCGCTTTCGCTTCGCTTTCGGCGGCCGCGCGCTTCGCTTCATACTCAGCGTGCAGCTTCTCCGCTTCTTCACGCAGACGCCGCGCCTCGTGCAGTTCGTGCGCGATGGCTTGCGACTTCTGATCGAGCGCGCCAGCGATCTGCTGCGGCACTTTGAGGTACACCAGCAAGCCGATGAACATCAGCAGGGCCAGGAAGGCGATTTCTGTCGCGGTGATTTCCATCGCGCTTCTCCTAGGCCGCGTTGCGCTTGCCGGCGGGGGCCAGCTTTTCAGCGATGTCGCGCGCCAGCGTCTCCGCGATGCCCGGCACTTCCGCCAACGCCTTGGCGCGGGCTTCGGCGACCTTGGCCTCTGCAGCCGTGATTTTCGCCGTCAGCCGCGTTTCCGCAGCCTCCTGCTCAGCCGTCAGCTTCGCCGTCATGTCCGCGCGCGCCGCATCGATCATGGCCCGCGCTTCGGCGCGAGCCTTGGCCGAAGCCTTCTCTGCTTGCGTCCGCGCTTCTTCAGCGGCTGCGCTCTTCTGCGCGGCGGCTTCCAGATCGCCCGACACCGTCGCCGCGCGCTTTTCGAGCACAGCGGAAACGCTGGGCAGGATGAAGCGCGAGACGATGAAATAGAGCGCGGCGAACGTGATCGCGAACCAGATCAGCTGGCTCGAGAACAGCGATGAGTCGAACGGCGGAAACGTCGCCGCCGCATGCTCGCCGCCAGCCGCCGCCGCGCCAGGGGCGGCGTCGGCGGCATGGACGGCGTCAGCCGCTCCATGAGCAGCGTCGGCGGCATGCGTGTCAGCGGCTGGGCTGGCCATGATCGTTGCTTACACCACGAACAGAAGCAGGATGGCGATCAGCAGCGAGAAGATGCCGAGCGCTTCAGTCACCGCGAAGCCGAAGATCAGGTTGCCGAACTGGCCTTGGGCCGCCGACGGGTTGCGGATCGCAGCCGAGAGGAAGCTGCCGAAGATGTTGCCCACGCCGATGGCCGCGCCGAGCATGCCAAGGCAAGCCAGACCCGCGCCGATGTACTTTGCCGCTTCCGCGTCCATATTAAACTCCCTCAAAAAACTCTTGCTGTGATGATGAGCGTTAGTGCCCGGGGTGAAGTGCGTCGTTGAGATAGATGCAGGTCAGGATCGCGAACACGTACGCTTGTAGGAACGCGACCAGGAATTCGAGGCCGTAGAGCGCCACTGTCATCGCCAGCGGCAGGATCGAGAGAATGCCGTAAAAGCCGCCCGCGGCGATCAGCGCCGGCACGAAGCCCGCAAACACTTTCAGCAGAATGTGGCCGGCCAGAATGTTCGCCCATAGACGAACCGCGTGGCTGAGCGGCCGCGAGAAGAACGAGATCACTTCGATCAGGATCACGAACGGCAAAATGTAGCCGGGCACGCCGGACGGCGCGAACAGCTTGAAGAACTTCATGCCGTTCTTGGCGAAGCCGACGATGATGACGGTGAAAAACACCATCAAAGCCAAGGCGGCTGTGACCACGATCTGGCTGGTCGGCGTGAAGATGTGATGCACGCCGAAAACACCGGGGAACATCCCCAGCATGTTGGCCATGAAAATGAAGAGAAAGAGCGTGAACACGAAGGGCAGAAACTTCTTCACGCCTTCAGTGCCGGCCGCATCTTTCAGCATGCCGTGGATAAAGCCGTAAGCGCCTTCAGCCACCACTTGCGCGCGGTTCGGCACCAAAGCGGCCGGCTTCATCGCCCAATTGAAGAACCACGCGGCCAGCACCGCGCCGCCCACCATCGCGAGGCTCGCATTGGTGAAGCTCGCGTCATACCCAGCGATGCTGAACTCAGCGATCGGATGGATACCGAACTGTTCAATCGGGTTGTCAGCCACGGCCGGTCTTAATCCTCTTCGTCGTCCGGGACGGACGGCGCATTCGGGTCGATTGGATTGGCCCGCGAATACGATTGCGCCACGCGCACCACATTCACGACCCCCGCCGCGAAACCCAGCCCCATGCCGACGATCAGCCCCCACGGTGTCGTGTGGACGAAATGATCGACGCCATAGCCGAGCAACGCGCCGACAATAACAGCCGCGCCAAACTCCCCGCCGTATCGCATCGCCAGCGAAGCTGGGCTTTGCGGAGGGGGAGCGTCTGAGGCGCCTTCGCCCCGCGCAGCGTTCACACGCCGACGCAGGTCGGAAAGGGCGTCCTCGGGCGGTTTGTTGTCAGCCATCGAACGGTCCACGCGCCCAAAAGGGGCGACTCAAGCGAGAGCCCCCTGTTCGCGCGCGCGGAAACTAGCAGGGGCGACCCGGGGGTCAAGGAAACCCTCGTGCGACATTTGTTGCTCAATTTCATGGACCGCCGGGGACTCGCCGGCCCGTCAATACGGGGATAGCGCCGCACCAATCCGACCGATCCGCCACCGATCCATACTGGCGGGCATGAAACCCTTCCGATCCATCATCAGCGAACACCGCGTCTCCAGGCTCAGCGCTTGGGCGCGGTTGGCGCTCGTCTGGATCGGGCAGGTGCTCTTTTCACTCACCGCCCGGCCGAACCGGCGTCACGTTCGACGCCGCTACCAATTGCTCGACCTCGATTTCATGGCGCGCCTGGTTGCGCACCTCGTTCTAGCGCGCGCCGCCCAGATCGGCCGGTTGCGGCGGCGGCAGCCGCGCCAGCGCCGCAACTTCGCCGCGCCCGGCTTTCGCCGGCGCCTGATCCCGCGCCAAGTCCGACGCGCCGCGATCGGCTCACGCCTGCGCCGTCACCTGCGCGCGCGTGATCTCGGCGTGCGCTTCACGCGCATCGCCGAAGCGCTCGCAAATCTCGACTCTTACGCGCGCGTCCTGTGGCGACGCCTCCGCGCCGGCCTCACCCGCCTCGCGCCGCTCATCCCGACGCACCCGCCGGCTGAGCGCCTAGCGTCGCTGGTGTTCGCCACGCCCGCAGCCGACACCTCGTAGGCCAAACGCACACCGCTAAAATTAGCACCGCGACAAACCAAGTTTGCCGCGACCGGACGCGCACGTCTGGACCGCCGGCGCCCTCGCCCGCACGGCGCCGCCCGTGCCCAATCGCTTATGCCTGTTCAATCGGACACATGCCGGCGAGGCGCCGGCGGTCCATACTATTCCGCCGCCAACGCCTGCGCCCGCCCGAGATCGACGCTCACCAGCTGCGACAGACCTTGCTCCGGCATCGTCACGCCATAGAGCCGGTCCATCCGCGACATCGTCACCGGATTGTGCGTGATCACAATAAAGCGCGTTGTCGTCAGCCGCTTCATCTCTTCCAGCATCCGGCAAAAGCGATCGACATTGGCGTCATCAAGCGGCGCATCGACTTCGTCGAGCACACAAAGCGGGGCAGGGTTCGCGAGGAACACCGCGAAGATCAGAGCTGTCGCCGTCAACGCTTGTTCTCCGCCGGAGAGCAGCGAGAGATTGGTGAGCCGTTTGCCGGGCGGCTGCGCGAAAATTTCGAGGCCCGCCTCGAGGGGATCTTCGCTCTCCGTCAGCTTCAAATTCGCCTGGCCGCCCTCGAACAGAGTCGAGAACAGCTGCGCAAAATGCGCGTCCACTTCTTCGAACGCGCGCAACAAACGCGCGCGGCCTTCATTGTTCAAAGTCGTGATCGCGCGGCGCAATTTGGTGACCGCCTGGGCGACATCTTCTTTTTCGCGCGTCAGCGTATCGATCCGCTCCTGCGCTTCCGCCAATTCTTCCTGCGCCCGCAGATTCACCGGCCCGGCCGCCTCACGCTCCGCCTTCAGCCGCTCCAACCGGCGCTCAACTTCGCCAATCGGCGCTTCACCCAAGGGCCCATTGAGCAATGCGCCCGCGAGGCCGGCCAATTGCTCCGGCGGCACGCTCGCCTGCTCATGCGAAAGCGTCGTCACGTCGACTACGCGGGCTCGCGCCGATTCCGCGTATGCTTCGGCGCTCGCCCGCTTTTCGCGCGCCGCTGCGTGCGCTTGCTCGGCTGCGCGCGCCGCATCGTTCGCCTGGCGCGCCGCCGTTTCCGCTTGCGCGACTTTATCGCTTGCGCCCTGGCGGCGTTGCTCCGCTGCGCCAGCTTCGTCCATCAGCGCTTCGAGCTTCGCGCGGGCCTCGACGGGCGCAGCTTTCGCCGCTTCCCGCCGCTTTTCGATCGCGCCAAGTTCGGCGCTCAGCGCCGCCAAGCGCTTTTCCGCATCGCCGATCCGCGCCTGCCATTGCTTGGTTTCAGCCGCCACCACGCCGCGCCGCGCATCGCGCTGCGCCTTATCGCGCACCAAAGCGGCGGCGCTCGCCGCCGCATCCGCCGCAGAGGCGCGCGCGAAATCGACGTCCGCCCGAGCCGTTCGCACGGTCTCATCATCGCTTTGCGCAGGCGCGTCGCCGATCGCGCCGGCAGCGATGCTTGCCGCCGCTTCGGCTTCTTTGACTTCAGCAGCCAGCGCCTGTGTTTGCGCATCCAGATCGGCGCTGCGCTCGGCGAGCCGAGCGAGTTCCGCCTCGATCCGCTCAGCTTCGCGCACCGCTTGGGCTTCTGCGGCCAAGAATTTTTGCGTATCGCCGCGCATCGCGCGCAGCTTCGTCTCAATGCTTTGGCGCTCGGCCTTCGCTTTCTCCGATACGGCCTTCGCTTCCGCCAGTTTCGTCTCAGCGCTCTTCAGTTCAGCGCGCGCCGCCGCCAAGCGATTCTTATGTTCAAGCCGCGCCGCCGCGGGTTGCGGCGCGTCAGCGCGGCGAACAAAGCCGTCCCAGCGCCACAGATCGCCTTCGCGCGAAACCAAGCGCGCGCCCGGCGCCAATTGCTTGGCGAGCTTGGCGCCATCCTTCGCATCGACGACGCCGACAAGCGCGAGGCGCGCCGCCAAGGCCTCTGGCGCCTTCACGAATTTCGCCAGCGCTTCCGCGCCAGACGGCAATGTAGCGAAAGGCGCCTCTGCGCCAGCCCAGCGCAACGGCGCATCGACATTGACCGAGGCCTCGATATCTTCACCCAGCGCCGCCGCGAGCGCGCGCTCATAGCCGCGCTCCACTTCCAGAGCATTCAGCACCGGCGGAAATTTGCCTGCTTCCGGCGGTGTCAGCTTCTCGAGCCCGCGCATCTCGGCTTGCAGCGCGTTGAAAGCCGTCTCCGCCGCGCGATATGGTCCCCACGTATTTTCATCGGCAGCTTCCGCCTTCAGCAGCGCCGCCTCGGCTTCACCCAGTGCGGCGCGATGTTTTGCGGTTTCGTCCGCCGCTTTGGCCGTCGCCGCCTTTGCGGCCTTTGCGCGCTGTTCGAGTTCGGCGCTGGCCGGCAGCGCTTTGATCTGCGCCTCCAGCCCACGCTGGCGCTCCGCCAATCGCGCCAAATGTGCTCGCGCCGTTGCTGCGGCATCGCTCAGCGCTTGCGCGCGCGCCTTGCTAGCAGCGGCATCGGCCGCCAGCTTCTCCAGCTTCGCTTCAGCCTCAGCACGCTTTGCCGACGCTGCATCTCGTGCCGTTTCCGCAGCTTTCAGCGCAGCGGCCGCATGTTTCTCATCGCCAGAGCCCAGTTCGGACAATTCCGCAGTCAAACGCGTCAGCGCTGCTTCCGCATCGCCCTTAAGCGCCGCCAGCCGCTGGCTCTCATCTTGCGCGCGCCGTGCATCTTCATCGCAGCGTGCAATCACCGCGTCCGCTTCCGCGACATCGCGCTCAAGCCCAACGCGTACGCCTTCAAGCCGGCGCAGCACTGCCGCAGCTACCATCTCTTCTTCGCGCAGAGGCCCCAGCGCTTCGCGCGCCTCGTTCGCGCTACGCTCGGCAGCGCTCGAATCCGCCGCCGCCTGCGCAACCACGCGCTCGGCGTCGCGGAGGAGGCCATGAGCATCCGCCTCACGCTGGCGCGCTTCAGTCCAACGCCGATGCAGCAACAACGCTTCGGTTTCGCGCAAGGTTTGCGCCAAGCCCCGATACCGCTCCGCTTGCCGGGCTTGCTTCTTCAAGCTCGCCGCTTGGCCTTCGATCTCGGCCAGCACTTCATCGAGCCGCGTGAGGTTTGTCTCCGCCGCTTTAAGCTTCAAATCGGCTTCGTGACGCCGCGCGTGCAGCCCCGCAATGCCAGCCGCGTCTTCCAGAATGCGCCGGCGGTTTTGCGGCTTGGCTGCGATGAGTTCGCTGATCTGACCTTGCCGCACGAGCGCAGGAGAGTTCGCGCCCGTCGCAGCGTCGGCAAACAAAAGCTGCACGTCTTTAGCGCGCACTTCCTTGCCGTTGATGCGATAGAGCGAACCCAAGCCACGCCGAATGCGGCGTGTGACTTCGAGCGTGTCTTCACCCTGAAATGGCGCGGGCGCGCGCCCGCGCGCTTGTGTCAGCACAACCGTGACCTCCGCGAACTCGCGGGCAGGGCGTCCAGCGCTTCCCGCGAAGATCACGTCCTCCATGTCGGAGGCGCGCATGGATTTTGCGCTGGTCGCGCCCATCACCCAGCGCACGGCTTCGAGCAAGTTGGACTTGCCGCAGCCGTTCGGGCCGACAACGCCAGTCAGCCCGTTTTCGATCGGCGCTTTGGCGGGATCGACAAAGCTCTTGAAGCCGAGGAGGCGCAGCTCGGTGATGTTCACGGCAGCTGCGCGCCCTTCTTAATTCGTGGCGGCGCCAGCGGCGTCGAGCAGGCGCGAGAGGCCAGCGTAAGTCACTACGCTCGGGTCGGTCACCTTCTCGCCATTGATGATAAAGGTCGGCGTGCCGGTGATGTTGAACTGGCGGTTGCCTTCTTCAACGACGCGCCGGATGCGGTCGGCGCCTTCCTCGTCGGTGATGCATTGCATGATCTGCTCTTCCGAGAGGCCGGCGGCGCCGCCGATCTCAAGGAATTTGCCGCGAACGCCTTCCATCGTGCCGGTGGCGAAGATCGCCGTTTGCTGCCGGAAGAGTTCGCCGATGCGGGTGAAATACTGCTCGGACGAAGCGCCGCCGCAGCGGGCGAGTTGGAAGCCGGCGACGGCGATCGGCGCCGGGGCCGTCGGGTATTCGCGGAACACGTACCGCACACGGCCGGTGTCGATGTAATTGGTTTTCAGCTCTTCATACACTTCGGCGTGGAAAGCTGCGCAGTGCGAGCAGGTGGTGGAGGCGTACTCGATCAGCGTAACCGGTGCGTTGGCGTCGCCCAGCGCCATTTCGTCCGCGCCCACCGCACCGCCGCCGCCAGCGCCATTGCAGCCGACGAGAACCAGCGCGCTTGCGCTCAACAAAAATGTGCGACGGCCAATCATGCAGAACCTCCAGATACGGCCGGGAGGCATAGAGTTTTTTCCCCGTAAGGGAAACTCACCCCTGCTTGACCGCGCGCCCAAGCCGCATCAGCGCCGATTTCAGGCTAGGGTCGCCCACCGGGTCAAGCGCTTGCGCCAGTGCGGCCTCCTCGACCGAGGTAAGCGCCCGCTGTAGCGGCCGAATATTGGGCTTTTTGGGCGCAGTGGCTGTCCGTTGTTCGATCCGGATCGACTTGATCTTCGCCCCAGCCACCTTGAGCCGCTCTATAAGGAGAGGGGTCTGCATTTCGATAAAGGGAGCGAGGGCGCCGGGAACTCGGAGGGTGAGCACGCCAACCGCCAGTTTGACGGGCTCGACCCGGGAAAAACTCTCACCAGCCACTTCGGTCCAGCGGCGCTTCAATTCGTTGAGGCCAAGGCCGGATTCTTTGAGCAGGGGCTTCAGGACCGCAGTGACTGCCTTGCCGGCGGCAGGCGGGCCGGACATGACGGAGCGGCCGCGTTTGGCCGCCAAAGCCTGCGCCGCGCGCGTTTCCGCTCGTGGGTCGGCGGCCACGGGCTCAGCCGGGCGGAAGCGGTCACGGAGGGACATGGACCCTTGATCGAATCGGAAAGTCATCAAGAAAGGGTAAAGACGCTCGATGCCCGCGCTTGCCCGAACCCCACGTCCCGCTGTGGATAAGTTATCCACGACTCGGGATAACCTGCGGGATAACCTGCGGAAATCATTGCTTAAGTGGTACGATGCCAATGGCCGGACCATGCCCTGGCGGGTGCGCGGCGCGGCGGCAGACCCATACCGTGTCTGGCTTTCAGAAATCATGCTGCAGCAAACCACGGTTGCGGCGGTGGCCCCGTATTTCGAGCGATTCTTGGCCCGTTGGCCGGATGTGAAGGCCTTGGCGGCGACGCCTCGGGAGGAGTTGCTCGGAGCCTGGGCCGGGCTTGGCTATTATTCCCGGGCGAGAAATCTTCATGCGGCGGCGCAAGTTTTGGCCGAGCAGGGACTTCCCGCAGACGAGGTCGGCTGGCGCGCTTTGCCTGGCGTCGGCCCTTACACAGCTGCAGCCATTGCCGCGATCGCGCTGGATCAGCCGGCGAATGTCGTCGACGGCAACGTCGAGCGGGTGATGGCGCGCCTCTATGCGGTTGAGACGCCTTTGCCCGATGCAAAGGTTGAGCTCCGTGACCTGGCAGGCAAACTCGTCACCGCAGAGCGCCCTGGCGATTGGGCGCAAGCTTTGATGGATCTCGGCGCCACCATTTGCACGCCGAAATCGCCGAAGTGCAGCGTATGCCCATGGATCAAAGCCTGCGCGGCCTATGCGACCGGCGCGCCGGAGACCTATCCGCGTCGGACCGCTAAAGCTGAGCGGCCGCGCCGTCATGGCGTCGCCTTTCGTATTGAGCGCGATGGTGCGCTGTGGCTCGTGCGCCGGCCTGATAAGGGCTTGCTCGGCGGTATGGCCGCGCTGCCGACGACGGATTGGCGGGCCAGGAAATGGACTCGCGCAGAGGCCTTGGCCGAAGCGCCGGGCGCTGGGGAGTGGAAGAAGATCGGCTCTGTCGAACACGTTTTCACGCACTTTGCGCTGAGCTTGGATGTATACGCCTCGACGGACGCGCGGCCGAATGAAGGCTGGTGGGGCGACGCCAGCGCGCTGCCGACTGTGTTTAAGAAGGCGGCGCAAGCGGGGAGAGCAACGTGAGCGAGGGTTTCAGCAACATTCTTCTTGGTGTTCTGCCGATGCTGCTCCTTGTCGGGGCATGGGCATTTTTTATTCGCCATGCAACGCGTCCAGGAAGCGCGCAGGCCCGCCAGCTTGAAATGAGTGAGCGACAAGTCCGCGCGTTGGAGCGGATTGCAGACGCGCTTGAGAGGCGGAACTGAAATGAGCGAATCCTTCGAAGGCGGCTGCTCGTGCGGGGCGGTGCGTTTTAAGCTCACGTCGCGGCCGATGTTCACGCATTGCTGCCACTGCCTCGATTGCCAGAAACAAAGCGGCGGCGCCTTTGCGATCAACGCGCTGATGGAAACGTCGCGCATCGAGATGCTGGCGGGCGAGCCCAAGCGCGTTGAAATGCCGAGCCCGAGTGGGCGAGGGCACGACGCCTATCGTTGCGAGACATGCCAAGTCGCGCTGTGGAGCGATTATGGGCGTCGGCCCTATTTGCGCTTTGTGCGCGTTTCGACTTTGGATCAGCCGCATGCGATCGAGCCGGACGTTCATATCTTCACCCGTAGTAAAGTCCCGTGGGTGAAGCTGCCGGACGGCGCGCGTGCGTTTGAGGTGTTCTACGACATGAAACAAGAATGGCCGGCCGAGAGCATGGCGCGCCGCGAAGCCGCGAGCCGCGGATGACCAAGCGTGACGCACTCGTAGGCTCAGCCGCGTTCTTCGTTATCGCGCCCGGCGTTGTCGCTGGCGTGATCCCGTGGCTCATCACCAAGTGGCAGCCGGGCGGCGACGCTTCGCTGACGCTGACGATTATCGGCGGGCTGATGATTATCGCAGGGCTCATAATTCTGGTCGATTGCTTCGTGCGGTTTGCGTTGAAGGGGAGCGGCACGCCTGCGCCGTTCGCGCCGACGAAAGAATTGGTTGTCAGCGGGCCGTATCGCTACGTGCGCAATCCGATGTATCTCGCGGTGCTGCTGGCGATCTTCGGTCAGATGCTGCTGTTCGCGAACGCAGCGATGCTGGCTTATGGCGTCGCCATCACGCTCACCGTGCATTTCTTCGTGCTTGGCTACGAAGAGCCGAAGCTGAAACTGAGCTTTCCTGAAGCGTACGCCGCCTACACCGAAAACGTCGGCCGCTGGCTGCCGCGTTTTTCGCCTTGGCGCGGCTAGGCGCCTGGGATTTTGGCTTCGTCATCCCCGAGCACGCCGCGCACGTAGAAGATCACAACGAACACCGAGATGACGACGATCAGCGGCGTCGCGAACAGCGCGCCGAGGGGACCGAGCAACAACGCACCGGCGATGACGCCGAAAAGCAGAAGCGCCGGCGGCATCGAGACCGCCTTCTGCTGGATCATCGGCATCAGCAGATTCGCTTCGATTTGCGACGTGATGAAGTAGAGCAGAACGACCCAGATTGCCGTCTCCGGGCCAACTGTGAGCGCGAGCAATACTGCAGGCGCGGCAGCGAGGATCGGGCCAATCAGCGGCACGAATTGCGCCAAGCCGCAGAGCAGGCCGAGCGCCAGAAACGCCGGCACGTCTAGCGCCCACAGGCCGATGCTCACGGTGACGGCAAGGAACGCAACTGAGAACAGAGTGCCAAGCAGCCAGCGGCGTAACGCGTTCGCAGAGGCGCCGAGCGCCTTGCGAATATCTTCGCGCTGCTCTTTGGGGGCAAGCATCAGTGCGCCGTCTACGTAGGAATTTGGACTCACTGCGAAGAAAATTGCACCGACGATGACGAGGAAAAATTCGAGCGTGGCGCCGGCGGCGCTCATTGTGAAAGCGCCGATGCGGCTGGCGTAGGCGCCGATCTGACTGCCGTTCGTGCCGGTGAAGGCGCTTTGCAATTCATCGACGACAGTGGAGGCAAACTCGTTTTGACTGATGCGTTCGCGAAAATCACTCCATGCCGCCGGCAGCGTTTCGGTCAATTGCGAGACCTGCGCTGCGATCTGGGCGCCGAGCAGCCAGACAATGCCGCCAAGGACCAACACCACGATGAGGCACGCTGCAGCGAGCGAGGCGCCTTTGGAGAGGCGTGCAAGCCGCTGGAGAATGCCAGCAAGACCACGCAAGCCCACCGCGATCAGAACCGCCCCGAACACCAGCAGCAAAACGTGCCGGAGCGAGACCGCCAGCAGCACCAAGATCACCGCGAACGCGACAACGACAACGCGGCCAGTGAAGGTCGCTTTATCCGGAACCGTCGTCTGAGGCATAGGCGGCGAACGGCCAAATCCCGCGCCTGGTTCCCAAAAGCGAAGGACGCGGAGGGGTTCGTCTCCGCGTCCTTGCTTTGTCGATCGTAGCGTAGGGCTCTTACGCGACGATCAGAGCAGCCTGGTTCAAAGTGGCCATCGCCGCAGGAAGGAAAAAGGCGGCGGCCAGAGCCAGGCTTGCAAACTTGATTTTGAATGCGGTGGTCATCTGCTTCGTCTCCCCGAACTCGTCCCGGTGTTCGATGAAGAGAAGGTAGGCGCGCATTGGCCCGCGCGATGTGACCGTGGGCACGTCGCCGTGAACAGCGTGTGGTGTGGCGACTGTGCGATCGGGGACAGATGCAAATGGTCGCGCATGCAAGAAGGTCCGTTCTTGGCCGCACTTGGGGCCGGTTGAAAGAACGGACTTCGCAGTGTCACTTCATATAGGCGACGTAGCGCCGGATTTTACGGTCGCCACCACCAAGGGCGAGATCAGTCTGCATGCGTGGGCCGGCGAGAGCTGGGTCTTCTTCTTCAGTCACCCGGCCGATTTCACGCCTGTGTGCACCACCGAGATGGGCCGCACCGCGCAGCTCGCGGCACAATTCGAAACGCGAAATGTGAAGCCGCTCGGCCTGTCGACGGACAGCGTCGAGGAACATCTGAAGTGGATATCGGACGTCAATGAGACCCAGCACACAGACTTGCAATTTCCGATCATCGCCGACCCCGATCTGAAAATCGCCAAAGCCTATGACATGATCCATCCTGAACAGAGTTCGACCGAGGCGGTGCGCTCAGTGTTCATAATCGATCCGAAGAAGAAGATACGCCTTACGATGACCTATCCGATGAATGTCGGTCGCAATTTCGATGAGATACTACGCGCGATTGACGCGCTGCAGTTTGCTGACGCGAACCGGATCGCCACGCCGGCCGATTGGAACCCTGGCGACAACGTGATCATCCCGCCGTCCATCCCGGACGCCGAGGCCAAGGGCCTCTTTCCTCAAGGCTGGGAAACAGTAAGGCCCTATTTGCGTCTTACGAAGATTGGCTAGAGGCTGCCGGGCGGACGCTTGAGCTCAAACGAACGGGACAAAGCGAGAGGCAAAGACCATGAGCTATTATTCTCGAAGACGTTAGCCTCCTCGTTCGCAGACGCTGTCGCGCGTACGAAAGAGTTGCTTGCAGCGAATGGATTTGGCGTCCTCAGCGAAATTGATGTTGCATCAACTCTGAAGGCCAAGCTCGGCGTGGATATGGCGCCCTATGTCATCCTCGGCGCCTGCAATCCGCAATACGCGCATCGCGCGCTTGAGATTCAGTCAAAGATCGGAACCATGTTGCCGTGCAACGTGATCGTGCGTGAGGCTGCCCCGGGAAGCATTGAAGTCGCCGCCGTCGATCCGGTCGCTTCGATGCAGGCCGTGGAAAACGCCGCACTTGCTGCCGTGGCCGAGCCGGTTCGTGGATTGCTGGAACGCGTAATCGCTGAATTGTAGCTCTATCTCGTCGCCGGCGTGGGGCGCGTCCGTAGGGGGAATAGAGGCGCGAGGCCGTCGCTTAGTTCGCGCGCGCTTCTTGGATCAGCGCTTTTAGCTTGTCGCGCGCGATGAGTTTGATGCCGGCGCGGCCCATGGCGATCCAGCCTTCGTCGACCCATTCATGCAGTTTGCGGTTCACCTTTTCGCGGCTCGCGCCGATGCGGCGGGCGATTTCGGTTTGGGTGAGCGTCACCGATGGGCTGTCGCCGGCTTCTTCGAGCAGGCGTTGCGCGAGGCGCCCGCCAAGATCGAGCGTGTGCGCGTCTTCGAGCGCGGCGTCGGCGTGGCGCAGGCGCTTCGACATTTCGGCGATGAGTTTTAAGAGCGCTGCGGGCTCGCTTTCGAGCGCGCTGATGGCCTGGTCGCGGTGAATGCGCAGGAAGCGTGACTTGCGGATCGCGGCGATGTCTGCAGAGCGCACGCCGCCATCAAGCACGGCCATTTCACCGATCACGGCTGGCGGCTTCAGCGACGCCATGCGCACGTCCTTGCCGCCTTCGGTGGAGGAGCGCACTTCGACTTCGCCCTCGAGCAAAACGTAGAGCGCATCGCCCTTGTCGCCCTTGGCGAAGAGGAGCTTGCCGGTTTCGACGGTGCAGGGTTGGCCTTGCTTGGCGAGCCGCGCGCGCGTGGCATCGCTGAGCGCCGCCATTAGTTCGGCTTTCGCCAGCGCCGCTTCGACGCTCTGGAGATCGTATTTGTCGGCCATCGGCGGGAAAGGTTGTGCCACAGAGGGCCGAACGGTCAATCAGATGCGCGCGCGGATACTTGGGCCGTTGGCGTTCTCGCCGACAGAGTTCCGTTGGCGCGCTTAAGCCCCCGGCGCCATCGCCATTTGGCGGCGGATTTCGCGGCGGAAGAGGTCGATCGGCTTGGGGCCTTGCTTGGTTTCGAGGCTCCAGAAGGTCCAGCCGTTGCAGGCCGGCGCGTCAGAGGCGACGGCGCCGATGCGGTGGATGGAGCCCGTCTCTTCGCCGAGCACGAGCGAGCCATCGGCGCGCACGCGGGCGCGTTTGCCGTTGGGCGCGACGAGCCAGGCGCCGGGATGGATGAAGCCGGCTTCGATGACTTGGCCAAACGGCACGCGCGGCTCCTCTTTCTTGGATTTGGTCACGGCCAAATCTTCGATCGAAACCGGTTTGATTTTCTTTAACCGGGCGCGGGCGGCTTCGGCGTAATCGGGATCGCGCTCGATGCCGATATAGTGGCGTCCGAGCCGCTTGGCGGCGGCGCCGGTGGTGCCGGTGCCGAAGAACGGATCGAGGATGATCTCGCCGGGTTTTGTGGTGGCGAGCACGACGCGGTGGAGGAGGGCCTCCGGCTTTTGCGTCGAGTGGAGCTTGCGGCCTTCGCGGTTCTTCAGTCGCTCAGAACCCGTGCAGATCGGCAGCGTCCAGTCCGAGCGCATCTGCAGATCGTCGTTGAGCATTTTCAATGCGTCGTAGTGGAAGGTGTATTTGGCTTCCTTTGAGCGCGCGGCCCAGATTAAAGTCTCGTGCGCGTTGGTGAAGCGGGTGCCTTTGAAGTTCGGCATCGGATTGGTTTTGCGCCAGACGATGTCGTTCAAAATCCAGAAACCGAGGTCCTGCATCGCAGCGCCGAGGCGGAAGACGTTGTGATAGGAGCCGATCACCCAGATCGCGCCGTTCGCTTTCAGCACGCGGCGCGCTTCGGTCAGCCAGGCGCGGGTGAAATTGTCGTAGGCGGCGAAGTCCTCGAACTTGTCCCACTCGTCATCGACGCCATCGACGTTCGATTGATCGGGCCGCGTCAGCGCGCCGCCGAGCTGCATGAAATAGGGCGGATCGGCGAACACCAGATCGACGCTGCCGTCGGCGAGCTTTTTCAGCTCCTCGATGCAATCGCCTTCGATCAGCTTGTCTTTGAAGTGGCGCGCCATTGGTCCCCCGGAAGCAGGGGATTCTCTATTGACCGGACTCGCGAATCAAGAGTCCGCAAGTCGTTAACCATAAAGAATGATCAGCCCGCTGGCTTTATCCCCAGCGCCTTGCGCTGGCTGAAGCGCGTCCGCAGCGAGAGCAGGTAGGTGATGAAGAAGATGTAGATGAACACCTCTTCGGCTTCGCTCCAACGGACGTAAGGCAGGGCGGCAAACCAAGTCGTGTCGTCGAGCCGCTTCGGCAGCGCCGCCAGCTGCGAGAAGATGACGGGCGCGAGGCTCGCCAGGGTTGGCGCCAGCCACCACGGATTGTCGAACAGCCCGCGGCCTTTGCGGAAATGCTTCACCAGCGGGTGCACGATCGTGCCGAGGATCATGCCAAGCAGCAGCAGGGCGCGCGGTTTTTGATCGAGCCAGCCGTCGGCGGTGTTGTGGAAGTTGGTTTCGCCCTGGTCGTTGATCTCGGCGAAGATGCCGCTGGTTTCCCAACCAAAGAAGTGCTGGCCCCAGCTGATCTCCTCGCCGAACAGGAAGATGAGGCCGAGCAGCACCACCACGAGCCATCCGCGCAGCATCGGCGTGTCGGCGCGCACAAGCATGTCGACCGTCAGCGCGAGCGCGATGATCAGCGACAAATTCTGCGCGATCTCGAACAAGCCTTGTTCCGTCGTACGCGCGCTGCCCGCCAGAGCTTCGGGGTTGAACCACACAAAGCCAATGATCGCCGCGAAAATCAGCCCGCACGCAATCCAGACGGCGAGCGCAGAAATATCGCGAGTTTGCGGGTGTCCCGCGGCAGTGTCCCCTGTCGTCATGGGGCGGAACATAGTGTTGGCCGGGCGCTTGTAAACGCCGCTCAGCCGGCGAGGCGCATCTCCATCGCCAATTGCACCGGCTTGAAGCTGCGCCGGTGGATCGCACAAGGGCCAAGCCGCTTCAGCGCCGCTTGGTGCTCTGGCGTGCCGTAGCCTTTGTGCTTGGCGAAGGCGTAGCCTGGATATTGCGCGCAGAGTTCGGTCATCATCCGGTCGCGCTCGACTTTGGCGATGATGGAAGCCGCGGAGATCAGCGGCAGGTACGCATCGCCATCGATCACGCACTCGACCGCGCACGGCAGGTCAGGCGCCATATTGCCATCGATCAGCGCCGCGACCGGACGCTCCGAAAGCGCTTCAAATGCGCGTTTCATCGCCAGATGCGAAGCGCGCAGAATGTTGATCGTGTCGATCTCTTCGACGGTGGCGATGCCGACTCCGACGATCCCGCACGCGCGGATCGCCGCGTAGAGTTCGTCGCGCGCTTCGGCGCTCAATTGCTTGGAATCGTCGAGCCCTTTGGGGCGGCCCTTGGCCGGCAGGATCACCGCCGCGGCCACTACCGGCCCGGCCAGGGGCCCGCGCCCCGCCTCATCGATCCCACAAATCGCCATGGGCAAGCATGGCCGGGATTCCGTGCGGAGAGCAAAGGCAAGCAGGAATGGCTATTTGATAAGGACGCTTGACATGCGCCGGGCAGGCAGGTAAAGGTCGCTTGTCAACGAGACAAGCACGCTTGATGGAGGGTCAAATGCGCAGAGGGTGGAGCCGGGCATCGGTGTTTGCGGTGGTGGTCGCGATCGCGGTGGCCTCCGGCTTTTTGAACGATCGCCCCGGCGTAAGCACCGCCGCCGCAAGCGCGCCGGCGATGTCCTTCAGCGTTTCGCTCGCGCCGCTGGCGCTCGAGGTGCGAACCGCAGACCTCGCCATAAAGATCAAAATTTAAGGAGGCGACGATGCCGCGCGAGACCAATCCGAAGATCATCAGCAATGGCCGCCGCTACATGGGCAACATGGCCGTGGCCGGTGTGCTCTACAGCGCGGCCGTGTTCGGCGGTGCGTTTGCGATCCGTAACGAGGCCTTGCCGCAATGGGCGGCCATCCTCGCAGCGCTTGCGCCGCTTCTGCCTGCACTGCTGATGCTGCGTGCGTACGCGATCTTTCTCAACGGCATCGATGAGTTTCAGCGCCGCATTCAAACCGATGCAATGCTGATCGCCGCTGGCGTCGTTGGCTTCGGTTCGTTCGCCTATGGCTTTCTCGAAGAGTGGGCGGGTTTTCCGCACCTTCCGCTGATTTGGGTTTTCCCGGCGCTGATTGGCATCTGGGGTCTCGCCGCCTGCGTTCTACGGCTGCGCTACAAATAAGAAGCCGCCACAAACAGGAGGACGTCCATGAGCAATTGTAGTGAGAGCGCCGGCAAGCCGGCCGCGGCGAGACTTTTCCGCGATATGTTCGGCGCGGGCATGATTTATCTAACGGCGGTTTTGGGTGCGGGTTTGGCGATCAAGGGATTTGCGCCGCCACAATGGCTTGCCGCTCTGCTTGCGGTGGCGCCGATCGCGCCGGCGCTGCTGATGTTGGCTGCACAACTTCGTTACATGCGTGCGCTCGATGAATTTCAGCGCGGTGTGCAAAGTGAGGCGGTGCTGATTGCGGCCGCCGTCATCGCCTTCGGGACGCTCGCCTATGGCCAACTGGAAGACATGGCCGGGTTTCCCGACCTATCGATGATGTGGGTTTTTCCAGCGTTTTGCGTGGTCTGGAGCGCCGCCACTCTGTTTGTGCGGCTGCGCTACAAATGAGAAACCGGCTCAAGGTCCTGCGCGCCGAGCGCAATTGGAGCCAGGCGGATCTTGCCGACAAGCTCGATGTGTCGCGCCAGAGCGTGAACGCGATCGAGACCGGCAAATACGATCCCTCGCTGCCGCTCGCATTCAAAATCGCCGCAGTGTTCTCGCTGCCGATCGAACAAATCTTCAGCGCCGACGAAGTCGCGCAAGCTGCTGAATAGGAGAAGCGCCATGTCTGTTCTGCCGGTTTCGCAAAACAAGCGCCGCGCGCTGGTTCGCTCGTTGTTGATCATGTTCGGCGGCATTTTGGTCGCTTTCGCGCTGGCCGCGCATGCTTGGGACGTGGAGGTGCGAGGGCCAATGCTGGCCGCGCTCGTTGTGTTCTGCGTGCTCGCGGTGCTGGAGTTCGCGACCTTCGACGAAATCGCAAAGCGCGCGCATTATATCGCTTGGTATTGGGGCAGCTTGCTTGGGTTCATTTGCATTGCGCTAATGCAAGTTGCGTTTGCGTTTGATGGCTCGCCGTTCGTTGCCGTCCTGCAAACGCTTATGCAGTGGTTCGGTGCGGCCGATGCTTCGGAGAGCTTCGCCGCCGGCATGCTGTTTGGGCCGCTTTTGATGGCGGCGGGCTTCTTCATCGTGCGCGGCGTCGATTGGCTGCGTAGCCGCTAATTTCGGTCTTCAAATCAGGATCAACAAACAGGCGCGTGAGCGCCAAGGGGATGGTTATGCTTGTTGCTCGTCAATTCGTGCTGGCCGCGTTCGCCGCATTCATGATCGGCTCAGTGGTCGGGCCCGCGCCGGCGCAGGCGGAGGATTTCACGCCGACGCGCTTCAGCGTTGAAGTGCGCGGTTCGGGGCCGGATGTGATCTTGATCCCCGGTCTTGGCTCCAGCCGCGATGTTTGGGCAGCCGAAGCGGAGGCGCTGGTCGCCACGCACCGCGTGCATCTCGTGCAAGTGGCTGGCTTCGCCGGCCAACCCGTCGGCGCGCCGGCAGGCGAGGTAATCGCGCCGCTCGTTGAGGAACTCGCGCGCTACATCGAAGCGAACGATATCGAACGCCCCGCCGTAATCGGCCATTCGATGGGCGGCTTCTCCGGCCTCATGCTTGCGCGCCGCCACCCTGAAAGTGTCGGCCGGCTGATGATCGTGGACTCGCTGCCGTTCTTCAGCGCCATGTTCGGCCCGCAGATCACGGCCGCCGCCGTTGAGCCGCAGGCGCGCATGATGCGCGACCAGATCTCAGCGATGGACGACGCCGCGTTCGCCGCGCAGCAAGCCGGCGGTGTGCGCCGGCTGGTCAAAACCGAAGCGCGCCAGGGCGAGGTCGTGGCTTGGAGTATCGCCTCGGATCGCGCGACCTTCGCGCAGGCGATGTACGAGGTGATGACCACCGATATGCGGCCCGAGGTCGCCGCCGTCACGGCGCCGATCACCGTGGTTTATGCGTACGACCCGGCCATGGGGCCGGAACCCATGGTCGATGGCCTCTATCGCGGCGGGTACGCCAGCGCCCCCAACGTCAATTTCACCCGCATCGACGGCGCCTTCCACTTCGTCATGTTCGACCAGCCGGCCGCGTTCCGCGCAGCGGTGGCGGCGTTCCTCCGCTGAGCCAGTCTTGATATGAGGGGCGGGCGCCTTTAGGCGTCCGCCATGGCTCCCCACAAAGCGCCCCGTTGCTTCCAGGACGTGATCCTGACGCTCCAGAATTACTGGGCCGAGCAGGGCTGCGCGATCCTGCAACCGTATGACGAGCAGGTCGGCGCCGGCACTTTGCATCCGGCGACCACGTTGCGCTCGCTAGGGCCGAAACCGTGGCGCGCGGCGTATGTGCAGCCGTCGCGGCGGCCGAAGGACGGGCGCTATGGCGAGAACCCGAACCGGCTGCAGCACTATTACCAATTCCAAGTGATCCTGAAGCCGAACCCGCCGAACCTGCAGGAGCTTTATCTCAACTCGCTCGCGCGCATCGGCATCGATCCGCTGCTGCACGACATCCGCTTCGTCGAGGACGATTGGGAGAACCCGACTGTCGGCGCTTGGGGCTTGGGTTGGGAAGTGTGGTGCGATGGGATGGAGGTGTCGCAGTACACCTACTTCCAGCAAGTCGGCGGCTTGGATGTGAGGCCGGTGTCGGGCGAGCTGACATACGGGCTTGAGCGCCTGGCGATGTACGTGTTCGGCGTCGACCGCGTTTACGATCTGCCGTTCAACGATCCGGATAGCGAATATCCGGTGACCTATGGCGACATCTTTCTCGAAAACGAGAAACAGCAATCGCGCTACAATTTCGAACTCAGCGATCCCGAAATGGTGCTGCGCTGGTTTGGTGACGCGGAAGCGACCGCGGCGCGGTTGCTGAAAGAGAGCAACGTGCTGCCGGCTTTCGATTACACATTGAAGGCCTCGCACTTGTTCAATCTGCTCGACGCGCGCGGCGTCGTCTCGCCAACGGAGCGACAAAGCTTCATCGCCCGGGTGCGTGATCTGGCGAAGGGCTGCGCGAGCGCTTGGGCGGAGGGGCAAAGCTAATGCCCCAACTCCTACTTGAATTTTTCAGCGAAGAAATCCCGGCGCGTATGCAGAAGCGCGCGGAAGAGGATTTGGCGAAGGCGTTGGGTGAAAAGCTCAAAGCCGCCGGCCTCGACGCGAAGGCGATCAAGACGTTCTCCAGCCCGCGCCGCATCGGCGCCGTCATTGACGATCTGCCGAGCAAAGCGGCGGACGTGAACGAAGAGCGGAAGGGGCCGCGCGTTGGTTCGCCTGAGCAAGCGCTGCAGGGCTTTCTGAAAGGCGCGGGCCTGACCTCCATCGATCAAGCGCAGATCGTTGAGGACAAGAAGGGCGCGTTTTACGTGGCGCGGATCGAGCGCGCGGGGCGTGAGACGAGCGCCATCGTGCAAGAGATCGTGCCGGAGATCGTGCGCGCGTTTCCGTGGCCGAAATCGATGCGCTCGGGATCGAGCGATCTGACTTGGGTGCGGCCGCTGCACAACATTTGCTGCGTGTTCGATGGCAAGGCGGTGAAGATCGCGGTTGAGGGCGTGGGCTCGGAAGCCGTGACTTGGGGGCATCGCTTTCATGCGCCGGAGGCGATGCCGGTGACGAGCGCGTCTGATCACGCCTCGAAGCTGCGCGGCGCGAAAGTTCTGATCGAGCGCGAGGAGCGCAAGACGATCATTCTGGAGCAAGCGCGGAAGCTCTGCGCGGCGCGCGGGCTTGAGCTGGTGGACGATATCGGCCTGCTCGAAGAGGTGGCGGGGCTCGTGGAGTGGCCGGTGGTGCTGCTCGGCGACATGGATCCGGCGTTTCTCGATCTGCCGGGCGAAGTGATCCGGCTTTCGATGCGCACGCACCAAAAATATTTCGCGGTGCGCGATCCGAAGACCGGCAAGCTTGCGCCGCATTTCGTGACGGTGGCGAACGTCGAAGCGAAGGACGGCGGCAAGGCGATCGCGGCGGGCAATGCGCGCGTGCTGAGTGCGCGGCTGAATGATGCGCGCTTCTTTTGGGATACGGATCGCAAGACGGCGCTCGATACGCCGGAGCGGCGCGAGAAGCTGAAGAAGATCGTCTTCCACCAGAAGCTCGGCTCGGTGTGGGATAAGGTTGAGCGCGTGAAGACGCTGGCGGTTGAGCTGTGCGCGGTGACGGGCGCTGACGTGGAGCAGGTCAAGCGCGCGGCTGAGCTTTGCAAAATGGATTTGGTGACCGAGACGGTCGGCGAGTTTCCGGAGTTGCAGGGGCAGGTGGGGCGCCAGCTTTACGCGCTGGAGAAGGGCGCGAACGCCAGCATCGCCGCCGCCATCGAAGATCACTACCGCCCGCTCGGCCCGAACGACCGAGTGCCGGACGACAAAGTCGCGGTGACGCTAGCGCTGGCGGACAAGCTGGATACGTTGGTTGGATTCTGGGCGATTGATGAGAAGCCGACGGGAAGCAGCGATCCGTATGCGCTTCGTCGCGCCGCGCTCGGTGTCGTTCGACTGATTCTCGAGAGCGGGCTGAGGCTGCCGCTCTTCCGCAATCCGGTACTATTAATTCGCACGGTTCAGACCCAGACCCTTGCGGCCCGACGTCGGGGTGATGAGGCAATTCGAAACATCATCAACCTCATGCTCAAGATGGACGCATCTGAGCGTGAAATCGGGGCGGCACTTCTCGATTTGTCTGGTCCGGCGCCTGAAGGGGAGAGCCAGCGGCGCGATGAAACATGGGATGAGATCTTTGCCAGTAACGACAGTTCGGTGTTGCTGCTTCGGGCCCTGCTGGGTTTCCTAGCAGATCGTCTCAAAGTCCAACTCCGCGACCAAGGCAAGCGCCACGATCTCGTCGATGCTGTGTTTGCGCTTGGCGATGATGATCTTGTTCGCATCGTTGCACGCGTCGAAGCCCTCGATACGTTCTTGAAAACCGAAGACGGCGCGAACTTGCTCGCGGGCTATAAGCGTGCGGCGAATATTCTCGCGGCGGAGGAGAAGAAGGGGAAGTGGAGCGCCGAGGAGGCCAAAGGCCAAGTCGATGCGAAGCTGCTCGCCGAGCCTGCGGAGAAGGCGCTGCACGAGGCGCTGGAGAAAGCGCTGCCTGCCGCGCGCGCTGCGGTGGAGCGCGAAGAGTTCGCCGCGGCGATGAAGGCGCTCGCGGGCTTGCGCGCGCCGGTCGATGGGTTTTTCGATAAGGTGTTGGTCAACGCGCCGGAGGCTGAGATCCGGCGCAACAGGCTTCTGCTGCTCTCGCGCTTTAGAGAAGCGCTGTCCGCGGTCGCGGACTTCTCGAAGATCGAGGGTTGAACTCTCTCGCCGGCGCGCGAGCAAAGAGGAACACGATGACAAAGCAGTGGGTGTACGGGTTCGGCGGCGGCGAAAGCGGGGGCGATGCTTCGCTGAAGGCGCTGCTTGGCGGCAAGGGCGCGAACCTCGCCGAGATGGCGCGGCTCGATCTGCCGGTGCCGCCCGGCTTCACGCTGACGACGGAAGTCTGCAACGCGTATTACGAGAACAAGCGCAATTATCCGGCTGAGCTTGCGGGCCAAGTCGATGCGGCTTTGGCTGCGCTCGAAAAGAAAACCGGCAAGACGTTCGGCGACCCCGCCAATCCGCTGCTCGTCTCGGTGCGTTCGGGCGCGCGTGCGTCGATGCCGGGCATGATGGATACGGTGCTGAACCTCGGCCTCAACGATGAAACCGTTGAGGGCCTCGCCCAACTCTCGGGCGATGCGCGGTTTGCGTACGACAGCTATCGCCGCTTCATTCAGATGTATTCCGATGTCGTGCTCGAACTGGAACACGGCGTGTTCGAGGAAATCCTCGGCACGCATAAGGACACGAACGAGTATCGCTCCGATACTGAGTTGACCGCCGATGATTGGAAACAGGTCGTCGCGCAGTTCAAGCGCGCGGTAGAGCGTGAGCTGGGCAAGCCGTTCCCGGCTGATCCCAAAGAGCAACTCTGGGGCGCGATCGGCGCGGTGTTCTCAAGCTGGATGAACGATCGCGCGATCTTCTATCGCAAGCACAACAACATCCCCGAAAGCTGGGGCACGGCTGTGAACGTGCAGGCGATGGTGTTCGGCAATATGGGCGATACCTCCGCCACCGGCGTCGCCTTCACGCGTGACCCGAGCACCGGCGAGAAGAAATTCTACGGCGAATTCCTGATCAACGCGCAGGGCGAGGATGTCGTCGCCGGCATCCGCACGCCGAAAGCGCTGACCAAAGCCTCGCGCATCGAGATGAAAGAGCAGGGCGAGTCGCTGGAAGAAGCGATGCCGCAAGTGTTCGCCGAACTGGTCGCCGTCTACAAAAAGTTAGAGGCGCACTATCGCGACATGCAGGACCTGGAGTTCACGGTCGAGCGCGGTACGCTCTACATGCTGCAGACTCGCAACGGCAAACGAACCGCAAATGCTGCGCTGAAGATCGCTGTCGATATGGCGAGCGAAGGGCTGATCACGCAGGACGAAGCGGTGTTGCGCGTCGATCCCGCGGCGCTCGATCAATTGCTGCACCCGACGATTTCGCCCGGCTACAAGCGCGACATCATCTGCAAAGGCCTGCCGGCCTCGCCGGGCGCCGCCGTTGGCGTGGTGGTGTTCGATTCCGATGAAGCGCAGGAGCGCGCCGCGACGGGCGAAGCGGTCATCCTCGTGCGCGAAGAAACCAGCCCCGAAGACATTCACGGCATGCACGCCTCGAAAGCCATCGTCACGGCGCGCGGCGGCATGACCAGTCACGCCGCCGTTGTGGCGCGCGGCATGGGGCGGCCGTGCGTCTCCGGCGCCGGCGATATCCGCATCGACATGAAGGCGGGCGAATTCCGCGCGGGCGGGCGGGTCATCAAAGCTGGCGAGACGGTCACGGTGGATGGCTCGGCCGGCGAAGTGCTGTTCGGCGCGGCGCAAATGGTGCAGCCCGAGCTCACCGGCGATTTCGGGACGCTAATGGCGTGGGCCGACGCCGCGCGCCGTATGAAGGTGCGCGCTAATGCGGAGACGCCAGCGGACGCTGCGCAAGCGGTGAAGTTCGGCGCCGAAGGCATCGGCCTTTGCCGCACCGAGCACATGTTCTTCGACGCCGAGCGCATTGCCGCCGTGCGCGAGATGATCTTGGCGGAGAAAGAGAGCGCCCGTGTTGCGGCGCTCGACAAACTCTTCCCCCACCAGCGCCAGGATTTCGTTGGCATATTCGAAGCGATGGGCGCGCGGCCGGTGACGATCCGCTTCCTCGATCCGCCGCTGCACGAGTTCTTGCCGCACACGGAAGAAGATTGCGCTGATGTTGCGAAAGCGACGGGCCTTGACGCGAAGGCTTTGCTCGCGCGCTCGAAGGAGCTCGCGGAAAGCAATCCGATGCTCGGCTTCCGCGGCTGCCGGCTCGCGATCGTCTATCCCGAGATTTACGACATGCAGGCGCGGGCTGTGTTCGAAGCCGCGTGCGATGTGGCCGAGAAGGGCGATGCGCCAATCCCGGAAATCATGATCCCGTTTGTGATCACGCGGAAAGAGTTGGAAACGCTGCGCGCGCGCGTCGATGCGATCGCGGAAGAGGTGTTCGCTAAGCGTGGCCGCACGATCGAATATCTCGTTGGCACCATGATTGAGCTTCCACGCGCGGCGCTCATGGCCGGTGACATTGCGCACAGCGCGCAATTCTTCTCGTTCGGCACCAACGACCTCACGCAAACGACGATGGGGCTTAGCCGCGACGACGCCGGCAAATTTCTCGGCGCTTATGTCGACAAAGGCATGCTGGCGAAGGATCCGTTCGTCTCGATCGACGTCGAGGGCGTCGGCGAGATGATCAAGCTCGCCGCCGAACGCGGCCGCGCCACCGACAAGTCGATTAAGCTCGGCATTTGCGGCGAGCATGGCGGCGATCCGGACTCGGTGCGCTTCTGCGAGAGCGTGGGCTTGGACTACGTTTCGTGCTCGCCCTATCGGGTGCCGATCGCGCGACTGGCCGCCGCACAGGCCGCGTTGGCCGCCAAAAAGCGCGCTTAAGCCAACATTGCCAAAATTTCGGGAGCCGCCCCGGAACCGAGACCTGACGGCCATGCTTTACCGCCTGCCGTTCGCAGCTGTGGTCCCTGAACCGCAGTCCTGAATAGGGCGCAGGCTAAGCGATCGGGGCCGCGCCACGCTTGGGGCTGGTGAGTTGGCGCTTCCTGATTACACGACGGGCGATGGCCCGACGGCGCGTCCGCACGCTGGGCGGGCCTCTCTAAATCGGCTTAAGAGCCTCCATCGGGTCCGCGCCGCCGCCCTGCGCCCACTAGCCGCGGTTGAGGTTCCGCTACGTCAGCTGGCGCCTGAATTGGCGGCATTGAGCCAGTCTGAAACTCCCCAAACGGGTGAACCGGCACGTTTCGCGCATGGCTGTGCCCCTGTTGGGCCTTCGGGCTGTGGCGGAGGCGCCGCGCTGGATCAGGTAATTCAGATCGAGCCGGGCGCAGTCGAGACTATGAACAAAAAGTCAATCGCCCCCCGGGTTCCGGTCCTGTATCCCCCGCAGGTCGCTGTCGCTGTTATTGCGAAGGCGAAATGGAAATCTGCTGTTGCGGTTATTTGGCGATCATCTGTCCCAAAACTGCACGCTCTTAAGCGGGGCTTAATGCATTTAACGTTGTTCTGGCGTCGACTGGCTATTCTTGCGGGCGAGATTCGGACCCAAGCTATGGTGCACATCGACAAGAACCCTCTGGCAGTACGCCAGGGCGCAGCGACGATCATGTGCCTTGCAGCCGCTGCGGTTGCGATGCCGGTGATCTCGCACCGCGCTGCTGAACAGCGCGAGGGCGCTGAATGGGCCGCCACGTCCACTGCTTTCCAGGCTGAGCTGCAGCAGCAGCTCGCCGCGTCCGAGCCGGACGCGCGTGTCGAACTGACCGCCTTCCGCACCACTGACGGCCTCCGCGCCCGCGGCAACGCCTCGCTCTTCGAGAGCGCCGACGCCCGCGCCATGATGGTGCAGGCTGTTCTGCGCGGCCCGACGGCGCCGCCGGAGCATAGCGAGCAGCAAGCTGAGCCGACGATCGACGCCCGCCAGCAAGCCTGCCTCAGTCAAGCGATTTACTACGAAGCCCGGGGCGAGAGCCAACGCGGCCAGGTCGCGGTCGCCGAAGTGATCATGAACCGGGTGCGCTCGCGCGCTTATCCGAACTCGATCTGCGGTGTCGTCTATCAGGGATCGCACCGCACCACGGGCTGCCAGTTCACCTTCACCTGCGATGGCTCGCTGAACCACCGCCCGCGCGGCCGCGCCTGGGAGCGCGCGCAGCGTGTCGCGACCGCCGTGATGTCGGGCTACACCCGTCCGATCACGGGCGGCGCCACCCACTATCACACCCATGCCGTGAACCCGGTTTGGAATTCCGGCCTGGTGGAAACCACCAATGTCGGCAGCCACGTTTTCTATCGTTTCCCGAACAGCTCTGAGCGCGCCTACTACCAGGAGGCCCTGGCCCGTCGCCGTGGCGCTGGCGGTGCGCGGCGCAATGTTGATGCGCTGATCCCGGAAGCGGGTGAGGCGGCAGTTGTGGAAGCGACGGACGCAAGCGTGACCGACGAGACGGCGACCACGAGCCCGGAAGCAACGCCGGCCGCTGAGACCGAAGTCGCGACCTAACTCGCTTCAGCATTAGAAGTTCGAACAAGCGCCGCGCGAAAGTGCGGCGTTTGACGTTTCAGTCGTCGACCAACGTCTTCTTGATCTGATTGCGCATGCTGTTCGGGAAGAAGCGCGCCGCAAACCGCGCGCGTTCGGCCGCTTTGCCGACCATGTAGTGCACGTCTTTGCCGTGCGCCGCGTCCCAGGCGCGTTCGGCGGCCATGCTGACGGGATAGATCGGCGTTTTGTTTTCGGTGAGCTGGTCGCGCAAATTGCGGTTGGAGTCGCCGCTGCGGTTATCGAGGATCGCCGTTTCGACGAACCACGGCATCAAGCTCACGACGCGCACGCCGAAGCGCGAATACTCAACGTCGAGCGCTTCAGTTAGGCCGCGTACGCCGAACTTCGTTGCGCAATACACTGCAAGCTTCGGCGCGCCGAACACGCCGGCGACGGACGCCACGTTGATGATGCGGCCTTGTGCTTCTTTCACCAGTGGCAGCGCCGCGATGCAGCCGTTGATCACGCCCTTCAGATTCACATCGAGCACGAGATCGATGTCGTTCTCTTCCATCTCTTCAAGCCAGCCGCCTTTGCCGACGCCTGCATTGTTGAACAGCACGTCCATGCGCCGATTGGTGACTTGACCGAATGTTTCGATCGCACGCGCCCACGCGGCGCGATCACGTGTGTCGAGCATCACCGAAATGCGCTGGCCCTCGGGCAACAGCGCGGCTGTTTCTTCGAGGCCTTGCTGGTTGATGTCGGAAAGGCCGACGAACCAGCCGCGCTCGGCGAACAATTGCGCCGTGGCGCGGCCAATGCCGGAGCCGGCGCCGGTGACGAAGATGGTCTTTTGTGTCGTAGCCATAGGCAAAAGTGGTCAGCCGAACCGTTGGCGCCGTCAAGCCGAACGCAGCGTCCGCCGCAGTGCAGCAGGGGGCGTGCCGTAGAGGCGGACGAAGGCGCGCCGCATGCGTTCCGGATCGCCGAAACCTGTCCGCTGCGCAATCTCTTGAACGCCGCCGCCGCGCGCCAAGGCCGCACGCGCCGCCTCCACCCGTAACCGCTCCACCGCCTTCGCAGGCGTCACCCCGGTTTCCGCAGCGTAGGCGCGGGCAAAGGTGCGCGGACTCATCGCCGCGCGCGCCGCGAGTTTTTCGACGGACAGATCGCTTGCGAGATGATCGCGCATCCATGTGTTCAGCGCGGCAAAGCGCGGCGCATCAAGTTCAAGCAGCGCCGAGTGCTGCGCTTGGCCGCCGGGGCGCTTGGCGTACACCACCATTTCGCGCGCGACGTCTGCGGCGACATCTGCGCCGAGATCCGCTTCGATCATGGCGAGTGCGAGATCGATGCCGGCCGTCACGCCCGCTGACGTCCAGATCGCGCCGTCCTGCACGTGGATGCGATCTGCTTCGACGCGCACGTTTGGAAACGTCGCGGCTAGTCGCTGCGCTTGGCGCCAGTGCGTGGTGCAGTTTTTGCCGTCGAGCAGGCCTGCGGCTGCGAGAATGAACGCGCCGGAGCAAACGCTCGCCACGCGCCGCGCGCGTTGTGGTGCGCACTTTATGGCGGCGATCATCGCAGCGTTGCGCATCGCGTCCGCCGTACCCTGACCGCCGACAACGAGGATCGTGTCTGCGCGCGCGCGACCGAGCTTCTGCGCGGGCATCGGCGCGCCGGAAGACGAGGGGATGAGACCTGCCTCCGTCGCGGTGAGCTTCAGCGTGTAAGCGCCCGGCTTGAAACGCGACGCGATCTCGAACGCGCCGATCGGGCCAGCGGCGTCAAGCAGCTGAAACTCCGGGAAGAGCACGATCTCAATCAGCTTTGGCGGAAAAGGAGGCTTCTTTGACATTTCAGCCAAGACAAAGCGCGCCTATGAAAGCGCTGTCAACAAGGAGCCTCCCCATGGCCGCGCCGTTCCGCATCGTTTTCATTCTCTACCCGCGCCTCACGCAGCTCGATTTCACCGGCCCGTATGAAGTGTTGGCGCGCATGCCTGGCGCCGAGATCATCATCGCATCGAAAGACGGCGGCGAACTCGTCACCGAAATGGGGCTCACATTCGCTAATCTGCGCGCGCTCGCGGACGTCGATCGCGCCGACATGATCATGGTCCCTGGGGGCCCGGGTCAGACGCAAGCGATGCAGGACCCGCAGTTTATGTCTGAGGTGAAGCGCCTCGGCGAAGGCGCGGCATACGTCACCAGCGTTTGCACCGGCTCACTCATTCTGGCTGCCGCGGGCCTGCTCAAGGGCAAGCGCGCCGGTTCGCATTGGGCTTATCGGGAATTGCTCGCGCCATTCGGCGCTATCCCGGATGACGCTCGCGTCGTGCGCGACGGCAACGCCATCACCGGCGGCGGCGTCACTGCTGGCATCGACATCGCGCTCACCATCGTCGCCGATCTCGCGGGCGAGGACGTCGCAAAAATGATTCAGCTCGCGATCGAATATGCGCCAGCGCCGCCATTTAACTCCGGCCGTCCAGAACTCGCGGAAGAGAAAACCGTCGCGGCAGTGAGGCAGCTGTTCTCTGCATTTGCGCAGCAACGCCGCGAAGCCATCGACGCCTACGTCAGCGGAGCCAATTGATGCTGCAGCTCAGACCCAATTGCGAAACTTGCGATCGAGATTTGCCGCCAGACAGCGCGGAGGCGCGCATTTGCAGCTTCGAATGCACGTTCTGCGCAGACTGCGCCGATGGCGTGCTGAGCGGCCAATGCCCCAATTGCGGCGGCAATCTCGAGCGCCGCCCAATTCGGCCTGCTGCGGCGTTGGTGAAGTATCCGGCGTCGACCGAGCGCGTTCGCCGTAAGGCATAGCTGCCGGGAGGCGCGCCGGCCCTTGGTTCTAAGCCCGGCCGCCTTCACCGCCGCTGAGCTGCGACAGATCAAACCCCAGCGCGTTGATTGCGCGCTTCCATTTATCGTCGTGACCATCGTCGAAGATGATCGCTTTGTCCGGATCAACGACCAGCCAGGCGTTGTGCTTCAGCTCATCCTCAAGCTGCCCCGCGCCCCAGCCTGCGTGACCAAGCGCGAGCACGAATTGCTCCGGCGCGGTTTCGCCAGCCATCGCTTCCAGTACATCGCGCGTTGACGTCATCCGCACACCCGGCGCCACGTCCAGCGTTGCTTCGCCCGCGGTGAAATCGTCCGAGTGCAGCACGTAGCCGCGATCCTGCCCGACAGGCCCGCCATCAAGCACGCTGCGGAACGCGATCTCGTCATCCGTCTTCAAGCCGAGGTGTTCCATCACGTCGCTGAGCGTGAGTTCCTCTTTCGGCCGGTTGATCATCACGCCCATGGCGTGGTCTTCGTCATGGAAGCACATCAGAATCACCGCATGGGCGAAACGCGGGTCGCCGATCGATGGCATCGCCACCAGAAGTTTGCCTGCGAGAGAGTCTGACATGGGCCAATGCTCCCAGTCTGCGCGCCTGCGCGCAAGAGGGCGCTCGCATATCGGCCGCCGCCGCCCTAGATAGGGGTGGAAATTCGAGGAGACCTACAATGATCAAAGTTGGCGAGAAGCTGCCCGACGTCCAGTTCAACGTCCCCACCAGCGAAGGCATGAAGACGCTGCGCACTGCCGAGGTGTTCGGCGGCAAAACCGTGGCGCTGTTCGCCGTGCCGGGCGCGTTCACACCGACATGCTCGGCCCGCCATTTGCCGAGCTACCGAGACCTTGCCGGCGACCTCAAAGGCAAAGGCGTGGATACGATTGCCTGCACCGCGGTGAACGATCACTTCGTGATGGGCGCCTGGGCCAAGCAAGAAGGCGTGTCCGACGCCATCACCATGCTCGCGGACGGCTCTGGCGAATTTGCGCGCGCCGTCGGCCTCGACGCTGACTTTTCAAAGTTTGGAATGGGCCCGCGTTCGAAGCGTTATTCAATGCTCGTCAAGGATGGGGTGGTAGAACAGCTCAACATTGAAGAAGCTGGTGAATACAAGGTTTCCAGCGCCGAGCACCTGCTTAGTCAGTTAGGCTGATCTTAAGCAGCATGACCAGCCGCAGAAGCGGCGGAGGATGAGCGATGAATTCGGTCGTAATCATTTTTGCCGTTATGGCGATTGTGCTGGCTTTCAGCTCGATCAAGGTCGTGCCGCAAGGCCGGCAATATACGGCGGAACGCTTCGGCCGATACATCCGCACGCTGCGGCCCGGCATTTCCTTTCTTATTCCTTTCGTCGATCGCATCGGCCGTCGCCTTTCCATGATGGAAACGGTGCTGGACGTGCCGCGCCAAGACGTCATCACCAAGGACAACGCAGTCGTCTCGGTTGACGCGGTGGTGTTCATTCAAATTATCGATGCAGCGAAAGCGGCGTACGAAGTCGAAAATTTGAAGCTCGCGATCCAGAACCTCTGCATGACCAACACGCGGACGGTCGTCGGCTCGATGGACCTCGACGAAGTGCTTTCGCAACGTGACTCGATCAATGCGCGCCTCTTAGGCGTCGTCGATTCCGCCACCGATGCGTGGGGCACCAAAGTCATGCGCGTCGAGATCAAGGATCTCTCGCCGCCGGCCGATATCATCCAGTCGATGGCGCGGCAGATGAAGGCCGAACGCGAACGCCGCGCGCAAATTCTGGAAGCCGAAGGCGACAAGCAGGCCGCGATCCTGCGCGCCGAGGGCGCCAAGCAATCGGCGATCCTCCAAGCCGAAGGCCGCCGCGAAGCTGCGTTCCGCGACGCCGAAGCCCGTGAGCGCGAAGCCGAGGCCGAAGCGAAAGCGACCGATATGGTTTCGCAGGCGATTTCTAAGGGCGATGTGAACGCCATCCGCTACTTCCTCGGCCTCAAATACGTCGAGGCGTTCGGCCAACTCGCAACGTCGAACCAGCAGCGTACGGTGATCATCCCATCCGATCTGGGCGGCTTGGCCGGCTTGGTCGAGGGCCTGCGCTCACTCAACGCGCAGGGCGAAACCGTGGCCAATGCCGGTGGCGGGCGCACGGCCGTGCCGCCGACGCGCTAAGCCCTCGCGTAAGCGCGCCAGGATCGCTACATTAGAGCCATGGACCTGATTGGCTTCCTCACAACGCTCGGCCCGCAGCACTGGCTGGTGCTCGGCCTCATCTTGCTCATCGCCGAAATGGCGAGCGGCACGACGTATCTGCTGTGGCCCGCGGTGGCCGCCTTCGCGACCGCGCTTGTCTCCTTGCTCGGCGCGACGAACTGGATCGCGGAAGTCGCAATCTTCGCCGTGCTCGTGATCGCGTTGACTGCGTTCGGCCGCCCGTTGGTGGAGCGCTGGAAGCGCGATGGCGCCGCCAATGGCTTGAACGAACGCTCGACGTCGCTGATCGGCGAGCGCGGCGTGGTGACAGATTTCGCGAATGGCGCAGGCTCGGTGAAAGTGGGCGACACGATCTGGCGCGCTGTCAGCGAAGAAGCGCTGGAAGCCGGACAGGCGGTTCAGATCGATTCCGTTGACGGCGTGACGCTGCGGGTCAAGCGGACCTAATAATTGCGGCCACGTCGCGCCGCGCGGCGGGATTGACTGCCTCGGCATAGCCAACTCGAACCAGCATTTGTGCGATCTGATCGCCGGTATCGAGCAGCGTGCGCGCTTCGGCGTAAAGCTCCGCCATCTCTTCGTATTCTTGCAGCGTCTGGCTCCACGGATGCATGGCGAGACCCGTGGCGGTCGCGGCGAGATTGAGCCGCGCATACGCGATGCCGGTCGCAAGGCGCGTGCTGGGCGTGTCGTTGGCGGTGGTGAGCCACATGAAGGCGGGCGAGCTCTCAGCTTTCGCGCGCCATTCGTCGGCGCCTTGTTTGTTGGCGGTGGAGCCCGGATTGAGGAAATCCTCGCGGTCGAGCACGCCGATGGCTTTGAACAGGGGGATCATCGGCCCTTCGATGGCGAGGCCGTCGCGATGCTCGGCGATTTGGGCGCGGCCAAAACGCAGCCAGCCATACGTCTCGTCCTGCGCGCCTTCGGTGCGCATCTCGCGGTCGAACCCGCGCCACACGAGATCGCGCAGCGCCGCGACCTTATCGGGCTCGATCGTCCATTGCGCCGCGCCCGGAAAGCCGCCGATGGCGCTGGTGATGCGCACCAGATCGGTATCGGCTGGAATCCGCGCCGCGTCATAATCATTGCGATTGGTGCGCCGCGTTGTGATGTGCGCGAACATCGGATCGCGCGCGGCGTTGGCGGTGGGATTGAAGCGCACGTGCGCGAGCGGGCGCGCATCCAAGTTTGACGTCGGCTCGCCTTCAGGGAACGGCGTGATCTCCGCGAACTGGCCGAGTTCGGCCGCGGCTATGCGATACAGTTCGAGGAACGCGCCGCAGCCAATGGTGATCTGGCGATCGAGCGGATCGGTGAAGGGCAGGCGGCGTTCGAGATCGCAGTAAAGCGTCATGCCGCCTGCGTCGTCGAGGTCGACGAGCCACGGCTGCGTGTTGTGGGGGTTGGGTGCGAGGATTGCATGCGCGAGGGCAAAACGGCGCGGATCGGTTTCGCCCGCGCCCGGATCGCGCCAGCCCGCGATTGGATCAGGCAGGTTCGCGTTGCTGCCGCAAGCGCTGAGCGCTGGTGCGGCTGCCAATAATGCAAGAACGTGGCGGCGGGTATTCATGGGGCGAGGCTGCTCGCCCGAAAGGCGCGATGCAAGCCTTTCTCCTCGAGGGAAAGGGCGTTCGCTAATCCCGCAAAGTCTTGATCGCGCCGCGCGCCAGCTCGTCGGCGCGGTTGTTCATGACGTCGTCAGCGTGGCCCTTGACCCACTTCCACTCGACCTCATGGCGCGCATTGGCTTCGTCCAGGCGCTTCCACAAATCCTCGTTCTTCACCGGCTTTTTATCGGCGGTTTTCCAGCCGTTCTTTTTCCAGCCGTGAATCCATTTGGTGAGACCATCCAGGACGTATTTGGAATCGGTGTGCAGCCGCACGCGCACCGGCGTCTTCAGCGCTTCGAGCGCCATGATCGCCGCCATCAGCTCCATGCGGTTGTTCGTCGTCGCCGCCTCGGCGCCGGAAAATTCCTTCTCCGTCTCGCCATAACGCAACACCGCGCCCCAACCGCCGGGGCCGGGGTTTCCACTGCAGGCGCCATCGGTCCAGATATCGACTGTTCTCATGGCGTCGATGTAGGCGGATTCGGCGGCGCGTCACGATCGGGACGACGGATGAGCCAGAACACTGCCAAAGTAAGAAAGCCAGTCGCAGGCGCGCTCAAGAGAGAATATCCTCCAGTAAGCAGCGATAGTACAAGGCCGACAAATATGCCTTCCAACATGCCGAGCGTGACGTAGGCGAGCAAGAAGGTTGGAAAACGCTGCTTCGTTTGATGAACCGCGGTAATGACAGCCACCACAGCCACGATCGGGACGGTTATGATTGTGGCGTATCCACCCAGCAGTTGTGACCACGAGGCTTGGAAGGCTTGGGACTCGCTGAGCGATCGAGCTGATTGCGCGAGGAGCAGCAGTGGCGCAAAGGAGATCGCCGCAGTCACAAGGAATACGGCCCAGTAAAGCGCGCGTCTGAGCGGGCGTGGCCAGCTCTTAACCGCCATAATCGCCCGCGTCTTTCGCGCCGCGATGAAACACGAGCTTATCCGCGTATTCCAGCGGGTCCTTCTTCTTCACAAGCGCCCCGTCCGGCGTGTCGAACCAATCGGCTAGGCGCGTTGCGAAAAAGCGCAGCGCCGCGCCGCGGCAGAGTGTGGGTAGCGCCGCGCGTTCGGCGGTGCTGAGCGGGCGTATGCTTTCATACGCTGCAATCATCGCGCGCCCGCGCGCCGCGTCGTAGTCGCGCTCATCGGCGAAGCACCACGCGTTCAGGCACACCGCCAAATCGTAGCTCAGAAAATCGGTGCAGGCGAAATAGAAGTCGATGACGCCCGTGAGGCGCTCGCCGACGAATAGCGCGTTGTCGGGAAAGAGATCGGCATGGATCGGCCCGCGCGGTAGGCCGCTCGGCCACGCCGCCCGTACCGCCGCCATATCTGCCTCGATCTCGGCTGCGAGTCCTGGCCGCAATGTCTCCGCCTGCACCAAGCGCGGCGTGATCAGGGCTTCCCAGCCATCGACGCTCAGCGCGTTTCCCCGCTCCAGCGCAAAACCCTCCAGCGCCACATGCATGCGCCCCAGCGTGTCACCGATCGCCGCGCAGTGCGCTACGTTGGGCGCGCGTGGCCAGTCACCGTCGAGGAATGTCACGATGCAGGCGGGCTTGGCCTTCGCTTGCGTGAACAGCGCGCCGTTTTTGGTCGCGATCGGCTGCGGCGCCGGCACGCCGCGCTCTGCGAGCCGCGCCATCACTTGCATGAAGAAGGGCAAATCCGCCGCGCGCACGCGCTTTTCGAACAGCGTGAGAATGAAGCGGCCTTTCGCGGTCGTCAGCGCGAAGTTTGAGTTCTCGACGCCAGCGGCGATGCCTTGGCATGCGAGTGCCGGGCCGAGTTCATACTCAGCCAGCAGCGCCGCGAGCTCGGCGTCGGAGAGGGCGGTGTAAACGGCCATTCTATTGCTTCTCCCCGCCCCCTTGCGGGGCGGGGCCGGGGGTGGGGGTGACGGCGGCGTAGTCGCACAACATCGCGCTTGCACCCCCATCCGACGCGCATCCGCGCGCCACCTTCCCCGCAAGGGGGAAGGTATGACGGAGCGGTGTTCTCATCGCCCTTCCACCCGCACAACGCGGCGCTTGTCGTCAAGGTGCACGATCCAGCGCGCACGATGATGCCCCGCCATCATAGCTCGCGTGATGCGCTCATAATGCATCACGAAGCGGTCGAGCCGCGCGTTGTCAGCTGTGTTCAGCGGCCGGCCGAGCGTTTCTTCTTCCTGCTCGCCGCGCCACTTGCGCACCACGTCCCAAGAGGGCGCTTGCAGATAGACGAACGTTCTGATCTCGCGGAAGAGATCGACGTAGCTTTCAAGCGCCGCGCGTACGGCCCGGCGATAGCGGCCGTCGGCATCTTCGTCTGCCTCAAGCGCATTCAGCGGCGGATCGTCCGTCAGTTCGTCACAATCTTTCAGGCCCAAGCACCAGCCATCGACCAGGATCGCCTCCGGCTTGCCGTTGAACGTCGACCATTGATCCTGCGGCACCACATCGTCCGCCGCTTTGTCGAAGCGCGGCAGTTCAGTGATCTCGTCCGCATTGGTGAGGTGCTGCAGCGTGTAGAGCAGCGAGCGCGGATAGTGCGTGCCGGGCGGGCCGCGGGTGATGAACAGCGGATGCGTCTGTGCAGCGAGGCGCTCGCGCGCGGCTTTGCCCATGTAATAATCGTCGAGCGAAAGGTGCAGGACGCCTGGATTGACCCGCGCGATCACCCGGCACTGATAGGATTTGCCCGATCCTTGCGCGCCGGCGATGCCGATAATGGGCGGGGCGTTCGATTTGCGCGTCTGCCCCTGAAAGATGAGGTCGAGGATAAGCTCTCGGATCGGGTCGCCGCTCACTCGGCCAAAACTCGCGGCAGTTTGAACACCACGTCTTCCTTGGTGACGCGCACTTCTTCCACGCGCGCCTGAAAGCGCGCCGAGATCGCGGCGATCAGGCCTTCGACCAAATCTTCCGGCGCACTCGCGCCTGCAGTCACGCCGACGCTGCTGACGCCTTCGAACCAGATCCAATCCACCTCATCGGCGGATCCGACCAGCCGCGCATCGCGGGCGCCGGCGCGCTTGGCGACTTCCACCAGCCGCACTGAGTTCGAGCTTTTAGGCGAGCCGATCACCAACACCAGATCGGATTGCTCCGCCATAGCCTTCACCGCGTCCTGGCGGTTGGTGGTTGCGTAACAAATATCTTCCTTGTGCGGGGCCGCGATGCTGGGAAAGCGCCGCTGCAGCACGCCGACCATCGCGGCCGTGTCGTCCACCGAGAGCGTCGTCTGCGTCACGAACGAGAGCTTCGCCGGATCGCGCGGCTGATAGGCCTCCGCATCCGCCACGGTTTCCAGCAAAGTGATCGCGCCCTCCGGCAATTGCCCCATCGTGCCGATGACTTCCGGGTGGCCGGCATGGCCGATGAGTACGATCTCGTGTCCATCATCGAAGTGCCGCTGCGCTTCGACGTGCACTTTCGACACCAGCGGGCAGGTGGCGTCGACGTAGATCATCTCGCGCCGCTGCGCCTCCGCCGGCACGGCTTTCGGCACGCCGTGGGCTGAGAAGATCACGGGCCGATCTTCGGGGCAGTCGTCCAACTCCTCGACAAACACGGCGCCCAGCGCTTCCAGGCGCTCGACCACATGCCGGTTGTGGACAATCTCGTGGCGCACATAGACCGGGGCGCCCCACTTCCGGATCGCCTGCTCAACGATCTGGATGGCCCGGTCGACCCCCGCGCAAAAGCCGCGCGGCGCCGCCAACAGGATTGAAATGGGGCGTTTTTCTGGCGGGGTCATCGGCTCTGAGGAGAACTTTCGTTAGATCGACAGTATGGGGCGCCTGGGCGTGTTGCGGCCAGGGCGGGCCAAAGCTATCACGGCCCGACGCCATTTGCCTTGGGGCGGGGTGAGACATGCGGCCGCCGCTGTATGGACCCCCAAGGACGCACATATGGCGAGAGAGGTTTCTGGAATGAAGCTCCCGGCAGCTTTGATGCTTTCGTTCGCCTTGGCCGTGACGGCCGCGTGCGGCTCTTCCTCACGCAACCGCACGGTCGAACTCCCAGGCGGCGTGCTGCCGGAGTCGCAAGAGCCGGCGCGTGCGCCTGGCTTCCTCGACCGCCTCGTCGGCAACGATGACCGTCCTAACGTTGGCCCGTGCCCGCTGATGGGCGTGCTTTACGACAATTCGCGCCTGGTTGATTTCGCCGCGCCGAACCAGATACGCTATTCCAACATCGAGTTCACCGGCGAACTGCAAGGCGTACGCGGCCTCTGCCGCTATGTCGGCGCTGACCCGATCACGATGAACATGGAAATTGACATGGCCTTCGGCCGCGGCCCCGCCGCGACCTCGGATCGCCAAACCTATCGCTATTGGGTTGCGGTCACGCGCCGTGGCCGTGCGCCGATCGAGAAGGTCTATTTTGACGTCGACGTCCGCTGGAATCGCGGCGAAGCGGTGGTCACGCGCACCGAGACCATCGAGCGCATCGTGATCCCGCGCGCCAACGAGGAAATCTCGGGCGAGAATTTTGAAATCCTGGTTGGCTTTGAACTGACGCCTGAGCAGCTTCAGTTCAACCGCGACGGCCGCCGCTTCCGGATAGATTCCGGCGACGGCCCGGCAGCGCGCGGACAATAATAGAGCAGGGACGCAGTGTGAGGCTGGGGCGCACGGCGCCTCAGCCTTGCTTGCTTTCCGATTGCTCACTGCCTACTGCCTATTGCCTACATGACAGATATCGCTAGCGCCCTGAGCGCGGCTAACGCCGCCGTTTTCACTGAGCTTGGGCTCGATCCTAAGCATGCCGACGTGCGCCGTTCGGATCGTCCCGACCTTGGCGAATTCCAAGCCAATGGCGCGCTCGCGGTGGCGAAGGCCGCCGGCAAGAAGCCGCAAGAGGTTGCGCAATCCGTCGCCGCCGCGTGGCGCGCGACCGAACTTGCGCCCACGCCGACAATTGCCGGGCCGGGTTTTCTGAATTTCAAAGTCACAGCGGAAGCATTGGCCGCTCGTGCGCAAGCGATCGCGGTCGATCCGTTGGCTGGCGCTTCGCCGGTGGAGCATAAGCGCCGCGTTGTTGTTGATTACGGTGGCCCGAACGTCGCCAAGGGCATGCATGTCGGACACCTGCGCGCTTCGATCATCGGCGAAAGCGTCAAGCGTATCTATCGCTTCCGCGGCGACGAGGTTTGGGGCGACGCGCACTTCGGCGACTGGGGCTTTCAGATGGGCCTCGTCATCACCGCGCTCGAAGATGAGCTCGGCGGCTTTGACGATCGCGCTAAGCTCGACGCGCGGCTGAAGACGCTGACGCTTGAACAGCTCGAAGCGATCTATCCGACCTACGCCGCTAAGGTGAAGGACGGCGACATCGACGTGCGTGATCGCGCGCGCAAAGCCACAGCGGCGCTGCAAGGCGGCAGTGAACTGCACCGCACGATCTGGAAAGCCATGCACGACGTGTCGATGGCGGCGCAGAAGCGCGACTTTGCGGCGCTGGGCGTCGACTTTGATCTTTGGCTCGGTGAAAGCGATGCGGATCCGCTGATCCCCGACATGGTCAAGGACCTCGAAGCCAAGGGCCTGCTTGAGGAAGATCAAGGCGCGCGCATCCTTCGCGTCGCCGGTCCGGGCGAAACGAAAAAGAAGAAGCTGGATGACGGCACGGTGGTCGAGGTCGAGAGCCCTGATCCGCTGCTCGTGGTCTCGTCCGAAGGCTCGGCCATGTACGGCACCACCGATCTCGCCACCATCGTCCAGCGCGTGCGCGATCAGAACCCGGACATGATCCTCTATTGCGTCGATCAGCGACAAGCTGATCACTTCGAGCAAGTCTATCGCGCCGCCGCCAAAGCCGGCTACATCGCTCGCGATCAGCTGGAGCATGTGGGCTTCGGCACCATGAACGGCGCGGACGGCAAGCCGTTCAAAACCCGCGCTGGCGGCGTGCTGAAACTGCAAGACCTCATCGGTCAAGCCGAAGAAAAGGCGCGCGAGCGGCTGCGCGAGAACGAGGTCGACGCGAACTTCTCGAAGGAGGAGTTCGAGGACATCGCCCACAAGGTCGCCATCGCCGCGATCAAGTTCGCCGATCTCTCAAACTTCCGCGGTACGTCCTACGTGTTCGATCTCGACCGCTTCATGAGCTTCGAAGGCAAGACCGGCCCGTATCTGCTGTACCAAGCTGTGCGCATTAAAAGCATCCTGCGCAAAGCCGAGGAGCAGGGCGTAGTGGCCGGCGCCATTGCGATTGAACACGAAGGTGAACGCACTTTGGCGCTGGCGCTCGATGCGTTCGACGGCGCATTGCGCGCCGCTTACGACAAGAAGGCTCCGCATTTCCTGGCCGAGCACGCCTACAATTTGGCGCAAGCTTTCTCTGGCTTCTTCGCCAATTGCCCGATCCTGCAATCGGAAGGCGTCATGCGCGCCTCGCGCCTCGCGCTCGCCGCCGCGACGCTGAAGCAGCTCACACTGACGCTGAACCTCCTCGGCATCGACGTGCCGGAGCGGATGTAGGTCAGCGCGCTACGCGGCCACGAACTTGTCGCGGTGCTTGCCTTTGGCGTTTGCATAGAACGCGCGAATGAGCGGCAGGTCCGCCTCGTAGTCCCCGCTTGGATAAACCACGGCTGCTAAGCTGGCCGTACGCCAGCCATAATCCAGCACGCTGAGCACGATCGGCACATTGGCGGCGCAGGCGATGTGATAAAAGCCGGTCTTCCATTCGCGCGTCGCGCTGCGCGTGCCTTCCGGCGGAATCGCGAGGACCATGCGATCAGCGGCCGCAAACGCGTCCGCCATCGCCTTCACCACATCGTTCGCGGCCGAGCGGTCAATCGGTACGCAGCCCAGCCATTTGATCAGTCCACCGAACGGGCCCTTGGTCAGGCTGGCTTTGCCCATCCAGCGTAGCTTCACGCGGAAATAGCCCGCCGTCGCCAGCATGTTGAGGCCGTCCCAGTTCGACGTGTGCGGCGCCGCCACCAGCACCATCTTGTCGATCGCCGGCCAATCGCCGCGCACTTTCCAGCCGCTCATGCTGAGAAAGCCGCCGCATATCAGATGCACGATGTCGGACACCAGTCCACGCGAAGGCGCCGGACGCGCGCTCGATTGATCGATCAGAACGACGCGCGCCGAGCTCTCTGCCATGAACGGTCCCTGCGCGCAGGCGTGCGCTTAGTGCTTCTTCGAATAGCGCGCGTTGGTCTCGTGGGCCTTCTCTTCCAGCCAATCCATTCCCGCGATGCAGACGCCGGAGAAGATGAAGACGACGTGGATGATCGTGTACCACATCAATTGCTGCTCGGTGTAGTTGGAGAGGTTCATGAACACCTTGAGCAGATGGATGCCGCTAATGGCGACGATCGAGGCGATCAGTTTGATCTTCAGGCCGCTGAAATCGATCGTGCCCATCCATTCGGGCCGATCGCGATCCTTGTGCGCCATCTCCATCTTCGAGACGAAGTTTTCGTAGCCCGAAAACAGAATGATCAGCACCAGATTGCCGGCGAGCGAGAGATCGACCAGCGTCAGCACCAGCAGGATGATGTCCGTCTCGTCCATGCTGAGGACGTGCGGCGCCTGGATATAGAGTTCGCGGAAGAAGGTGATGATCAGAATGCCAAGCGCCACGATCAGGCCGAGATAGACCGGCGCCATCAGCCAGCGGCTCGTGTAGATCAGCCATTCGATGATCGCTTCCAGGAAATTGGTGCGGTGTCTTGGCTGTTCGTCTTGGCTCATAGGTCCCCTCGCTTCGCGGCGGAAACTAGGGGGACGCGCGCATTGCGCCAAGCCCGCTCGCGTTAGGGGAGGCTTGTGGGCGCGCCGAACCCGGCAGATGATCGCCGCCAGGGGAGGAAAACAACATGTACGAACACGGAATGATCGCGCCGGTCGTTGCGCTGGTGATTTGGTCGCTGATCATGCTGATCTGGCTCTACGCCACGCGCATCCCGGCGATGTCGAAGGCGAAGCTCAAGCCCGGCCAAGCCACCAAGGCCGCGATGGAAGCGCTGCCCAGCGCCAACGTCGCCAACAACTACAATCACCTGATGGAGCAGCCGACGCTGTTCTACGCGCTCTGCTTTGCGCTCCAGTTCCTGGATCAGGCCAACGACATCAATATTGGCCTGGCGTGGCTCTACGTCGTGATCCGCGTGGTACACTCGCTGCTGCAAGCCACGGTGAATTTCATTCCGATCCGATTCTTGATCTTCGTACTTGGTTCGCTCGTGCTGATGGCGCTGGCGTTTCATGCGGCGATCGCAGTGGGCATGATCGATACGAGTTGGATGCACTGATCTCGGCGCGTGTAGTCAAGCGGACGCGAGCTTCCTGCGGATGCCGCGGACGCTTGACCACGCCAGGAAGAGCGGCAGCAGCGCCATCGCGGCAAGCCCGAACGCCGTAAGTACATTCACGCCGCCAAGCTGGCCGGTAAAATAGCCCCAGCAGCCGATGGCGCCGACCAAGGCCAAGAACACGGTCGCCGTCAGCATGAGGAGCGAGAGCGGCAGCGCCAGCGGCGATTGGCGCGGCCGCGTGGGCCCGGGCGGCGGATCGAACCAAGCGCCGCGATCGGCGACCTTGGCAAGATGCGCGAGCGTGATTTCGCGTTCGGCGGCCAGCACCGCCGTCCAGCGTTCGTCGAAGCGCGTGCTGATGAGCCGCGCCGCTAGCACCAGCGCCGGCCCGACGAAATCCGCGCCCTCGTCATCGAAGAAGCGCAGCCACACGAAGCCGCTCATATCAACTTTGAATTGATCCGCGAACACGGCCATCAGCCCATGCGCATCGTCGCCAGTGAGGCCGAGATCGGCATAGAGGCGCGCCGAAGGCGCGATGTCGGCCGGTTCCTTGTCGGTGAACTGCGCGGCGAGCGCGGTGATTTCGGCGAGCGTGTCGCTCACTGCGGCGTGCGGCCGTCGCGGTCCATCGCGGCGATCCATTCGCGCATGAGTTCGACGCCGCGCTCATCCACCAATTGACGGCCAAGCTCCGGCATCATCACGCCGGGATCGGTCGATTGCATGCGATGCACCAGGATCGAGCGCTCCGGATGCCCCGGCTCGATCGCAAATTCAAATCCGCCCGACGCACGCCCCGCCGCCACCGGCCGCTTCAGCACGCCCCACAAAGCCGGATCGGTCTGGCTCCACGAAAGATCCAGCCCCGACGTATGCCCCGGACCCTGCGGATTATGGCAGTGCGCGCAATTCACATCGAGATAGGCGCGCGCGCGATCGTTCACTGAGCCGCTCGTGGGATCGTATGCACGTGGCACCGGCAGTACCTCGCGCGCCGGTAGCGATCCGAGGATGCCGGCGCGGTTCCAATGTGCAATTTGGTTCTCGGCCCCTGTGGGGTAGGCGAAGTCACGCAGCAGATTGCGCGCGCTCGGTCCGATCGGTGTCAAATCCCCGTCGCGATCGTGGCAAGCCTTGCACTGATTGCGGTTCGGCACGGCCCAATCGAGCGCGATGGCGTCGCCATCTTCATCCGTGAAGCTCACCGGCACATCGGCGCCGATCGGCGAGTAGCGCGCCTCCGTCTGCGCTTCGTTCCAAACATAAGGATACGCCACCCAGCCCTCGGCTCGCCGAATCAGCAACCGTGTCTCGATGAAGCGCACATTCTCCGCCGGCGTTCGCATGTCCGCCGCGAATGCGAACGTCTTCACCAGCACCGTGCCGACCGGAAACTCGAAGACACCCTCTGCATTGTACCGCGCCTGCGCGCCCTGCGGGATGTAGACGTAGCGAAACTTCAGCGCCCCATCCGAGTAGAGCGCCGTGTTCAGGTCGTATGGAGTCACGCGTCCATTCGGACTGCGCGCGCCAGCATCGCGGAAGAGGCGATACTCTGAGAGCAACGCCGGCGGCCGCTCCGCCAGGATCGCGCGATCGTTCACGGGTTGCGGCGCTTGCGCGGTGGCGGACGTCATCAGCGAGGCGAGTGCGAACGCCGCCAGCAGAATGAAGCGCTCCATAAGGAGTCGCATCACCGAATCCGCACCGCGTCCGGCTCTTCGACCGCCAGCAGCGGCGGCGGCGTCGGGCTTGGTTGCGCTTCCGTCAGCGGCGAGCCGGCGACCGGCATGCCGAGCGACAGAAACGAGCTTTGCCCCGTCCGCGTCGACGTATTGTCCTGCACCACGATCCGCACTGTCTCCATGCGCGGCGTGCCGCCTACGGAATACATCGTCGCCCCGTCCCAAAGCACGTCCGGGATCGGCACGCCGAGCTGGGCCAGCGCCGCGAGATCGCCGGCCGGTGCAAAGCCTGTGTTGCCGAATGCATTGTCGCGAATGACGATGTCGCGGGCGAGCGGGTTGTATTCTGCGTCATCGAATGCGTTGCGATAGGCGCTGATCAGCACGTTCACCGTGCCGTTATCGCCGATCTCGTTCTCGAACACGTGGACATTGCGGTTGGCCATGATCAGCACCCCGGTGCCCGTCGGCACGCCGGCGACGATATTGCCGGCCGGGGCAAAGTTCGGCGTGTCGTTGTTGACGATGGTGTTGCGGAAGACGCGCACCGAGTGGCCGCCCTTTTGCGGCAGGCCTGGAAGGTCGAACACCAGGATGCCTCCGGTGTTGCGCGTCGCCGTGTTGCCGAAGACGTCGGCGTTGAAGCTGTTTTCGATCTCGATGCCGGCGACGTTGAACTCCGCCAGATTGTCGCGAACGATAATGTTGCGCGACTGGCCGACATAAATGCCGGCGTCCGAGGCGCCGCGCGCGATCGAGCGCTCGATCAGCACGTTGTCGCAATTCACGGGGTAGAGGCCGTACGCCCCGTTCTCCGGGTTCGGACCGCGCGTCCATTCCACCCGCACTTCGCGGATGGTGATGCCGTTGCAATCGCGCGCCTTGATCGCATCGCCCCGCGCGTTCTCAACCGCGAAACCGCGCAGCGTGACATCGTCGGAGGTGATCAGCAGGCCTTCAGCCCCGCGGCGCTGGCCGTTGAAAGAGAGGATGGAGCGGTCTTCGCCATCGCCGCGAATAGTGACGCGGTCCACATCCAGCGAAAGCCCGGCTGTCAGCTCAATGCGTCCGCGGCCAAGCTGCACCGTATCGCCCGGTCGCGCTTCGATCAGGGCCGTCTGCAATTGCTGCTCGGCCTCCGGGCCTGGGCGGATGCGCCAGGTGCGCGCGTCGGCGGCGCCGGCCATGATCAATGTCGCCGCGGCGACGGCTGCGATGAGCCTCATCTTTATCTCCCCCCTCTTTGTGGACGGAGAATCGCCGCTGAAAGGCGCGGTGTAAAGCTACGAAGGCGGCTCGTGCCGCTGCGTCAGCGCCGGAAACGGGCGACGAAGCCGACCAGTTCGCGCACCAGGCTGGGATTGCGCGCCGCGATCAGGCTGGTGACCGCAGTGACCGCCAGCGTGACCAGTGGCCGGTCGCGCGCGATGTCGCCGAGTGTGAACTGCGCTTCCTCTGCGGCTTGTGCCCGGGCGAGAGCAGCTTCTGCTTCGCGTTTGCGCGCTCGGTGCTCGAGCACGAGCGCGAAGATGATGAGCCCTAAACCGGCTACCATAGCCACGCTTCCCGCCGCGCCCGCCGGGCCGATAGTCGGTTCGAGCAGCGCGTAAACGGCAAACCCGCACGCGAATACGATGAGCACAGCGGCGGCTGCGGCGGCGGCGGTGGCGACGACACGGTCCATCATGATTTGCGGCTCAACAGCAGGCCGAGCACCAGCCCAACGCCAAGTGCAGTCGCGGCTACGGTTAATGGCCGCTCGTCAAGTTGGCGCTGGAGAAAGCGATTGGCTTCGTCGAGGCCGTCCTTGATCGCTTCTTCCGCGGCGGCGTAAGCCTCGCCCGCGGCGTCCGCGGCAGCCTCCGCCGCGCGTTCAGTGCTTCGCTCGTCCGACATGACAAAAATTCCCCGGGTTCGATATTAGTCTTAGAGCAGATTGGGTCGGCTTGCCCGCGCGCAAGCCTTGGGGGCGAACCGCATGACCATTGAGCGCACCGGAGCGTTGAAAGTTCCATTCGCTGGCGGATGGCAGGTCATCGCCGCGATTGCGCTTAACCTTATTCCGCTGATCGGCGTCGCGTTCTGGGGCTGGAGCGCGTTCGCGCTCATCTTTCTCTATTGGCTCGAGAACGTCGTCATCGGCGTGCGCACTCTGATCAGTATGGCCATCTCCGGCATCGTCGCGCGCGAGATGAACCCGTGGGGCGTTCTCTTCTTCTGCGCGTTCTTCACCGTGCACTATGGCATCTTTTGCTTCGGGCACGGCAGCTTCGTCGTCGGGATGTTCGGCGATCATGAGCTGGGCGGCGCTTCGCTCGACCTCGTCGCTACAGCGCGGGCGTTATTCGAGACTCTGCCAGGCTTGCGCTACGGCCTCGCCTCCATTGTGCTCTGGCAGATACTCATACTCATACTAGCTATTGTGCGCGGCGACCTCGCCAAGACCGATCCCTTGTCTCTGATGGGCGCGCCGTACCCGCGCATCATCATCCTGCACATCACCATCATCTTCGGCGCCTTCTTGCTGTTGGCGCTCGATGAACCGGTGGCCGGCCTCGTGGTGATGGCGCTGGTGAAGACCGCGTTCGATGTCGCTGAGGCGCGCGGGCAGATGCCGAACTTCAACTTCCGCCGCGCGCAAGCAGGCGGCGACCCGCCTCGATGATGCGTAGCGTCTCGGACCAAAGCCCGAGGCTCTCCACCTCATCGGGTGCAAAGAAGCGCGCCTCGCGCGCGTCATCACCGGCGATTGGCTCACCGGTTGTCCAGCGCACGGCGTAGTCGACGAGCACGTAGTGCGCCCATGGCGGATCGTCCGGCGCCGCCTCGCTGCTGCGCATCAGTCCGTCGACTACATCGATCAGTCCGACAATCTCGCCTCTGCAGCTGGTCTCTTCCTTGAGTTCGCGCAAAGCCGCATCGGCGGCGCGTTCGCCCCATTCGATGCGCCCGCCAGGCAGTGACCAGCGATTCTCCATCGGCGGCTGCCCCCGGCGGACCAATAAGACTTGATCGCCCCGCAGGCAGACGACGCCGACGGCAGGAATCGGTCGGCGGGGTTCGGTCACGTCGGTTTTCTCCAGGCGATTCGCTGCAGGCAGCGCGCGTGCGCAGTCTCAATCGTCGGCGGGCGCTTGTCTCCGTGCTTCGACGCGCTCCGAAAGAGCCGCGGAGCGCTTCTGCAGCAGCAAAAGCGTCAGCCTGAGCCCGTCAAAGGCGGCACGCGCGCGTCGCGATCTAAATTTTTGGAACTATTTGGAAAAATCTGGGCGCTCGCGCGTCATGCGTGCGGCAAAAACAAAGATGCGCGACGCTCTCGCGCCGCGCATCGATTGGACATTCGTCCTTGTTCGTTTGAGCGCCCGTTCACCGAGCACTCGAAGGCGCCGTTACCGGGCTGCCTTCTTCGCACGCTTCGCCTTCTTCTTGGCAGCGGTCTTGCGCGGCGCCTTCTTGGCGGCCTTCTTGGTTGCAGTCTTGCGAGTGGCCTTCTTGGCCTTCGCCTTTTTCGCGACCTTCTTGGCCGCCTTCTTTGCTTTCTTAGCCATGCCCTGGCTCCTTTTGCTTACGGCAACGCAGCCGCAGTACGTCTTCAATATGTCATGCGCAAGCACATTCGCTAGCGAAAAGATTCAGCGCGATGAATCTGCAACAGCGACTCGCACATCACGTGACGTGTAACGCGCGTGATGCACGGATCGTTTCGCTACACTTCTGTTGTGAGCAGCGCGCGCGGATTCATCACGTTCATCGGGTCGAGTGCGCGCTTCAGCGTGCGCATGAGCGCAATCGATTCGGCATCCTTGAAGCGCACGAGGTCGGCTTTGCGCGCGACTCCGATGCCGTGCTCAGCCGAGATCGAGCCGCCGAGTGCAGTTGCGATCTCATAGACCGTTTGGGTTAGGGCGGCGCCTGGGAAGAGGGCGGCGTCCATGCCGCGCGGCTGCATCGCGGTGTAGTGGAAGTTGCCATCACCCATGTGTCCGAAGGCGACGATGCGCGCGCCTGGGCAGCGCGCTTCCATCGCCGCGTCAGCGCGCGTCAAGAACTCCGGCGTCTGCGAAACTGGCACGCTGACATCGTGGTTCACCTGCGCGCCTTCGGGCTTGTGGCCAGCCGATATGGCTTCGCGCACATGCCAGAAATCCCTTGCCTGGCCTGCGTTTTCCGCAATCAGCGCGGTTTGCGCTTCGTCTGCTTCCAGCGCCGCGGCGAGCGCCGCTTCCACTGCATCGCGCAGGCCTTCGGCATGCGCCGCTTCAAACTCGATCAGCACCATGAGCTGCGCCTCGGGCATCGGATCGCGGCTGCCGGGGACGTTCTTGACCACGCACTCGACCGAGAGCCGGTTCATCACTTCGAACGCCGAGACCGCCCCGGTCATCGCCTTGACGCGGTGCAGCAAGGCGAGCGCTTGGCGCGCTTCGGCAACCCCAAGCAGGACGGTCTCGCGGGCGCGCGGGCGTGGCACGAGCTTCAGGGTCGCGGCGGTCACGATGCCCAACGTTCCCTCGGCGCCGATGAACAGCTGCTTCAGGTCGTAGCCGGTGTTGTCCTTCCGGAGCGCCTTCAGTCCGTTGAGCACGCGACCGTCCGGCAGCACCGCTTCGATGCCGAGCACGAGCTCACGCATCATTCCGTAACGCAGCACATGCACGCCCCCTGCATTTGTGGAAATCAGTCCACCTATTGTCGCGCTGCCCTCGCTCGCGAGGCTCAAAGGGAAGAGTCGATCCGAATCGGCGGCCGCTTGTTGCACGCTGGTCAGCACGCATCCGGCCTCTGCGATGAGTGAGTCGTTGTGGGCATCGATGGCGCGGATGCGGTTCATGCGCTTCAGCGAAACCAGCACTTCACCATCCGGGATCTGGCCGCCAACCAAACCGGTGTTGCCGCCCTGAGTCGTGATTGAAGCGCCCGCTTCAACGCAGATACGCACCACGTCGGCCACTTCTTCGGTGCTTGCGGGCAGCGCAGCGACCGGGGTTTGTCCCGAAAATTTCCCACGCCACTCAGTAAGATAGGGCGAAAGCGCATCCGCTTCGGTCAAAACCCCCTTGGGGCCGAGGCGGGCAGTCAGTTTGGCGACGAGATCGGTCGTGTTCATGCGCCAATCGATAGCACACCTCGTTATCCTTGGACCGCTGGCGTCCTCGCCGGCGCTTCTAGGCGCTCAAACGCGGAAGGGGGTGTGCATCGCGCCGGCCATTACGCCGGCGAGGACGCCGGCGGTCCAAGTGAAGCTCAGCGCGGCGCCGCGGCGCGCGATAACCGATCACGAATCGCTTCGCCCAATCCCTCGCCAGGAATCGGCGCGACCGCGATCACAGCGGCGCCAGTCGCATCGAGCGCCCGCAGCGCGGCATAGAGATTGGCGGCGGCCTCAACGAGGTCGCCTGTCGCAGACAATGTCTCGCCACCGATTGGCGGCGCCGCGCCGAAGGACAGATACGCTTCGCCCGGCCGCGCCTCGTCCGCATCAAGCCGCAGCTGCGCGCGCGGCGCGTAATGGCTCTCCATCATGCCGGGCGCCTGGATCGCGCCGCTATGCGCCGACTCAATCGGCCCGACCAGCGCCTCGATCTCGGCGCGCGAGATCGCGCCGGGCCGCAGCAACGTGACGCCGCCGTCATCCGCGACCGCGACGATCGTCGACTCGAGTCCGATCTCACACGGCCCGCCGTCGAGCACGAGATCGACGCGGCCGCCCAAATCTTTGGCCGCATGCTGCGCCGTCGTCGCGCTCACATGCCCTGAGCGATTGGCGCTCGGCGCTACGATCGGCCCTCCAAACGCCGCCAGCAGTTCGCGCGCCATCGGATGCGACGGCGCCCGCAGCGCAATCGTCGCCAGCCCAGCGCATGCCAATTCCGCCACACTGCTCTCCGCGCGACGCCGCGCTACGATCGTGAACGGGCCCGGCCAGAACGCCGCCGCCAGCTTGCGCGCGTTCTCGGGCAGCTCTGCGTGCGTTTCGGCCTCAGCCAGCCCCGGCACGTGCGCGATCAGCGGATTAAACTGCGGCCGGCCCTTGGCCTCATAGATGCGCGCCACCGCATGAGGGTTCGCCGCATCCGCGCCCAGCCCGTAAACCGTCTCGGTCGGAAACACGACGAGTCCGCCGGCGCGCAAAATCTCAGCGGCGCGGGCGATGCTCATGGCTGCCGCGCGGCCTCGACGCGGATGGCGAGATCGATGTCGCGCGAGATTACGTCGTCAGCGTCGGTGTCCTTGCCGATATCGTAGTCGCGACGATCAAGGCGCGACGTGCTCGTCATCACCGCACGATCGCCTTCGATCGTCAGCGAGAAGGGCAGTTCGTAGTCGCGGGTGCGTCCGCGGATGGTCAGTTCGCCCTCGGCGACGTAGCCATCGCCGTTGCGCCGAAACTCTGTCGCGCGGAACACAGCATGCGGATGCGCGGCCGCATCGAACCATTCCGGCCCAGGCAGCGCCCGGTCGTGCATCGCCACGCCATCGGTGGCCGACGCCGTCTCGATCGTCACCACTGCGCTGGAGCCCGCGAGATCGTCCGGATCGAACCTGATGTCGGCGCGCCAGCGGGTGAAGCGACCTTCGAAGCGCGACGAGGTCTCGCCATCGTCGTAGTCAAACGCAAACCCGATCGAACTTGCCCGCGTATCGACGCGCCAGACCGGCGGCGCGCCCGGCTCTGGCGGCGCTGCAATCTCTTCCGGCGGGGCAACCGGCGCAGCGATCTCGATCTCGGACTGCGCCTGCGGTCCGCTCGCGCCGACTTGCGCCCATGTGAACAGCGCCGCCCCAATGCCAACGAGCACGAGCGCTAGGCCACCGCCCAACACCGCCAGTCGCAGAGGATTCCTCGGTGCAGGCTCATCACCGTCGCCCAACGCGCGCAAGCCCGGAACCATCTGTGTCAGCACATTATCGCGGTTGATGAAGTGGTGCTTCAGCGCCGCCGCTGCGTGCAACGCCGCCAGCCCGATCGCGCCCCAAGCCAGCAACGAATGCGCGCTCATCGCCGCATCGGCCACTTCTTCGCGCACTTCGGCCGCGGCGCCCGGCAGCCCGAACAGGTGCGGGACCACAAACAGCCCAAACCAGCGCGTTGTCACTTCGAGCGGGCCGTCGTCCGTCCAGCCGGCCGACACATAGAGCCAGCCCGTTAGCGGCAGGCCGATCATCAGCGCATACAGCGCCGCGTGCGTTGCGCGCGCTGCGAAGCGCTCCCAACCCGGCATCCCCTCGGGCAGAGGCGGCGGCGGATTTAGCAGCCGCCAAGTGAGCTGCGCCAAGCTCAACGCCAGCACTGTGAGCCCGATCGATTTGTGGAGTTGATAGGTCTGGAAGAGCGCGTCGCTGACGACGCCATCCTCCGCCTGATCACCCATCCACCAACCGAGCGGGATCATCAGCGCGATCGAAAGCGCGATCGCCCAATGCAGGACGATCGCGATCGCGGCGTAACGTTGAGCCGGCGCTGCCATTTAGTTGACAGGTTCAGCCGGCTGCGCTGGCGGCGGGGTCGAGCCCGCATCCACCGGGCGGGTGAACTCGGCTTCGATGATCAGCTCGACATCGTTGGCGACGCCGTCGCTGGCGCCAGGCTCACTCGGCTGCAGGACGTTGAGCCCGTATTGCGAACGCTGGAACGTGCCGGTTGCGGAAAAGCCGATCAGCGCGCCGGGGAAGCCCATCGGGTGGCTGGCGTGGCTCGCATTGTACGTAGCGTCGAGCGTGATCGGGTGGGTGACGCCGCGGATCGTCAGATCGCCGGTGACGCGCGCCGTGTTCGGGCCGGTGCGCTCAACAGCGGTCGAGCGGAAGGTCGCCGTCGGGAATTGCGCCGAGTCCAGCCACTCTGAGTTCTGCAATTCGGCGTCGAAGTCGCGGTCGCCGGAATAGGGCGTATCAAGCGTCGTCGTCGCCACAGTCGCTTCGATAGTGCTCTGAGCCGGATCGTCAGCGTTGAAGTTGAGCGTGCCCGTGACGCCATTGAGGCGCAGCGCGTAATTGGAGAGGCCGAAGTGCTTGGCGCGCACCGTCACCGTAGTGTGGTGGGGGTCGAGTGTGTAAGTGCCGCTCGGCGCGTTGACCGGGATCCCTGCAACCGGCGTTTCCGTGGGTGCCGGGGCGGGCTGCGAGCACGCGGCAAGTGTCAATGCTGCCGCCGCGGCCATCATCCAAGATTTCATTTCAGGTTTCTCCTCACTGAAGCGGCCTATGTAGCGCGCCTGCCGCTCCGCGCCATGAAGGCACATTCACGTAACCTAGAGGTCGCCGCCCGCCTATCAACATGACGTTGCGCACGCCTCGCACATTTCCCTAGTGGCGCTATGTTGTCTGATGGAGACCGCTGCATGAGCTACGCCGCCCCAATCGCCGACATGCGCTTTGCCCTGGAGGCGTGCGCAGATCTGTGGCGGCTGCGCGAAAGATATCCCGACCTCGACGCCGATCTGCTCTCCGCCATCTTGGAAGGGGCCGGCGCTCTCGCGGCTGAAACCCTCGCGCCGATCAATCGCAGCGGCGATCGCGCAGGCGTTATTCTTGGCGGCGACGTCGTCGTCGCTGCGCAGGGCTTCCGCGAAGCTTACGAGGCGTTCAAGGCCGGTGGCTGGCAGGGGCTCGCGGCTGATCCCGCCTATGGCGGCCAAGGTTTGCCGCGCGCGGTCGCGCTCGCCGTGATGGAAACGGTGCACAGCGCCAATATGAGTTTCGGCTTGCTGCCAATGCTGACGCTCACCGCCATCGAAGCGATCGAACAGCACGGCGCGCCGGACCAAAAGAACCTCTATCTCGAAAAGCTCATCTCCGGCGAATGGACCGGGACGATGAACCTCACGGAGCCGCAAGCTGGCTCGGATCTTGGTGCGCTGACGACGAAAGCCGTCCCGCAAGCCGATGGCTCCTACGCCATCACCGGCCAAAAGATCTTCATCACCTGGGGCGAGCACGACCTTGCGCCCAACATCATCCACCTCGTTCTCGCCCGCATCGACGGCGCGCCGGCCGGCTCGAAGGGCATCTCGATGTTCATCGTGCCCAAATATCGCGACGAGGATGGTTCGCGGAACGCCGTTCGCTGCATCGGCGTCGAGGAGAAGATGGGCATCCACGCTTCGCCCACCTGCACGATGGCCTATGAAGGCGCGACAGGCTGGCTCATAGGCGAAGAGAACCGCGGCCTCGCCGCCATGTTCACGATGATGAATGCAGCGCGGCTCAATGTCGGCATGGAAGGTGTCGCTGTCGCGGAGGCCGCCTACCAGAAGGCGCTCGCCTACGCGCGTGACCGCAAACAGGGCGGCGCGCTCATCATCGAGCATCCGGACATCCGCCGCATGCTCACGACCATGCGCGCCAAAATCCAAGCCGGCCGCGCCATCTGCTACGCCTGCGCCGTCGCCGCCGATGCCGGCGACAAAGCCCGCGAAGATTTGCTGACCCCGCTCGCCAAGGCCTGGTGCACCGATCTCGGCGTCGAAGTCGCCAGCCTCGGCGTGCAAATTCATGGCGGCATGGGTTTCGTCGAAGAGGGCGGCGCAGCCCTATTCTACCGCGACGCCCGCATCGCCCCGATCTACGAAGGCACAAACGGCATCCAAGCCATCGATCTCTATGGCCGCAAATTGCTAAGCGATCGTGGCGACGCTATGCGCGCGCTGATCGCCGACACACGCGCAATCGCCAGTGCGCACCCGCGCCTCGCGAGCGCCGCCGACGCGTTGGAGCGCGCGACGGATCATATGCTCTCGGCCGCGCGCGAAGACGCGCTCACCGGCGCCAGCGCCTATCTTGCCCTCGCGGGTGATGTGGCCGGCGCCATGCTCTGGGCGCGCGGCCTCAAGCGGGCGCCCAACGTCGAGCAGGCGTCGCTGTACAATTTCTATTGTGAGAGCGTGCTGACGCGGGCCGAAGCCCGCGTCGCTGAGATCAGCATAGGCGCCGCGGCGCTGTGTGTCTGATCACTTACCGCGCATCACCATGCAGACACGGTCGCCATAGGCGCCGTCGGTTTCCATCACTGAGAAGCGTTGCATGATTTGGCCGAAGCGCTGATCGCTGAGGCCCATCGTCGTGGCTTCGTCGCGGATGGCGCGCTGCACGGCCGGCATATCGCGTACTTCTCCGCCCGGGCCGACATAGCGGTTCAGCACAGAGATCAAGCGGTACTCGTCGGCCTGCAAGCGCCCGCCGTAGAAGCCTGCCATGCACGCGCACTCGAGCGGCGGACCTTGGTTGTTCGTGATGCACGCATCGTAAATCTGCGACGACGACAGCGAGAGCGTGTCCGCCGACTGCCCGTGCGCCAAACCAGTAGCGCCGACAGCAATCGCCGTGACGACAGATAAGATCAAAGCCCGCATACGTTTCCTCTCCACTTCCGCCCGGCTCAGGGGCGGTGTTCCTTCGTCCACTCTTTCAGCACCGTCCGGAACGGCCGCAACGGTGATGGCAGGTAACGCGGGCGGAGCTTCTCCGCCGTTGCGCGCTTGAATACGGCCTCATCGAGCAGGAATTCGGCGTCGATGCGGGTCGGCTTGCCCTTTTCGCGCCAGATACGGCGAACGCGGAACGGATAATGGAGTGGCATCCACGCCTTATCGAGGCGCGGCCTAGAAATCGGCGATTCATAGCCGGCTTCGCGCAGCGTTTTGTCGAGCGGCGATTCATCGTCGCCATAGGTGGCGTAGAAACGCAGGCCGGCGTTCTGTGCGCCCTCAGCGATCCATTTTAGCGCAACGGCTGAGAGCGCGACATTGGCTTCGCCGCCGCCGATATCGCCATGCGTGCCAATGAACCAGCGCTGCTCGTAAGCGCGCCGGCCGACGCGCTTGTTGTCGTCATCTAGGTTTTCCCACAACGAAGCGGGAAAGCCGATGCGTGCTTCGTCAATCGCTACTGCGTGGCGCGCATTATCAACGTTGGCGCAGATGCGGTTATTGACGAAGCTGAAGCGGTTTGGCTCAGTCCACGGCGTCATTGAGGCGACGACTTCCGCCAGTCCGCGTTGCGCGACGGTGTCGAACACGCCGAGATATTTAATTCGCGGCACTTCTGATGACGCGAGGCGCGTGCCGTCATCCCGGCGCGAGCCTTTGCCGTAATCCAGCCGGAACTTCGCGGCTTTCTCCGCGTGCTCGCGCTTTTTTTCGTCGGTCGCGTCATCGCCTGGAGCATTATAGTAGAGACGAAAGCCCTCGAGCGCTTTTTCGGTGTGGCGGCGGCTGACAATGCCTGCCGTGTTGATGAGCCCCGCGAGTCTGCGCGCCGCGAATGCGCCGCGGCTGAATCCAAAGATGTAGATCTCGTCGCCATCTTCATAATCGAAGGCGACACGCAGGTAGGTATCGAGAATGCCGTCCTCGAGGCCTTCGCCGAAGGCGCCGCCGCCAAAGCGGTTGATGGCGTAGGAGAGGCTGCCGAAGAAGCCGCGCTGCGCGAGCGCGCCCATCGATGAGCCCACGCCATGCGTGTAGATCACCGTTTGGTGCACTTCCGTGCCGTCATCGCGCGTTTCTTTGTGCGCAACACTGCGCGCAATGATGCCGATATTCGTCAGCCGCGGCTGATGCAGGGACTGCCAAGTCCCATCCATGCAGACGATAATGCGCTTCATGCGTTCCCCCTGGCCTCGGCGCGAAGGGCAGTTTAGCCGCTTTTTCCCGCAGGGTTAAAGCCGCCAGCCCCCGCTTTTCGGCTGCTCACCCCATTTAGTCGGGGGATTTGCTCGGCTAAGCTGGAGAACGGAGAAGTTTTTATGTCGATGGACGGGCTGGAGCAGGAGGTTACGGAGCGGGTGAAGCCGCTTTTGACCTACCCACTGGGTGAGCCGCCGGTGGCCGGCGAGGCGCGTGAAATCGCTCCCGGTGTACACTGGGTGCGCATGCCGCTGCCGTTTGCGCTGCAATGGATCAATCTGTGGCTGATCGAAGATGGCGACGGCTGGACGATCGTCGATACCGGCGTCGCGCTCGAGCAATCGCGCGAATATTGGCGCAAGATTTTCGACGAGACGCTGAAGGGCAAACCGGTCACGCGCGTCATCTGCACGCACATGCATCCCGATCACATGGGCCTCGCCGGCTGGATCTGCCGCAAGTTCAACGCCACGCTTTGGATGAGCCGGCTTGAATACATCACTGGCCGCATGCTCGTCGCCGATACGGGCCGCGAAGCGCCGGAAGAGGGCGTGCGCTTCTATCGCGCCGCGGGCTGGGACGAGGACGCGCTCGATAGCTACAAAATCCGCTTCGGCGGGTTCGGCAAAGCTGTCTCCAAAATTCCCGACGCCTATCGCCGCATGAGCGATGGCGATGTCATCGACATCGGCGGCCGCCCGTGGCGCGTCATCACCGGCAACGGCCATTGCCCCGAGCATGTCTGCCTCTGGCAAGAAGAGCTGAAGCTTTTCATCTCCGGCGATCAGGTGCTGCCGCGCATTTCGTCCAACGTCTCGGTGTTTCCAACTGAGCCCGATGGCGATCCGCTGGCCGATTGGATTGCGTCGTGCCAGAAGCTGCTCAACGTCATGCCAAACGATGTGTTGGTGCTGCCCTCGCACAACGAGCCGTTCATCGGCCTGCACGAGCGCCTCACCAATCTTATCGAAGGCCACGAAAAAGCGCTCGCCCGCGTGCTCCAGCGTTTGCAGCAGGAGCCAAAACGCGCCGTCGATCTCTTCATCGCGCTGTTCGCGCGCAAGATCGGGCCGGAGCTTTTAGGCATGGCGACGGGCGAAGCTATCGCCCATACCAATTGCCTGATCGGCCGCGGCCTTGCCCGCGCCGTGAAAGATGAACAGGGCGTGATCCGTTATGAAGCCGTCTGACGTCCCGAACCCGGAGCGCCGTTCAAACAGCGCCATGCTTTGCTTCTGCATCGGTGCGGGGCTTTGCGTGCTGGCGTATGTCCTCGGCATCGGCGCGGTGATTGGCGCGGCGTTCAGCGGCGGCGATCCTGTGCTTATCGCCGGCAGCCTGCTTTCAGCCATCGCCATTGGCGCAGCTGGCCTTGTTGGTTTTATCATGATGCTCGTCGGCGGCGTCTGGATGATCATCCAGGTCATCGCCGATCAAAGCGGCGGCGCCGAAGAAAAGCGCTATCGTGACGTTGAGCGTTGATTCGGAGCGCAGCATGATCATTTCCACCACGTTCGACGTTCACGGCCGCACCGTCGCGCAGCACTTGGGGCTGGTGCGCGGCAACGTCGTGCGCTCACGCTTCATCGGCCGCGACATCGTCGCGGGCCTGCGCATGATCGTTGGCGGTGAGATCCACGAATACACCAAGCTCTTGGCCGAAAGCCGCGAGCAGGCGCTCGACCGCATGGTCCAGCACGCCCAATCGCTCGGCGCCGATGCTGTGATTGGCGTGCGTTTTGAAACCACCGACGCCGGCCAAGGCCAAGCGACGGAAGTGTTGGCTTACGGAACGGCCGTGAAGCTCGCCTGACGCGCCAGCGCCGTGTGCGCGAGCCGCCAGGCCATCAGCGCGAAAATCCCGGCTGAAAGATCAAGCCCGAAGCCGAACGCGGCCAGGAAAATGACGTGGTGCGCCAGCAAGTGCGCCGCCGGCGCCTTGGCCAAATCGCCCAGACGCCAATCCGCCGCGCGCTGCAGCGCCCAATCGAATGTCGCGCCCACAGCGAGCGCGCCTGCGATCATCGGCACGAAGATCGGCACATGCGGCAGATCGAGCGGCAGGCCCGCAATCATGTGCGGCGCGTTATACGCAACCAGCGTCAAGCCATAGAATGGCGTCAGCCACGCATGCGCTAGTGACTGCCAGGACGTCTCAACCGGGCGTCCAGCAGCTTCGGCAAGCCGAGCCGCTTCACGCACGCTCCAGCGCGTGTCGCAATACATCCGCCAAACAAACAGAACGCCGATGCCGCTCGCCAGACCAAGAATGGCGCCTACGGCGATCGCGGCGAACGCCGGCCCAGCGAGCGAGGCGAAATCGATGCGAAGCGTATCGACGCGCATCAGCACGTAAGCTGCAAAGCCGGCTAGCAGGAGCAAAGCTAGAGGCGGCGCGACGAACGCCGCCAGCGCAACAGAAGCGGCGGCTAAGAGCGCCAAGCCGCTGCGGCTTACGCTCCCGCCGCTAAGGGCAGGAGCTAGGGCCGCAGACTCAGAGACTCTTCCGTTCATGACTCATGGTTTGAGCCATCGTCGTGAATTGCGCGTAAACGCAAGTATAACCAAGCGTTTACGCTAATTGACGGCAACCTTTTGTTAATTGCCCCGCGAGCGGCGTGCGCGCGGGTCGCGGCTGGAGCGCGCGACGCCATCGTTAACGCCGTCCGCTTCCTGAGCTTGCGGTTGCGCCTGCTGCTGCGCTGCTGCCGCTTGTTGCGCGGCCGCGGCTTCCTGAGCGGCTTGGCGGGCGGCGGCTTGATCGCCAGCTGCCTGTTGCCACGCTGCGTCGTTCGGGTGCGCCAATGAATTGAACAGCGCGTCGTAAGACGAAGCAGCGCCGGCGCCGCTGGCAGGCGCGCAGAACGCCATCAGGTCAAAACCCGGGCGGCTCGTCATTGCTGCGTAAACAGTCTTGCCGCCCGCGCCGTTGAATTGCGCGCGCTGCACTGGCCAGAAGCGGCTGGTGTCAACCGTTTGCGAAACGAGTTGCGCCGAATTTCCCGAGAAAAAGTCGCGCACGGAATTCGCGGTGTTCGTCCAGGCGCTTGCTTCAATCGGCGTCGTAGTTGTGCGCACAACAGCATCCGGAGAGGCGTTCGCCGTCACCGAATTCGGCGTGCCGAAGACGTAGCAGTCGTTGCTCGCGTTGAAGAGCAGAACCACGGTTTGCGCTGTCGGGCCTTGGCGCTCTGCGCGCCAGCCGGACGGCGTGTTGAACGTGATCCGTCCTGCGGAATCGCTGAACTGCTGAGCCGCCACCGGGGTGGCAAATGTAAATGTTGCGCCAAGAATGGCTGCAAGCGCGATCGTGCGCATGGCTGGTCCTCCACAAACTCGCCCTGTGGCGCCTGAATCACAACTTGATCATGGCGGCGTCAAGGCCCCGACGCGGCGGCGGGCCGCTGGAACCCGGGCCCAGAGCGGCTATGGTGAGCCGAAATCGGGAGAGAAATGATGAGTCTGGCCGGCAAAACCCTGTTCATTACTGGCGCGAGCCGCGGTATCGGCCTCGCCATCGGCCTTCGCGCCGCCCGCGACGGCGCCAACATTGTGATCGCCGCCAAGACGGCCGAACCCCACAAAAAGCTTCCCGGCACGATCTATACCGCCGCCGAAGAGGTCGAGAAGGCGGGTGGCCAAGCACTACCTGTGATCGTAGATGTGCGCGAACCCGATAGCGTGAAAGCCGCCGTTGACGCCGCCGTCGAGCGCTTCGGCGGCATCGATATCTGCGTGAACAACGCCTCCGCCATCCAACTCACCGGCACGCTCGCCACCGATTATCGCCGCTACGACCTCATGCACCAGGTCAACACGCGCGGCACCTTCGTCACCACGCGCACTTGCCTGCCGCATCTTCTAAAAGCGGAGAACCCGCACGTGCTGATGCTGTCGCCGCCGCTCGATATGTCGCCGCGCTGGTTTGGCAATCACGTCGCCTACACGATGGCGAAGTACGGCATGAGCATGTGCGTGCTCGGCATGGCCGAGGAGTTCAAGGACGAGGGCGTCGCCTTCAACGCGCTCTGGCCACGCACCGGCGTCGCCACCGCCGCGATCGAGTTCGCGCTCGCCGGCGAAGAGGGCATGCGCCACTGCCGCACGCCGGACATCATCTCGGACGCCGCCTACGCAATCTTCAACAAGCCCGCGCGCCAATGCACCGGCAATTTCTTCATCGATGACGTATTGCTCTACGAAGAAGGCGAGCGCGACTTCGACAAATACCGCGTTGATCCCACCAAGCCGCTGATGCCGGACTTTTTCGTTCCAGAAAACACACCGCTGCCGCCCGGCGTCAGCATGGGCCCAAAGGCTTGAGCTTCAGTGGGGGCATACTCATCGCCGTCTTGCTCGCGCTCGCGGGCCTGCATTTTTATTGGGGAGTAGGCGGGCGCTGGCCCGGGACGGACGATGAGTCCCTGCGCTTGCTCGTTGTCGGCGCCCCGCGCGGCCAGATGCCGGGATTTTTGCCGAGCGCGATGGTCGCTGGCGCACTCGCTGCCGCAGCTGCTGTCGTGTGGGCGCGCCACAGCGCCATCATGACCAGCGGCTTCGGCTGGATCATGGTTGCCGGTTATGTCGTGCTCATCTTGGTCTTCGGCCTGCGCGGCATCGCGCCCTACGTCACGCCGGTGTTCGAATACGCGCGCGGCGCGCCGTTCTTCGAACTGAATCGCCTCTATTACGCGCCGCTCTGCCTACTGATCGCGGCCGGGCTCGCGATCAATGCACCGTTCTACAAATCCGCCCCGTAGCGGTTCGTCGCTCAGACGCGCATTTCCCGCGATTGTGACTGGCGGCGCGCCTGCGCGTGGCGCATCGCGTTGACCATGTTGTCTCGAACATTCGCCGTCGCGCTCGCCCTCTGTGCCATACTGCTCGCAGCACCTGCGCACGCTTACGATCGCGGCCTTGAGATGCGCACGCTCGTTCACAGCGGCGTCAGCCGCTCCTATGGCGTCTACACGCCGGCCAGCGCCACCGCCGACCGGCCGGCGCCGTTGATCATCGCGCTACACGGCCGTTATTCATCGGCGCAAGCGTTACACGCCATGAGCGGCCTTGCCGCCGCCGCCGAAGCGCGCGGCGCAGTTCTGCTCTATCCCGAAACCGTCGGCGCGTTCTGGAACGAAGGCGGCCACGCCGCACTGCAACGCCGCGAGCCGGTGCAAGACGACGCCGGATTCATCGAGGCCGCCATCGCCGCGCTCAGCGCCGAGCGCGTTATCGATCCCGCGCGCATCTATGTGGTCGGCTACGATGTCGGCGGCTCGATGGCCTTTCGCATGGCTTGCGCCGCGCGCCCGTTGGCCGGCGTCGCTGTCGTTTCCGCGTTGATGTGGGATTATGCGGAAGAGGGTTGCACTGCCGCGCAACACACTTCGCTGCTCATTCTGCACGGCCGCGACGACGCCAACTTCCCGGTGCGCGGCGGAGATATCGACGGCGCGCGTACAAACTCGCGCCGCTTAAGCGCCGCGCAAACCGTCGCGTTCTGGCGCGCGCGTCTCGGTTGCGCCGATCGCCCCAGCGCCTCCGCTAGCAACGAAAGTGCGATCTACATCCAGTGCGCCAATGCGGGCGCGCTCGCCTACATCGGCGTTGCCCGCGGCGCGCATGAATGGTTTCGCGACGGCGAAGGCTACGCCATCAACCGCCACCGCATCGACGCCGCCGCCGAAATCGATCGCTTCTTCTTCGAGCGCGGCGCCTATCAGCTCCCAACCAACCGCGCCGATGGCCGCGCACGGTCGTGGATCACCTACGTCCCGCCGAACTACGATCCGTCGCGTCCGACGCCACTCGTCTTTGTCCTTCACGGCCGCCCCAGTAACGCCGCCTCCATGGCTGCGATCAGCGAGATGAATGCCGTCGCGGCGCGCCACGGCTTCATCGTCGTTTATCCCGAAGGCATCGACAATGAGTGGAACACCCACTTCGATCTCATCCGCTCCAACGCCTCGCTCGGCGGCGCGCGTTCGACGCTGCCGCAGGACGACGTGGACTTCCTCAAGACGCTAACCGCCGATCTCGGCGTCGATCTCAACATCGATCGCACACGCATGTACGTCGCCGGCTTCTCCAACGGCGGCTTCATGACGATGCGCATGTCGTGTTCAGCCTCCGACACCTTTGCCGGCTTCGCGGAAGTCGGCGCCGCGCTCTATGTGGAGATGAGCGATGTCTGCCGCCGCAGCCCGCCCTCGCCGATCCTGCTCATGCATGGAACCGCCGATCCCAGCATCCCGTATGGCGGGGTGACGCTCGCCAATCCCGAAGGCGGCGAGCCGATCCGCATCACGCTGCGAGTCCTCGACACGGTCTCGTTCTTCGCGCGCCGGAACGGCTGCGGCATGGATGGGCAGAGCGCAACGTTCGCTGAATCCGGCCGCTCACCTGGCACGCACGTCATCCGCTTCGTGCCAAACCAATGCATCGGCGCGCCGCTGGAATACTATTTGATCAATGGCGGCGGCCACACTTGGCCCGGCACGCCCGACATAATGCCGCCCGAGAATTTCGGCCCGACCAATCTCGATATCAACGCCAGCGAAGTGATCTGGGACTTCTTCGCGCGCCAGACGCTAGAGCCGCGCCGTTAAGCCTCGCCGCGCAGCCGCGCGCTCAAAGTTGCGGCTTGGCCGTCGCGGCCGTCGAGCCAGATGCCGAAGAAGTGGCGGCGAAAGCCCGGCCACTCGATCTCGCAGCGCCGCGCGCCATTGTGATAAAACACCGCCGTGTTCGCGCCCGTGCTGACGCCCGTCACGCGGTCGCCGCGGGCAATGTCGGGGAAGCATTGCTGGAGCCGCGTGCGCAACGGCGCGAGCGATTCCGCACTGCCTGCGCCGCGCTGGCTCATCTCGGAGAGCGAGCGGTTAATCAAGGTGCTTTGCCGCGCCGAGCGCTCATAGGTCAGCGTCAGCGCAAACGGTGCGTTCCAGGAGAATGCGCCGCTACCGGTCCACAGCGCGGCCTGGAAGAGCGGGATCGCGAGCAGCGTGTAGCGCGCTTCGCCGACCTGCTGCGCGCCCGGTATGGCGCTGGCGACTTCTGCGGGTCTCGCCGCTGCCGGGCTAGCGGCGGCAAACATGAGTGCGAGGGCGGCGAGGGCGGTCTTGATCATGCGCATGAGATGAGTTTTCCGGACGAATAAGGCGTCTACGCGTCAACGCTGCATCTGGATCGGTTAGTTCCCCAGGGTTGCTGCTTCTTCCGCCGTCAGCGCGATGGTCGAGATATCGAGCTTGGCCGAGCCCTCCACGAGTTCGCGCGAGTGCGAGACGTAAAGAATGGAGCGGTTCTCCGCATCCACGATCCGCCGCACGGCGACGTTCTTGAAGAACAAGCTTTGTCGCTGGTTGAACACCTCTTCGCCCGAGCGGCTATTATCGATGCCGGCCAGATTGATTGGCCCGATGCGCTGGCACGACACCGCCGAGTTCGACGGGTTCTCGAACCAGTTGCCCTGCCGCATTCGGTCCAGAAAACTGCGATCGAAATACGCGACGTGGCAGACGATGCCCGGCAAGTCCGGGTCGGGCAGCGCCTCGATCATGATTTCGTTGCCCAGAAGGTCGTTGGAGAATTCACCCACCGAGCCCTCGCGCTCACCGCACGCCGCAAGCGCCAACGCGCACGCTGCCACGGCGGCCAGTCCCATCGAACGCATGCGGATCTCCCTGTTGCAGCGCACTAAGTTCCCACAGCCCCCAAAGTTCCCGAACTTTTTGACTTACCCAACGTCGCGGGCTTACCCCAGGGCGCTCGGGGGAGAGTTGCGATGAGACAATTCGGCAAACTGGCGGCGCTCGCGGCGGCCGTGGTTGCAGTGCTCGCCAGCGCCGGCTCGGCCGCACAAACCCCGTCCGCACAGGCGCCGCAGCGCCCGAACATCGTCGTCATCGTCATCGACGATGCCGGCTTCACCGATCTTTCGCCCTATGGCGGCGAGGCCAGCACGCCGCACATCGAAGCGTTGTCCGAACGCGGCGCACAATTCACCCGCTATTACACATCGCCGCTCTGCGCGCCGTCGCGCGCCATGCTTCTCACAGGCGTCGACGCGCACCGCACCGGCGTCTCCACCATTCCCGAGGTGCTGCCGCCCGAGCATCGCGGCCAGCCCGGCTACACGATGCGGCTCGAGCCTGGCGTCACCACGCTCGCCACGCGCCTGCAAGCCAGTGGCTACAACACCTACATCACCGGCAAATGGCACCTCGGTCACGAGGAAGCCGATCTCCCCATCAGCCACGGCTTTGATCGCTCGCTGGTGCTCGACGCATCCGGCGCCGACAATTGGGAGCCGCGCTCCTACATGCCGTATTATCGCGATGCCCCCTGGTACGAGGGCGCCGAGCGCGCCGAGATGCCGGCGAACTTCTATTCCAGCGAACTCATCGTCGATCGCATGATTGAATACATGGACGCCGACCGCGACAGCAGCGAGCCGTTCTTCGCCTATCTCGGCTTCATGGCAGTCCACATCCCGGTGCAAGCGCCGCCCGAATACACCGCGCGCTATGACGGTGTGTACGAAGCCGGCTGGGAAGCTTTGCGCGAGCAACGCTGGCGCCGCGCGCAAGAGCTTGGCGTCGTGCCAGCGGGCGCGCCGCAAGCGGCGATGCATCCGAACCTGCGCGCTTGGGCCGATCTACCAGCGGCAGAGCGGGCGCTCTACGCGCGCAGCATGCAGGTGCACGCCGGCATGCTGGAGTCGATGGATCACCACATCGGCCGTTTGATGGACTATCTGGAAACGCGCGGCCTCGCCGAGAACACCATCTTCGTCGTCGTCTCCGATAACGGCCCCGAGCCCTCCAACCCGCTGCCCGAACGCGGCTTCACGCAATGGATGTGGGCCAACGGCTACACGCGTCAGATCGAAAACCTGGGCGAGCGCCGCTCCTACGTTTTCATCGGCCCCGAATTCGCCAGCGCCACCGCCGCCCCCGGTTCGCTGTTCAAATTTTACACCACCGAAGGCGGCGTCCACGTGCCGCTGATCATGGCCGGCCCCGGCATCCAACCCGGCCGCATCGACACGCGCGCCTTCGTCACCGACATCGCGCCGACTCTGATGGAGCGCGCTGGCGTCGCTGCCGCCGCTGATGAGCGCATCCCAATATCCGGCCGCTCCATGGCGAGCTTGCTCGCAGGGCAGAGCACAAGCTTGCGAGGCCCCGACGATGTCATCGGCATCGAAGTCTCCGGCAATGCCGCGCTTTATCGCGGCGATTATAAGCTCGTGCGCAATCATCCGCGCTGGGGCGATGGCGAATGGCATCTCTTCAACATCGTCGCCGATCCCGGCGAAACGAGCGACCTCTCAGCTGCTGAGCCCGAACTTCTAGCCTCGATGCAAGCGGCTTACGCTGCCTACGCCGCAGAGAACGGCGTCCTCGAAATGCCACCCGGCTACGACGTCCAACGCCAAGTCGCCCACAACGCGATGGCGAAGCAATTCGAGCATTATTGGTGGGTGCTCACCATCGCGGTCATCGTGCTGCTGGCGCTGCTCTGGCTGGTTGCGCTGCTTGTGCGCCGCATGTTGAGACGTAAGCCGGCCTAATATGGAGCGCGGGCGCCCCGCCCGCGAAATCTGTGAAACAAACGCGGGCGAGGGCGCCCGCGCTCCATATCAAAGCTGAGCCGGTTCACTCCGAAGCAGCTTCTCCAATGCCTCTAACGTGTCCGCATCGCTCGGTTTTTTGTCCCAGCGAATGCGCGATATACGCGGAAACCGCATCGCGACGCCGCTCTTGTGCCGCGCCGAGCGCTGCAAGCCTTCGAACGCCACTTCGAGCACTAAGCCCTTAGCTTTGGTGTGCGTCACTTCACGCACCGGCCCGAAACGGTTCTCGGTATTGTTGCGCACGAACTTATCGAGTTCGATCAGCTCTTCATCTGTGAAGCCAAAATACGCTTTGCCAACCGGCGTCAGCTCACCTGCCTCAGCCCAAACCCCAAACGTATAGTCCGAATAGAACGAACTGCGCTTGCCCGAGCCGCGCTGCGCGTACATCAGCACAGCATCGATCACCATCGGATCGCGCTTCCACTTGAACCAATAGCCTTTCGGTCGCCCCGCCAGATACGGCGCATCGCGCCTTTTGATCATCACGCCTTCGACCGCGTCCGCATCGATGCCGGCGCCGCCATCCTTCGGCTCGGCGCGTGCGAACGTGAGTTCATCCCAGCTCGCAAACTCAATCATCGGCGAAAGATCGATCGGCGCCAGCGGATGCGCCGCCACGAACGTCTCAAGCTTCTCGCGCCGTTCGCTGAACGGCAGCGCCCGCACATCCTCGTCGCCCAACGCCAGGAGATCATAGACGCGGATAAAGGCCGGAAACTCCGCCATCAGCTTGGCCGTCACGCTCTTGCGGTTCAGCCGCTGTTGCAGTGTGTTGAAATCCTCGACGCCGCCGCCGCGCTTGATCAGCAATTCGCCGTCCAGCACTGCGTTAAAGTCAAACCCGGCCACCAAATCCGGAAACGCGCCCGATAAATCTTCGCCCGTGCGCGAATAAAGCCGCGCAACGCGCGCGTCGCCGGCATCCTTGCCCGCCGCCGCCTGCACGCGAATGCCGTCCCACTTCCATTCCGCGCAAAATTCCGCCGGGTCGAGCGCCGCCAACTCTTCCGGCGTGATGGGATGCGACAGCATCGGCGGATAGAACCGCACATTCGTCGCAACACTCGGCGCCTCGGCCCGGCCTTCGAGCCACGCGAAGAGATGCGTGTAAGGCGGCGCGTCCGCGTGCCAGACATCCTCGATTTCGTCGGCGTCTTTGCCCGCCATCTGCGCCAGCGCCGTCCGCGCTAGCCGCGCCGATACGCCGATCCGCAGCGCGCCGGTAATTAGCTTCAGCAACGCCCAGCGCCCGTTCTCGTCCAAACGATCCAGCCAATGCGCCACCGTCTCCGGCAATTGCGCCTTCGGAATCGTCTGCAGGCCCTCGACCACGTCGGTGATCGTCAGCTGCGCATTCGCGCGCGTCTCGCTCGGCCACATCAGCGCGACTGTTTCAGCAAGATCGCCGACGAAATCGTAGGACAACCCGAACAGCACCGGGTCAGTCCGCTCCGCCGCCAGTGAGCGGATCAATCCGGCTTTCGCGTTCTTGAACGAAAGCGCGCCCGTCATCGCCGCCAGCGCCCAGCCGCGATCCGGGTCAGGCGTCTCGCGAAAATAATTCTCCAGCAGCGCCAGCTTACCCAGCCGCCGCGGCTCATACGCCAAGCGGTCGAGCAGGGCGGCGAAGCGGTTCAAGCCGCGGCTCCCGGCTCTTCTTCATCGCCATAGCCAACTAGATGCAGCGCCTTCGCCGTCAGTCCTTGGCTCTCGCACCAGTGCGCCAGCGCATCCGCTTCGCCGTGTGTGATCCAGATTTCGCCGGCGCCTGTATCCAAAATCGTGCGCTGCAAGTCCGGCCAGTCGGCATGATCCGAAATCACCAGCGGCAATTCCACGCCGCGCTGCCGCGCCCGCGCCCGTATCCGCATCCAGCCCGACGCAAAGCACGTCACGGGATCAGGAAACCGCCGCACCCACGGCGTCTGCAATGCGCTCGGCGGCCCCAGCACGATCGCGCCTGCATAAAAACTCTTCGGCGCCGTCTCCACCGTTCGCACGTCACCCAGCTCAACGCCATGCGCTTTGTAAAGCTCAGTCAGCGCCAGCAGTGCGCCATGGACATAGATCGGCTTAACCCAACCACAGCGCCGCAGCTCCGCCATCACGCGCTGCGCTTTGCCCAAAGCATAAGCGCCGACCACATGCGCCCGATCCGGAAACATGGCCACCGACGCCAGGAGCTTGCGCATCTCGTTCTCAGCCGTCGGATGCGTAAACACCGGCAGCGCGAACGTCGCCTCGGTGATGAACACGTCGCACGGCACCACCTCGAATGGCGCGCACGTTGGATCGGCCTCGCGCTTGTAGTCGCCGCTCACCACCACGCGCGTGCCGCCGCACTCCGCCAGCGCTTGCGCCGAACCGAGTACGTGCCCCGCCGAGTGCAACGAGAACTTCACGCCGCCAATCTCGAGCCGCTCGGCATAGCGAAGCGCCTGTGCCGAGCCTGTGAAGTCAGCCCCATACCGCGACGCCATGATCGCTAGCGTCTCGGGCGTCGCGAGCACGCTGCCGTGCCCCCAGCGCGCGTGATCGGAATGGCCGTGCGTGATCAGCGCCCGCGGCACCGGCTTAACCGGGTCCACGTAGAGGTCCGCCTTGGGGCAATAGAGACCCTCGGGGCGGGGATGTAGGATCTGGGCCGGCTGCATCGTCCTCGCACACATAAGACGCCGCGCGGGATATTCCCGCATTGCGTCTGCGGAATAACGAACGCCTCTAGCCTTATCCGGTTCGCGCGCCTATGTGCGGCGCTTCCCGGGGGAAACCAAAACGCATGCAGCCGATCATATCCATCCGTGATGTGAGCAAGACTTATAAATCCGGCGTGCAAGCGCTGCAGCCGACCTCGCTTGAGATCATGTCAGGCGAGATTTTCGCTCTGCTCGGCCCCAACGGCGCCGGCAAGACGACGCTCATCAACATGACCTGCGGGATCGTGAACCTATCTTCCGGCACGATCACCGCCGACGGCCACGATATCGTCCGCGATTATAAAGAAGCGCGCAAAAAGATCGGCCTGGTGCCGCAAGAACTCCACACCGACGCGTTCGAGCGCGTCATCGATACCGTCACCTTCAGCCGCGGCCTGTTCGGCTTTCCGCCCAATCCCGGCCACATAGAAAAAGTGCTGCGCGATCTCTCCCTTTGGGAAAAGCGCAATTCGAAGATCATGGAACTCTCCGGCGGCATGAAGCGCCGCGTCATGATCGCCAAAGCGCTCAGCCACGAGCCCAAAATCCTTTTCCTCGACGAGCCAAGCGCCGGCGTCGACGTGGAGTTGCGCCGCGACATGTGGGAGATGGTGCGCAATCTGCGCAAAAGCGGCGTCACCATTATCTTGACCACGCACTACATCGAAGAAGCTGAAGAAATGGCCGACCGCGTCGGCGTCATCTCCAAGGGCCAACTCATTCTGGTCGAGGAAAAGAGCGCGCTCATGCGCAAGCTCGGCAAGAAGCAGCTCATGCTCGATCTGCCTGCGCCGCTCGCGGCCGTGCCCAGCGGCCTAAATGGTTTTAACGTCGAACTCGCCAACGAAGGCCGCCAGCTCATCTACAGCTTCGACGCGCAGGCCGAGTCGACCGGCATCCCGGATTTCCTGAAGCGTCTCACCGAACTCGGCGTCGACTTCAAAGACCTCCACACCGAGCAATCCTCGCTCGAAGACATTTTCGTCTCCCTGGTGCACGCGAAATGAACACCTACGGCGTCCAAGCCATCTATCGTTTCGAAATGGCGCGCTGGCTGCGCACGCTTGGGCAGAGCTTGTTCTCGCCCGTGCTTTCGACCTCGCTCTATTTCATCGTCTTCGGCTCGGCGATCGGCTCGCGCATGGTGTCGATCGGCGGCGTCAGCTACGGCGAATTCATCGTGCCGGGCCTGATCATGCTCTCGATCCTGACAGAGAGCGTCTCCAACGCCTCGTTCGGCATTTACATGCCGCGCTGGGCCGGCACGATTTACGAACTGCTCTCGGCGCCGGTCTCGGCGATTGAAGCCGCGTTCGGCTATGTCGGCGCGGCTGCGACCAAGTCGATCATCATCGGCCTCGTCATCCTCGCCACCGCGCGGCTCTTCGTGCCGTACGAGGTGCAAAACTGGCCGGCGATGCTGCTGTTTCTGGTGCTGACCAGTGTCTCGTTCTGCTTGTTCGGCTTCATCCTCGGCGTACTCGCCGACGGGTTCGAGAAGCTGCAGATCGTGCCGATGCTGATCTTGACGCCGCTCACCTTTCTGGGCGGCACGTTCTATTCCATCGACATGCTGCCGGAGCCCTGGCGCACGGTCACTTTGTTCAATCCGGTCGTTTATCTGATCAGCGGCTTCCGCTGGGCCTTCTTCGGTGAGCAGGCGGCGGACGTGAACATCGCCGTCAGCCTCGCCGCGATCGGCGTCTTTCTCGTGGTCTGCCTCTCCGCAGTATGGTGGATATTCAAGACCGGCTACCGGCTGAAGAACTGACGCAGCGGAAAAGCATCGTCATAGATGTATCGTTGACGATGCAATCCGGCGGCGCTAAGCCGTCGCTATGGCCAAGCCGCGCTTCCTGCACCTGCTGTCCCGCGCCGCGCGCGCGGCGCAGGGCGTGGCGGATGAGGGGCTGAGCGACCTAAATCTAACATCGGCGCAAGCCGGCGCGTTGTTCACGATCCCCGCCGAGGGCGGCGCGAGCGTCAATGCTATCAGCGAGAGCTTGGGCCTCGCCCAGAGCGCAGCTTCTGTGCTGGTGCAGCGCTTGGAGCAAGCTGGTTTGATCGAACGCCAAACCGATCCGGCCGATCGCCGCGCTGTGCTGATCACACTCACCGCACGCGGCCGCAGCTTGCGCACCCGCGCCATCGAGCGCGCGCATCGCATGAACACGGCCGCCGCGCGCGGCTTCAGCAGCGACGAGCAGGCAATCATCGCCCGCTGGCTGCAACACATCATCGATCTGAAGGAGGAACGCCCATGAGCGAAGACCACATCATCGTCACCCGCGACGGCGCCGTTCTCGAAATCCGCTTCAACCGGCCCGACAAGAAGAACGCCATCACCAACGCCATGTATGGAATCATCGCCGATGCCGTCGCCTCGACTCAGACTGACGACGATATCCGCGTCATCCTTTTCACCTCGAACGGCGACTTCTTCTCAGCCGGCAACGACATCAAGGACTTTGCCGCGCAATCCACCGGCGCCTTCGACGGCCCACGCCATGTCGGCCGCTTCCTCGAAGAAGTGATCAACGCCGAAAAGCCGATCGTCGCTTCGGTGCAGGGTCACGCCGTCGGCGTCGGCACGACGATGCTGTTCCAATGCGATCTCGTTTACGTCGCCGATCACGCGCGCCTGACCGTGCCGTTCATCGATCTCGGCGTCGTCCCCGAGAATGCATCCAGCCTCACCATGGTCGATCGCCTCGGCCACACGCGCGCCTTCGCGCTCTTCGGCTTGGGCGAGCCGCTCATGGGCAAGGACGCCGCCGCTTGGGGCCTCGCCAATGCCGCGCTCCCCGCCGCCGAAGTCGAGCCTCGCGCCCGCGCCGCGGCGCAAACGCTCGCAGCCAAGCCGCCGCAATCGATGCGTCACACCAAGAAATTGATGCGCGATCGCGAAGCCTTGCTCGCGCGGATGCGCGAAGAGGGCGAGATCTTCGCAAAACGCCTGCAATCGCCGGAAGCGATGCAGGCGTTCAGCGCATTCTTGCAGCGTAAAGCCTAAGCGCTATTCGCGCTCGAAACGGTGGAGGCTGACAAATTGCCATTCGGCGTTCGCAGCGCCGCTATGGCCTTCGGTCATGATCTCCAGACCACCTTGGCGGCGGCGCATCACGTTGCGCGTATTGTCATCTGAGGTTGAGACGAGGCGTTGGCCGGCGAATTGCGAGTAACCGGCGCCGAAATTGCCGGCTTCGTCCCAGCGGAAAAATTGGATCTCGCCGCCGCGTCCGCGGAAGAGCGCGGCTTCGCCCGTTGTCGTGCCGCCGCGATACCAGGTCTGACGCAGAACCGGCGGATGCTGGAACGCAAAGCAACCGCGCGTGCCTTGTGCGCGGCGCGGCTCGGTCTGGCGATAGCAGCGGCCGGCGAGACCATTAAGCCAACCGAAGCTGCGGCCTTGCACAGCCGGCCCGGCGCCGGCGGAATAGGCGGCAGGCGCCGCGCCGTCGCGCGTATACGTCACGACCTGAGCATCGCCCCAGGTGTTGCCCGAACGCCGCTGGCCCGCCACTTCAAAACCGTTGTCGGTACGCCGCCATACCGCGCGCTCGTTGCTGCCGTTGGCGCCATCGAACACAAGCTGGCCGCTCTCCAGATGCGGCGTCACGATCGTCGGCTCGCCCTGGTTGGTCCACGCGTACATCTCCAGACGCGCGCGCTCTCGGCTCCAACCCAAAACCGTGTCGCCGCGATAGTTCGCGCCACGCGTGATGCTGGCGCGCAAAAATCGGCCGAACTGAACTTGGAAGCATTGGCGATCGACCACCGCGCCCGACGCATTGCGCCCCTGCCAGCACGATCCCCCCAGTTCATTCAGCCAGCCCAGCCGGGCATTCGTCTGCGCCACAGCCGGCGCCGCGCTCGCACACAGCAGAACCACGGCGACGCCCGCGCTGCGAAGAATCTTGTTCAACATGGATGCCACCCCAGACCTTTTGTAACCGCCGTTTTAGTCAAGCGGCGGCCCGCTGGCGAGGGCCGATTGCTTACCGCCCCCGGCGCGGCGCCCTATGCGCTGCAATCCAGGCCTCAACGGCTGGCATCCGCTCCGACGCCGTCTGCGCGCGGAGCCGGATCGATGCCGTCGCCGCGGCCACGGTCTCGCCGGCGCCTTCTGGGAAATTCCGCGCGTACGCCTCCAACTCCGCCACCATCGCCGGATCGGCGCTGTTCGACGCCAGCCCCGCCGGGAACTCCAGCCGCGTCAGCGGATCAAGCAGCGCTTCGATGGCCGGCCGGTTGGCGACCAGAAAGTCCCACGCCAAGCGCGGGTGCGAGCCGCTCACGATCGCGATCACTTGCGTTCTGATCTGACGGGGAATCTCTTCGCCAAGCGTCATCTGCAAGGTTTGCCGCGCGAGCGCGGGATCTTCAGCGCTGGCCACCAGGCGCCAAGCGCGGCGTTGTTCAACGAAATCGCCCGCACTGCGCGCCTGTGTGAGGAGCGCCTCATAATCTTCGGCAGCTGCATGCCGCGCATAAACGCCCAGCACTGCGCTGCGGATCGAAGCTGGCTGCGCTTCACCGCTGCGCACGCGCCGCCGCGCTTCTGCGATGACGTCGGCATCACCAAGCGCGCCGAGTGTTGCGATCAAGCCGGCCCGCGATTGCGCAGCGTTCGAGCCTTCGCCCGCCCGCGGCGCCCAGCCGGCGCGATCGAAATAGGGGCGAAGGACGCGGATGCCATACGCTTTCACCGCCGCTTCGCTGGGCCGCCCCTCGGCGTAGCTGGCCAGCGCCGCCATCGATCTCGCCGTATCGTCGACAAGGATCGGATCGGCATCCGCTGGCAGCACGTTGACGAGTTCGAGGTAGTCCGTGAACGGCGCATCGCCGCTTCGGCCGAACGCCCAGTAATCGAGCAGCAGGCCGAGTTGGTCTGCGTCATCCAGTTCTGCGAACCGCGCCGTCAGCGCGCGGAAATTGCTCTGGTCGTACAAGACGCGGAAAAAGCCTGATTGGCCAGCGTTCAGGATGTAGGGCAAGCACCTTGCTGGCAGCACGTTGACGCGCTCGACCTGACTTCCAGCGCCCATCACGAACCGCATCGGCTCGCCCGCACCGACGCGGCGCGCCACCACTGGCACATGCCAGTAGCTTTCAGTGCGCGAAACATCGTCCATAGCGAAACGGCGTTGCGTAATCTCTACCGTCGGTCCGCGCCCGGTCACGCAATCTCGCCCTAGCGCGGTCAGCACCGGAAAGCCGGACTGACCTGTGAAGCTGCGTGCGATCTCCAGCACTGGTTGACCCGACGCGGCCTGGATCGCGGTCCACAAATCTTCCGTACGCGCATTGCCGTAATGGCGCGCGTTCAGATAGTCCCGTACGCCCTGGCGGAAATCCTCTTCGCCCACGTACGCTTCAAGCATGCGGATGACAGCGAGGCCCTTTTCGTAGGTGATCGTATCGAATGCGAGGTTCGCTTCATCAATCGTGTTCACAGTCTGTACAACCGGATGCGTGCCTTCGCGCGCATCGAGGCTCATTGCTGTCTGCGTCCCGCCCGCGAGCTGCGAGAGCCACGGATTCCAATCCGGATGCACAGCCTCAGTGGCTTTTGCCGCCATCCATGACGCGAAGCCTTCGTTGAGCCAAAGATCGTCCCACCATGTCATGGTGACGAGATTGCCGAACCATTGGTGCGCGATCTCATGCGCCACAGTACCGAATACGTTCTGCCGCTCAGTCTCACTCGAAGTTTCATCGACGAGCAGATACTGGTCGAAATAGAGAATGGCGCCCCAGTTCTCCATCGCGCCAAAGCCGCCGGCGCCCGGCACGCCGATCATATCGAGCTTTGGCAGCGGATAGCGAATGCCGAAATACTCGGTGAAATAGCGCAGCGATTGCGCGCCCGCCGTGAGTGCTTCTTCGGCCCGATGCGTCTGCCCGCGCCGCACCACTACCCCAAGCTCGACGCCATCGACATCGCGTGTCACCCGCTCGAAATCGCCGACCGCCAAGAACAGGAGATAACTCGGCATCGACGGCGTATCTTGGAATGTCGTGCGCGTCAGCCCGCCGGACAGTCTCTGCGTCCGCGCTGCCGGCATGTTGCCGATCACCATCTGGTTCGTCGGGGCCGTCACTGTGAGCGCAAACACTGCGCGCAGGTTCGGCTGATCCCACATCGGCGCGAGCCGGCGCGCATCGCCCGGTTCGAACTGCGTCGCCAGCGCTCGCTTGGTGACGTCGCCATCCTGATACTCAACTCGGAAGAGCCCGTATGCATCGTCCTGGATCACGCCCGTATATGTCACCCGGATCGTGTGGCGGCCGGGCCGCAGCGGCCGCCGAGGCGTCAGCGTCAAAGTCTGCGCTTCTTGATCGGTGTCGAACGCGACACCGGCATTATCGATGCTCGCGCGGCTGACGTTCAGGCCAAGCGCATTCATCGTCACCGTGCTCTGCGTCTCGGTGGTCTCGATCGTGATCCGCGCTTCGCCCGCGAACGTCGCCGCTTCTGCGTTCGGCGTCACCGCGATCTCGTAGCGCAGCGGCGTCGGCCCGCCTTCGAACCATTGCCGCTCGGATGTCTGCGCCATGACGGCAGGCGCCAGGAGCAGAACAGCGGCGAGAAGGGCGAGCGGGCGAAATTTCATGAAGACGATCCTGGTGTTCAGAGCGCACCTAGCCGGCCACCCCTGCGTCAGGGCAAGGCCTTTGCTGCCAGCCGCCCCGCCCGTACGGCGAAGCTCAGCCCGGCGGCCACACCACATCGACCCGGAGGCCGCCAAGCTCGGCCCGCGAAAGCTTGAGGTCCGCCCCGACAGCCAGCGCGATTTCGTGTGCTATCGGCAGACCAAGGCCATGCCCGTCGCCGCTTTCGTCAAGTCTCTTGCCACGCTCCATCGCCGCCGCCGCTTGGGCGTCGGAGAGCCCCGGCCCGTCATCCTCGATAGAAAGCGCGCGTCCATCGCCGGAGATTCGCACCCGCGTCGCTGCATAGCGCGCCGCGTTCTCGAGCAGCGGCCCAGCGAGTTCGAGCAGCACATCTTCGCCTATCGGGTAGGGCGCATCTGTGACATCATTGTCGAACACCAGCGTGCCGCCGCGCTCAGTGCGCTCCAGCACCTGCACCACTTTCGCCACCGCCACGCGCCCGTTCGCGCCGCTCTCACCGCGCGACGCAGCCGCCCGGGTTCGCGCAAGCTCACGCTCAACCGCCGCACGCGCCGCCGCAATCGCGCGCTCCAAACCTTCCGCTGCATCCGTTGCGCCAGCTTCGCGTGCGCGCCGCGTTTGCGCCGCTAGCGCCGAGAGCGGCGTCTTCAGCGAATGCGCCAAATCCGCAGCGCGGCGCTTGGCTTGGTCGAGATCGGTTTCGCGCGCCGCAGCCAATTCGTTGATCGCGTTCGCGAGTGGCGCCGCTTCGGCGGGATAGTCGCGCTCACTCAACCGTGCGCTGGCTTGTTGGCGCAACGCGCCCAACGCCACGCGCACGTCTTCCAGTGGGCGCAAGCCGAGTTGCACTTGTATCCAAGCCGCTGCCGAGAGCGTCACCCACAACAGCAACAAAAACAAAGCTAGCTCGCGCGTGAATTCGGCGCGCGCCGCGCTCACGCTGGCGCGATCCGCCGCGACGACCAGCACGAGCCGCTGGCCCTGTGCATCGAGTTGCACGGGCCGCGCCACATAGAAGATCTGCTGATCGAAGGGGCCGGCCATCGTGCCGGAGCTCCAGCCCTCAGCGTTTGGCAGCGCAGGCGCAGGCAAGCGCTCATCCCAAAGCGAGCGCGAGCGCACCAAGACGTTTTCACCGCTGACCTGCCAATAAAGCCCGCTCGCCGGCGTGTTGAAACGCGGCTCTGCCGGCGCCGGCTCGACTCCGAAGGCGCCATCGGGTTCTGCGTAGAGCCCAGAGATCACTTCGATGCCGCGTGTGGTGAGTTCGGCCTGCACGCGGCGCAGCGTGTGGCGTTCGAACAGATAACCCATCGCCACCCAGGCGATCGCCAGCGCCGCGAAGATCGCGCACGCCGCGCCGATCAGCAGCCGGACGCGCAGCGAACGCTGCATCAGCTTTCGCTCAAAATGTAGCCGAAGCCACGCCGCGTTTCGATAAGGTCGCGCCCAATCTTGCGCCGCAGCCGCGCCACCAACGCTTCCACGGCGTTCGCATCGCTGACGCCTTCAGCGCCGTGTAGGTGCTCAGCGAGTTCGCCAGCAGAAACCGTGCGTCCGGGCTGATGTGCAAGGTAGTCGAGCAACCGATACTCTAGCGGCGACACCTTGTGCGGCGTGCCATCGACCGCGACGCTCATCCGCGTCGTATCAAGCGTGAGGCGCCCAAACGTCAGCACCGAACTGGCATGCCCGCTCGCGCGCCGCACCAAAGCGCGCACACGCGCCACTAATTCGCCGATCTCGAAAGGCTTCGCCAAATAATCGTCCGCGCCTGCATCGATGCCATCGACCTTCTCGGTCCAGGCGCTGCGCGCGGAAAGAATGAGCACCGGCATTGTCCGCCCCGACGCGCGCCAACGCTTTAGAACGGAGATGCCATCGAGCCGCGGCAAGCCGAGATCAAGCACGACGGCGGCGAAGTCTTCGGTATCGCCAAGGAACCAAGCCTGATCGCCGTCGCTGGCGCGTTCTACCAGGCAGCCGGAGGCCGACAACGCGCGCACGACATCGTCGGCGATGTCGTCATCGTCCTCGACCAGCAGAATGCGCATTAGTCCTCGTCTTCGATATCCAGCACGGCGCCGGTGCGCGCATCGATGTCGACTTTGCGCACCCGGCCCGAACCGCTTAGCACTTCGACCTCATAGATCAGCGTGCCATCTTCGCGATCAAGCTCAATTTCGACGATTTCACCGGGCGCGGCCCGCAAAGCGATCTCCATAATCCGGGCAATCGGCAGCGCCTCGCGTGCTTCGACGGCACGCAGCGCCTCGTCATGGTCGCCGCTACGCCCGCTGCCGCGATCGGCCGCCAAGGCGGCGGGCGCGACCGAGAGCGCAAGTGCGGCAAGGAGAGGGGCGAGCAGCTTTTTCATGACGGTAGCTTTTGCCCCACCGAAGCTGACGCGAAGCTGACAGCGCCCGCCTGCTTGATGTCAGCGGCCCCCTGCGAAGGTCAGCTTAACGCCGGATGAGTTTCGGCTTCAGCAGAGGGAAATACACCATCATGATCACCACCGCCCGTTCCATCACCGCCGCCGTCCTCGTCGCCGCCATCGCGCTGCCCGCGCACGCGCAATCGGTTTCCGATCGACCAGACATGTCGCTTACCCAGATCAGCGAACGACTCAGCGAACGGGGCTTTCGGGTGCTCGAAATCGAGCGTGACGACGGCCACTATGAAGTGAAGGCCTTCAACCGTTCCGGCCAGTGTGTTGAAGTCGATGTAAATCGCAGCGGCGGCATTCTCCGCATCGAGCGTGACGACGATTGCAACGAGAGCGACAGCCATCGCCGGGGCGGCAATCGCGCTCGCTAAGTTGATATCGGGCAGATGATTTGCGCAGCCATCAGCGCTACATCTGCCCGATGCTTCTTTTTACTCACCCCTCCATGCTCACGCACCAGCCCCCGCCGGGCCACGCTGAGCATTCTGGCCGCCTTCAAGCCGTGCTCGACGCGCTTGAGGGCATGCCGCTCGATCGCCGCGAAGCGCCTTATGCAAGCCGCGAAGCGTTAGAGCGCGTTCACCCGGGCCGCTACATCGAAGCGCTGGAGTCCGCCTTCGCCGAAGCGCAATCCGCGCGCGTGCGGCTCGACCCTGATACCTTCATCTCCGCCGGTTCGCGCGAAGCCATCTATCGCGCTGCGGGCGCGTGCGTCGCCGCCGTCGACGCTGTGATGGCAGGCGAGGATGACATGGCGTTCTGCGCGGTGCGCCCGCCCGGCCACCACGCCGAGCCGATTTCGCCCATGGGCTTTTGCATCTTCAACAACGTCGCCGTCGCCGCGTTGCACGCACTCGACGCACACAATCTCGATCGCGTCGCAGTCGTGGATTTCGATGTCCATCACGGCAACGGCACCCAAACCGTTGCCGAGCGCGAACCGCGCCTCATGTTCGCGTCCACTCACCAAGCGCCGCTCTATCCCGGTACAGGCGCCGCCGATGAAACCGGCATCGGCCAAAACGTCGTCAACGCGCCCTTACCGGCCGGCGCAGGTAGCGCCGCGTGGCGGCGCGCCACGGAGATTCGCGTTCTCCCGGCGCTAGATGCCTTTGCGCCACAGCTCATTCTCGTTTCGGCCGGTTTCGACGCCCACAAAGCCGATCCTCTCGCCCAGATGGAGCTTGAGACGGAGGATTTCGCCTGGGCCGCGCGGGAACTCCGCGCGTTGGCCCTAAAGCACTGTCAGGGCAAGCTTGTCTCGACTCTGGAGGGCGGCTACGACTTGGCCGCGCTTGCGGGGTCGGCCTCGGCTTATCTGGCGGCGCTCCAGCGCGACTAAAAGACCCGCTCACGGGGAGGGGGCGTCGTTCGCGCGAAGGGTCAGAATGACGACGACCATGGCGCCCGATGAGACGCTAGATCGCCGTTCCGCCGTTCGCGTTGGCTTCATTGTCATCGCGCGGCACGGCCAGCCCCACGCTGACAGAAGCGTGCGCATCGATCAGCAAGGCTTTCGAGAATGGTGGGCGGGCTACGATCTCGCCGGCCTGCACCCGGATGAGCGTCCGCCCGAAAAGCTGTTGGAAATGGCCGGCAAGGCCGACGTGATCTACGCCTCGACGCTGCAGCGCGCGATCCACACCGCCCAGATGGTCGCCGGTGGCCGCGAAATCGTCACCGATCCAGTCTTCGTCGAAGCGCCGCTGCCGCCGCCCGCGATCTGGGGCAAACGCCGCCCTGGCGCTTGGGGCGTTTATGCCCGCGCCGCCTGGTGGTTCGGCCATACTGAAAATGGCGAGAGCCGCGCCCAGGCCGAGCTGCGCGCCGAAGCGGCGGTCGCGACTTTGACCGCCCAGGCGCTGCGCGGCCAAAACGTGCTGCTCTGTGCCCATGGCTGGTTCAACCGCATGATGCGCCCGATCCTGCGCGCCCAAGGCTGGCGCGAGGTCGAGGATGGCGGTGACCGCTACTGGAGCTACCGCCGCTACGAGAAAGTGAAGTGAGATCGGCCCGTCACGGGCTATTCCCTAGCGCCGCTATAACCCATATTTTTGCGAACATGAGCACCGAAGCACGCGATCCAGCCCAGATGTCGTTCGAGGAATCCTTGAGCGAACTGGAAAAAATCGTCGCCCACCTCGAGCGGGGCGACGTTCCGCTGGCGGATTCGATTCGCATCTACAAGCGTGGCGCCGCGCTCAAAGCGCGCTGCGAAGGTCAGTTGAAGGACGCTCAGCTCGAAGTCGATAAAATCGTGATGGGTCCTGAAGGCCCGCGCGCCGAGCCCGCCAAGATCGGGCAATAGGGAGAGAAACAACCGCGATGGCCGACGACCCGCAAGACAACGCGCGCCTGCCGCTCATTTCGATGGACGACTTTTTGAAGGTCGACATTCGCCTCGGCACCATCGTCGATGTGAAAGTATTCGAAGAAGCGAAGAAGGCCGCCTACCAACTCTGGATCGATTTCGGCGATCCGCTCGGCGTCAAAAAGTCGAGCGCGCAAGTCACCCAGAATTACGATCTCGGTGAATTGCTCGGCCGCCGCGTCGCCGCCGTCGTGAACTTCGAACCGAAGCAGATCGGCAAGTTCATGTCGGAAGTGCTCTGCCTCGGCTTCCCCGATCGCAACGGCAACGTCGTGCTCCTCAACATCGATCGCCCCGCAACAACGGGCGGGCGCCTCTACTGAGGGCTGAGCTTCGCGCGTGAAGCGCGGGGGAGAGTAGGGCGCGTTCCTCGATTTCCTTCAGGATGGGGCGAGCTCTGCGCTCCGCTCCCATGGCTACGGGCCGGCGTGCGAGGGTAGTTAGTTTAGCGCAACACAAGCGGCGGCCTTCCATGATGGCATGGCCGCCGCCCTTGATGCTTCGAACTAGCGCACGCGCGTCATCGCTGTTTGACGTTCCGTGCGCGTGCCGTCGTCATAGTGCAGCCAGAGCTGGTTGCCGACGACCTCGAACGCATTGCCCTCGATCGGGATAAATCCAACATAGCCTGCGGGCGTCACGGCGCCGCGTTGGCGTGTGCGCACGCTCCAGCCTTCGCCGTTATAATTGGTCTCCCAAATCAGCGTGTCGCCTTGCCAGCTAAAGCGCCAGCGGCTGCCGCCAGTTGCATCGCTCCATTCACCGACAAGCGCTTGCATCACGTTGGTCGCGGCAGTGGTGTCCATGCGGCTCAAAGCGAACGTGCCGCTAATCTCGCCGTTGGTCATCGTCCCGCGCAGAGAATTGCCTGAGCGCGTGGCCACATAGGTCGAGCCGCGCGAGCCATTGGCGCGCACATATTGGAACATCAGCCGATTGCCGCTGGCGCTCCACTCACCGCCTTCGCCGTTATTATCGACGAAAGTGCCGTTGCTGTTGAACTGCCACCACGCGCCGGTCGAGTCATAGTCAGTGCCGGCCCAATCGGTGGAGCCGCCCCAGCGGCCGATGAAATCCGATGCCGATGCGCCGCTCGCGCCGCTGCGTTGTAGGGTGAAACTTCCGGCTTCGCCGCGCGCATTCGTGATCACGCCGCTGATGCTATTGCCCGAAATAGTGCCGCGATATTCCGAGTTCGGCGGATCGTCGTAGCGCATCGTGAAATAATCACCGCTGGCGCGCCACGTGCCGGTTTCGTTGTAATTATTCCGCCACGTGCCGTTGCGCGCGAGATCGAGCGTGAACACGCCTTCTTGCTGTGCGCCATCGTGCCAGCGGAAGCTGACATCCCAACGGCCCGCAAGATCCGTCTGCGCTTGCGCGACTGCGCCCGCCAACACCAACCAAAAAATGCAATTATGAAATAGCTGAAACGGCGCGCAATCATGGCGTCTCCCCCCGGTGCAACGCCGCCACTATGGCGTGGTCGCACCGGATGGGCGAGCAAAAATACGCGTCGTGTTTCGTCGCGCGTGCGCCCGGCGAACCTCAGTTCACCGGCGCGTCGCCTGGCTCTTCGTTCGGCGTTTCTTCCGCGGGCGGCGTCAGCGAAGCCGGGCCGTCGGCTCCGCTGGGCGCCGGTGTTGGCGTCGGAGCAGGCTCTGGCAGCGTTTCGAGTTCGGTGAGCGGCGCTGCGTCCGGCGACAAGGGTTGGCCATCAGGCCCCAGCGGGGGCGCAGCGCTTTGCTGCAAGCGCAATTGCTGGATTTGGCCCTGTGCGTACACCGCTTCATCGCTCTGCGGGAAATCACGCAGGAACGCTTCCCACGCTTCCACCGTGTTGGCGGCGCGCGCATCGCTCAGCGACGCTGCTTCCAGCCGATCAAGATCGGCTTCCGCGCGCTCGCGATCTGCATCAGACGGATCGGCGGCCAAGAACTCACGCAGCGCCGAGACACTGTCATTATCGATCGAAGCGTAGGCCGCAGCATTGTTGTTATTGGTCATGAACCAATAGCCGCCGCCGCCAACCACCGCGACCGCGATGAAGGTGATGATCGCGATCAGCACCATATTGGCGCCGCCCTTCTTTTCGCCGCTCGCCTCGGCGGGCGCGCGGGATGGGGCAGGGCGCGGCGCTTGCGTTTGTTGCGGACGCGGTTGCGCTTGCTGACGCGGCGCTTGTTGCTGTTGGGCGGCGCGCTGCTGTTGCTGGCCGCGTTGCTGTCCTTGTTGCGGCGGCGGCGCGGGCTGCTGCGCTTGCGGCGCGACTACGCCTGGCTGAAAGAAGCCAGACGCTGGCTTCGGCGCTGGCGGCGGCAGCGGCGACACGCCGGCCTTCGACGTTACTTGCTGCGCCAATTCGCGCCATGCCGGGAAATCGTCTTCGCCGCGCCAGCCGGTCAGGTTGACGGCCTGCTCGTTGGAGAACGGCGCCGGCGGCTGGGCGCTTTGCATGGTGGCGTGGATGAGCTTGGTCTTGCCCTTGGCAAAGCTCGCATTTTCCGCCAACTCGGCCTGCGTCACCGAACGCGGCGACCATAGCGCGATGGTGACATTGGCGCTCTTCAGCGCCTCACGGATATCTTCGCCCGACTTCTCCAGCACGACATCGAGCTTCGCTTGGCGGACCTTCTCGGCCAGCGCACGGGCGGGCAGGGTGTCTTCCGCGGCGTGAAGGATCACCACCGTTGGCATGCAAAATTCCTCATTCAATCAACCCCCGAGGCCCCGGGAGAGCCGCCGTTGCAGAAACGGCGCCCTCCGGCTCCCCAGCCCTAGTCGGGCCATGATGCCCCGGAACGACCCGTGTTGGAAAGACCGCGCTCCAGCGCCAAGTCATTCCCTGCTGAGGCGCATCGTCAACGGCGCTTGCACCAGCCGGGCGCTCTGCTAACCCCGGCGGCCATGTCCAAGCTCGAAATCCGCCTCAAGGAAACCGCCGACCAGATCAATGTCGCGCTCGATGCCCTGCTGCCAAAGGCGCAAGGCTCGGACGCCCGGCTGGTCGAGGCGATCCGCTACGCCGCCCTCAGCGGCGGCAAGCGCTTACGCCCATTCTTCACGCTCGAGGCCGGCCGCATCTTCGATGCTGACGAATCCGCGCTGATGCGCGTCGCCGTCGCGATCGAGTGCGTGCACACCTATTCGCTGATCCACGACGATCTGCCGTGCATGGACGACGACGATCTGCGCCGTGGCCGCCCCACATTGCACCGCGCTTTCGATGAAGCCACCGCGTTGCTCGCTGGCGATGCGCTGCTCACCTTCGCGTTCGAAGTGCTGGGCGAGCCGGTCACGCATTCGGATCCGCAAATGCGCTGCAAGCTCATTGTTGCGCTCGCCAAGGCCGCCGGCGCTCAAGGCATGGTGGCGGGCCAAGCCGCCGACATGGCCGGCGGCGACATTGGCAGCGACCTCATCGCAGTCACGCGTATGAACCGGCTCAAAACCGGCGCGCTCATCAACTACGCCGTTGATGCCGGCGCCATGATCGGCTGCGCCTCGGAAGCTGAAAAGACCGCGCTCTCACGCTACGCCCACGATGTCGGCCTCGCCTTCCAGATGGTGGATGATTTGCTCGACGCTGAAGGCGTCGTCCGCGACACCGGCAAAGCCGTCGGCAAGGACAAGGACCGCGGCAAAGTCAATTTCGTCACCGTCCTCGGCGCCGACGCCACGCGCGATCGTATCGCGATGCTCGCCGACCAAGCCAAACAGCATCTCTCGCTCTTCGGCCCGCGCGCTTATGTGCTGAACGAAGCGGTCGATTTCATCATCACGCGTCGCCACTGACACAAACGCGGAAACTTCGCGGCCGCTCGCACGTTGGGTTCCCATGGGCAGACCCGTAACCGTCACAATTCCGCATCAGCTCGGCCGCCAAGAAGCGCGCAAGCGCGTTGAAGCGAGCCTTGATCAATTCAAAGTGCAGCTCGGCGGCGCCGGCCTGGGCAACATCCAACACGCTTGGACCGATGATCAGCTCGGCTTCCGCGCCAAAGCGCTCGGCCAAAACATCACCGGCCGCATCGACGTGCGCGACAGCGATTTACAGATCGAAGTCGAACTCCCGGGCTTGCTCGCCGGCTTTGCCGAAAAAGTCGCGGCCAAGCTCAAGCAACAAGGCCCGCTGCTGATCGATAAAAAGTAGCGCTCAATCGATCAGCCGCTGCGTCAAATACATGTACTCCAACGTCCGCCGCCGTGCGGCTTCGCGCAGGTTGGCGTTGGCTGAGTGTCCGCCGTCTGTGTTCTCGTAATAGAGGAACGGCACGCCAAGCTCTTCCAGACGAGCGCCGTATTTGCGCGCGTGCCCCGGATGGACGCGATCATCCTTCGTCGACGTGTAGATGAACACGGTCGGGAAATTCTCGCCCGGCCGCAGATTTTGATAGGCCGTGATCTGCTCCAAAAACGCGCGCTGCTCCGGCACGCTCGGTGAGCCGTATTCGCCGACCCACGACGCGCCCGCCAGCAATTGATCGTAACGCAACATGTCCAAAAGCGGTGAACCGATGATCGCCGCGTTGACCATTTCCGGATGCTGATTGAGCATCACACCCATCAGCAGGCCGCCGTTCGAGCGCCCTGAAATCCCCAAGCGGCGCGGCGACGTGATCCGCCGCTCCACCAGATCACGCTCGACCGCGAAGAAATCATCATAGATGCGTTGGCGATTGGTCAGCAGACCGGCCGCGTGCCAATCCGGCCCGAACTCGCCGCCGCCGCGGATGTTGGCCAGCACATACGTGCCGCCCTGATCGAGCCAAAGCCGGCCGATATACGCATTGTAGCTGGGAGTCTGCGACAGCTGGAAACCGCCATACGCATAAAGCAAAGTCGGGTTCTGCCCGTTCATCGGCGTGTCGCGCCGACGCACCACGAAATAGGGCACGCGCGTTCCGTCAGCGCTGGTGGCTTCAAACTGCTCCGTCACATAGGGTGAAGCATCGAACTGCGCGGGCAGCGAACGCACGCTCGCCGCGCGCGTGCCGTTCAATGCATAAAGCGTCGGTGGCGTGAGGAAATCTTCGAACGTCGCAAACGCTTGGCTTTCGCTCGTGGAAGCGCCCGCCAGCGAGACAACGCCAGTCGGCGGCAGCGCGATTTGCTCACCGCGCCATTGGCCGCCGCTGAACGTGAACCGCTGCAACCGCCCGCGCACATTGTCGAAGCCCGCCACCAGGATCGCATCGCGCGTCGCTTCCACATCCTCGATCGATTGACGCGCATTCGGCGTGAAGACGACTTCAATCCGCGGCGCCGCCAAAGTGGCGTGCGACAAGGGCAGGGCCAGCAGCGACCCAGACGGATAAGTCTGCCCGCCGATCGTCCACGCTTCTTCCAAAGTCACGATCAGCCGATCGTTGAAAAACTCATGGATCGTGGACTTGCGCGGCAGCGTGATCCGCACCGGACCTTCGGCGCTGATCAGCGAATACACCGTCTCGAAAAATGTCTCGCCTTCAACAGCGATGGCGATGTGATCGCCGCTCTCATCTTCGAACGTCGAAACCGAGATGGAAACGTCGCTCGCCTCGCCGCGCATGATCTCAGTCGCGCTCGACAGCGGCGTGCCGCGCCGCCAAGCCTTCAGCACGAACGGATAACCCGACTCCGTCAGTGAACCTTCGCCCCAATTGGTGGCGACCAGAAGCGTATCGCGATCAAGCCACCCCAGATTCGACTTTGCTTCCGGCACGACAAAACCGCCGTCCACGAAACGCCGCGTCGTTAAATCGAACTCACGATCGGTCGATGCATCCAAGCCGCCATTCGAGAGCGAAATCATGCAGCGCGTGCCGCTCGGATCGCAGTCCGCGCCCTGATAAACCCAGTTCGCATTCTCGGTACGCGCCAGCGCATCGATATCGAGCACCGTCTCCCAACGCGGCCGGTTCGCGGCATAGTCCGCGAGCCGCGTGCGCCGCCAGATGCCGCGCACATGATCCGGGTCCTGCCAGAAATTGAAGAGATAGCCGCCGCGCACTTGGCCCGTCGCCAAGCGATCGCGGCTCTGCGCCACTTCAAGCGCCGCGTTCAGCAGCCCTTGATAGCGTGCATCATTCTCCAGCACCGGCAGCGAGCGCGCATTTTGCTGCTCCACCCAAGCCAGCGCCCGCTCACCCTCAACTTCTTCGAGCCAAAGATAGGGATCTTCTGCTTGCGCGACGGGCGTCGTCGGCGCGGTGCTCGCACCTGGCGACGCGCAGCTCGCCAAAACCAAAGCCGCCAAGCAAGCGCTCAATCTGATCATCCGCAATTCCTCGTTTTGTGCGCCAACCCTAGCGATCTGCATCGCGCCGCCAAGGCGCTTGCGACGTGCAGCGCCGGTTCCGCAACGGGACGGTCGACTGTGACCGCACGAGGCGCTACCGCATAACCAAAGGGGAGAGCGGCCATGCGCGAACTTCACATCAGCAAGAGCAACATCCGCGACACAGCGCTTGTAGACGTCGCATCGCCGCCGCTCGCGCCCGGCGCCGCGCGCCTCAAGCTCGATCTTTTCGCGCTGACCTCCAACAACGTCACTTACGCCGCCCTGGGCGAGGGCATGCTGAGCTATTGGGATTTCTTCCCCGCGCCCGCAGGCTTCGGCAAAGTCCCAGTCTGGGGTTTCGCCACCGTCACCGAATCCAACGCCCCCGACATTGCCGTCGGTTCGCGCTTCTACGGCTATTACCCGCTCGCAGAGACGCTCGACGTCACCCCGCGCAAAACCGCAACCGGCTTCATCGACACAGCCCCGCATCGCGCCGCCAAAGCCGCGCTCTACAACGTCTATACCGACGTCAGCGCCGACCCCGCTTACGATGCGGCGTACGAGCCGGAGCAAACACTCTTCCGCCCGCTCTACGGCACCGGCTGGTGGGCCGCCGATTTCATCAAGCAAAACGCCGCCAAGAGCGTCGTCCTCTCCAGCGCCTCATCCAAAACCGCGCTCGCAACCGCGCATCAACTGCGCCAACTCGGCGGCGCCGAACTCATTGGCCTCACATCGCCCGGCAACGAAGCCTACGTGCGCGAGAGCGGCCTCTATGATCGCGTCGTGCTCTACGATGATGCCGCCACGCTCCAAGCCGAAGCGCCGGCGACGTATGTCGATTATCTCGGCCGCGCCGACATCAACAAAGCGATCCACACCGCACTTGGCGCCGCGCTCACGCGCAGCATCGTCATCGGCGTCACCGATTGGGCGGCGCCCCGCGGCGGCGAGCAACTCCCAGGTCCCAAGCCCGAATTCTTCTTCGTTCCCACTTACGCCGCCGAGCGCCTCAAAGCCGAACCGCAACTCGGCGCCGCCATGATCCGCGACTTGCGCGGCTTCTATCCCGCCTCCCACGCCTTCGTGACCGCCCAGCGCATCACCGGCGCCGACGCCATCCAAGCCGCCTGGGCCAAGCTCGCCGCCGGCCAAGTCCCACCCCGGGACGGCCTCGTCTGCAGCTTCTGAGTTTGCCCCTCTGCGCGGTCTCGCCGCACGAAATCCTCGAAAAATCCTGTGCCTGTGTGTGGTCTTAGCGGTCGCCAGGGGGGAGGATCGCGGCTAGGATTGAGCGAAATCAATGCGCCGAGGCTACATGGCTCCTGAGACCCCACTGCTCGACCAGATCAATCTGCCGAGCGATCTGCGCAAGCTGGACGAGAGCCAGTTGCAGCAAGTGTCGGAGGAACTCCGCGCCGAAACCATCAGCGCCGTCTCCGCGACCGGTGGCCACCTCGGCGCCGGTCTCGGCGTCGTCGAACTCACCGTGGCGCTCCACTACGTCTTCAACACGCCGCGCGACAAAATCATCTGGGACGTCGGCCACCAGGCCTACCCGCACAAAATCCTCACCGGCCGGCGCGATCGCATCCGCACGCTCCGCCAAGGCCAAGGCCTCTCCGGTTTCACCAAGCGCAGCGAGAGCGAGTACGATCCGTTCGGCGCCGCGCACGCCGCCACTTCGATCAGCGCAGCCCTTGGCTTCGCCGTCGCGCGCGATCAGCGCGGCGACGATAGCCACGTCATCGCCGTCATCGGCGACGGTTCGATCTCGGCCGGCATGGCCTATGAGGCGATGAACAACGCGGCGGAAACGACCAAGCGCCTCATCGTCATCCTCAACGATAATGACATGAGCATCGCGCCCCCAGTCGGCGGCATGAGCTCGTATCTCGGCCGCCTTGCGTCCTCGAAAACCTATCGCCGCATCCGCAAGACGGCCAAATCCGTCGCCGAACATCTGCCGGCGCCGATCCACGACGTCGCCAAGAAGGCCGAAGAATACGCGCGCACCATGGTGACGGGCGGCACCTTCTTCGAAGAACTCGGCTTCCATTATCTCGGGCCGTTCGACGGCCACGACGTCGACATGCTCCGCCTCATCCTTTCCAACGCCAAGGATTTCACCGATCGTCCGGTGCTGATCCATGTCGTCACCAAGAAGGGCAAGGGCTACGCGCCGGCCGAAAACGCCGCCGACAAATATCATGGCGTCACCAAGTTCAACGTCGTCACCGGCGAGCAGGCCAAAGGCGCAAGCGCCCCGAGCTACACCAAAGTCTTCGCCCAAGCGCTCGTGCGCAACGCCGAGAAGGACGACAAAATCGTCGCCATCACCGCCGCCATGCCATCGGGCACCGGCCTTGATCTCTTCGGCGCGCAATTTCCCGATCGCACCTATGATGTCGGCATCGCCGAGCAGCACGCCGTCACCTTCGCCGCGGGCCTCGCCGCTGACGGCATGAAGCCGTTCGCCACCATCTACTCAACCTTCCTGCAGCGCGGCTACGACCAGGTCGTCCACGACGTCGCCATCCAAAAGCTGCCCGTGCGTTTCGCGATGGACCGCGCCGGCCTCGTCGGCGCCGATGGCTCGACGCACGCCGGCTCCTTCGATGTCGGCTACATGGGCGCGCTGCCCGGCATGGTGCTGATGGCCGCGAGCGACGGCAACGAGCTTAGCCGCATGGTCGCCACCGCCGCCGCGATCGATGATCGCCCAAGCGCCTTCCGCTATCCGCGCGGCGACGCTGCCGGCGTGCTGGGCGCCGACGCTGACACCCCGCTCGAAATCGGCAAAGGCCGCATCCTGCGGGAAGGCACGTCCGTTGCGCTACTGAACTTCGGCGCCCGCATGCAGGAGGCCCACAAGGCCGCCGACAAGCTCGCCGCCATGGGCCTTTCCACCACGCTCGCCGACGCGCGCTTTGCCAAACCGCTCGACGAAGATCTGATCCGCCGCCTCGCGCGCGAGCACGAAGTGCTGCTGACCATCGAAGAGGGCGCCATCGGCGGCTTCGGCGCCTTCGTGCTGCACTTCATGGCGAAAGACGGCTTGCTCGATCGCGGCGTCAAAATCCGCACGCTGACGCTGCCGGACATCTTCCAGGATCAAGACAAGCCCGAACTCCAATACGCCGAAGCCGGCCTCGACGCCGACGCCATCGCCAACGCCGCGCTCCTCGCTCTCGGCCGCGGCGTGAACGAGCAACGCGCGTGAACCAACGCGATCTCCGTGCGCTGATCTTTCCAGCGTTCGGTGCAATCGTGCTGGGCCTGTTTGGGTGCTTCCTCTGGTGGGTCAGCTCGGGGCGCTTAGATTTTTGAACGTGCGACCGCGTGGGTCATCACGACTTCCGCTTTGCCGATCAATTCGAGGAACTTCCGTGCCCCCCGCGCGTTCGCGGCCATCACCCCTGGTGGAGCCACCCCTATGAACACCCGCGCACGCATCGCCGCCATCGCTCTTCTCGCCCTCACCGCACCGCTCGCCAGCGGTTGCGCGCTCGCCGCCGGCGCAGCCGTAGGCGCCGCCGCCGTCGACTATTTCTCGGACGACAACGACGAGTGCAACGGCCCCAACGACGAAGGCATCCTCGACAGCGACTGCCGCGATCAGAACTAAAAAAAGGGCGCCGCGAGGCGCCCTTTCTGCTATCGGGTAAGCCGCGCAAGTTAGCGCGCCCTATACGCCATTGACGTACATACGCCGTTGGCGTATAAAGGCGCATGGATGCGCCGGGGAACACCGTGGCGGAAACGCCCGGTTTCATTGCCGACTGCAAACAAGAAGGCGTCTCCGACATTGAGCGGGCGGCGATCGTCAGCGCCGTGGCGGCGGATCCGGCGGCCGGCGATTTGGTGCAAGGATCGGGCGGCGTGTTCAAGCGCCGCTTCGCCGGGCGCGGCAAAGGCAAGAGCGGCGGCTGGCGCGTCATGGTCGCCTATGTCGGCGACGACAAACCGGCGTATCTGCTGGCGCTGCTCGGCAAAGGCACGCGGGCGAATTTCGATGCGGCCGAGATCAAGGCGATGCGCCAGCTCACGGCTGAACTGAAGAAGGCAAAGGAAAAGCCATGACAAAGGCGGGTGACAAAGTTCTGCGTGGTCTTCGCGAAGCGGCCGCACATGCCCGCGGCGAGCCGAGCAAGGTGGTCGTGCATGCGCCCGCGCGAGTGAACGTCAAGGCGATCCGCGCCCGCACCGGCCTCAGCCAAGACGGCTTCGCCAAACGCTATGGCTTCACGCTCGATAGCATTCAGAACTGGGAATCGGAGCGCCGCGAACCCACCGGCGCCGCGCGCATCCTGCTCACCGTGATCGACCGCGAACCCGACGCCGTCGAGCGTGCGCTCCACCGGCGCAAGTAATCACAACAACACCCGCCTGACAGGACTCACGAAACATGCAATCTTGCCCGCCGCTCAATGCGACGGAGGAGTTCATGGCCAAGGGTCAGATGAAGTCGAACAAGGAAAAGCGCAAACCGAAGAAGGAAAAGGCGCCGAAAGCGACCAGCTCCGCCGGCGGCATCGGCAGCGGCGGCAAGAAGTAGTTTGAACCCTCCCCCTTGCGGGGAGGGCAGGGTGGGGGTGATGCGCGGGGCGTTCAGAACGCGGCGCCGATACCCCCACCTCCAACTCCTCCCCGCCTGCGCGCGGACGTAGCCGCGCTTCGGCGCGGCGAAGGCCCGAAGGGGGAGGAGAGTCGAGATTTACGCGGATACACCCGCACCAATCCGACCGAGCCAAAACCGGCGCACACTTCGCGCCATGCAAACCCGAACCCCACCCATCACACGCCACAAGGTCGCCAGGCTTTTTGCCTGGGCGCAGCTGTGGCTGGTCGGGTTCGTCGCTGCGTGCATTGCATGGGGCGGCGCCATTCCGCGCCGCACGCTCGATCGAGTCGCGCGCAGGGCGCACATCCTCATCGTCTGCGCCGCCGTTTCGCGCGGGCTTTCGGGGCGCCCGTCGCGCAATCGCCACGGCCACAAAAAGCATGTCACCCGCCGCATCGTGATTGGCGCGCGCCTGCGCGCCGCAACGCGCGGCAAAAGCTGGCAAGCGCGCATCTTCGCCATTCTCGCGCTCATTCGTGACGCCGAGCGCCACATCGCGCGGCTGATGCGTCGCCTGCGCCGCGGCCTCTCGCGCCTGCGCATCCTCTATCGCGCGCGCGCCGACGCGCCGCGTTTTTCGTCGGCGCTCACGCCACTCGTCGCGGCCGACTCCTCCTAAGCACGCACCGCCTTTCGCCGGTCTTTTAACGCCCGTGGCCCCGCCACGTGGCGCCGCTGGCGCAGGCGCAAAAGAAAAGGCCCGAGCGAGGCTCGGGCCAAAGTGCAACACGGGGGATAAAGGGAATTAGTCAGTCGTCTCAGCTTCGACGTTCTCGTCGAACGTCTCGGCATCGGCGCGAATTTCTTCAGCGGTGTTGTCCATCACGCGCTCGGCGCGGTTGCCGGCATCGCCAAGAGCTTCCGAAGTGCCTTCGGCAAGTTGCACCGCCGTGCGATCGATCGAAGCGCCAACGCGTTCAGCCGACATTTCGTTGTCGACCCAGGCATAAACCACCAGCGCGACGCCAGCGATCATCGCAACCGTTGCAAACGTGCGGCCCGAACCGCCATGGCCAGCTGCATGCGTCCCGCCGAACCGGCCGAACACGAGCGAAAGCACAACCAGGCCAAGGAAAACCCAAAACAGAATAACGGCGATGCCGCTAAACGCCGAAGCGATGCCGCCGAACCCGAAAACTGCCGCGACCAGCGCAGCGACGAAAAAGCCGATAGCCCATCCCAGCATGGGAAATTCTCCGTTGACCAAACTGATGTCGCTGAAACGTCAGTTGCGGGACGGAGTTCCCAGCAATGGACCACTAAATCGGCATGCGCAGAATTTCCTGATACGCACTAATGACTTGGTCGCGGACGGCAATGACGGTTTGTAATTGCGTCTCCGCCGCCGCAATCGCGGTGACGACATCGACAATGTCGGCCTGCCCGCCGGCAACCGCGAGCGCCTGATTTTCCGCAATGCTCGCGCTTTGCCCCGCTTGCCGGATCGCTTCCTGCACAAGCCCGCCGAAATCGACGCTATCGCCGCCAGAGGCGCCGCCAAGGTTCGAAGCATTCGCCGCTTGTTGATAGGCCCGCGCGGCCGAAACCGGATCGATCGCCATTTATTTATCTCCGCAGCAAATCTAACGCGCGCGTCGTCATCGTTCGCGCCGCTTCGATCATGTTCAAATTGGCTTCGTAAGCGCGCGTGGCTTCGCGCATGTCCATCATCTCAACCAGCGTGTCGACGTTCGGCAATTGCACATAGCCGTTCGGATCCGCCGCCGGGTGAGACGGGTTATACTCTTCCCGAAACGCGCTCATATCGAACGCCGCGCCTCTGACTTCGACACCCTGCGCACCGGAGGCGAGGGTGGTGCTTTCTAGAAGCGGGATGCGGCGGCGGAACGGATCTTCGTTCGGATTGGCGCCGGCGGAACTTGCGTTGGCGACGTTCTCCGCCGCGATCCGCATCCGCACCGTCTGCGCGCGCATGCCGGAAGCGGCGGCCGAGATCGTTTGGTTGATGTCGGTCATCTACTTATCTCCCCGGCGCCCGCGCCGCCATGCGGACGAGTTCGAGGCCTTTCTGGTAAAGCGCGATCCCGGTTTCGAACGCCATCCGCGTTTCCGCCGCCCGCGCCATCTGATCTTCGAGCACCACCGCATTGCCATCGATGGTGGTCTCAGAATCGTCCCGCGTGATCGCCGGCACATTGGCCGAACCGGCATTGCCGCTCATGTGCCCGGCATGGGTCCGCGTCATCGCCAGGCCCCGCCCGCCGGAGGCCGAAGCCAGCATCCGCTCAAAGCCCGCCGTATCGATATCGCGCGGCCGATAGCCGGGCGTCGAAGCGTTGGCGATGTTTTCGGCGATCAGCTGCTGGCGCGTCGAAAGCTGATCAAGGCGCGAGCGCAGAAGGCTGAAGAAGGGTGTGTTGGCGAGATCCAAAGGTCCGACTCAGGGCTGCAAACTTTGCCTAGTCGAACAGTGCTTGGTTAAGCGCGTCTTAAAACGGGGCCGGAATATTTACGTCTCGTTTACCAAACACGTCGAGCCAGGAGACGCTCCAGAACGGAGGGGGTCTCGTGGATTGGGTAGATTGGGCGCGTTCGCTCTTTGCGCTTTTAGCGACTTTGGCGCTGATCCTTGGCGTTGCCTGGGGCGCGCGCAGGCTTGGCATGCTGCAAGCCGGGCCCAACGCGCCGAAGCGGCTGAAGGTGAGTGAATCGATCATGATCGATCCGCGCCGGCGCTTGATGATCGTGCGCTGCGATGGCCGCGAACACCTGCTGCTTTTGGGCCCCGCAGGCGATGTCGTGGTGAGTGAATTTGCGGCGGCAGCCGAGCCGGTTCAGCAGGCGGAGAGCGCATCGTGACGAAGGCGCAAAAGCCCAAGCGCAATATCGGCAAATGGACGGGCGTTATTTTGCTCTCGTCCTTCTTCGCCGCCCTCTGGACCGGCGTTGCTTTCGCGGCGCAACCGACGCTCTCGATCGACCTCGGCACTGGCGACGGCCTAACGGCGCGCGTGCTTCAGCTCACAGCTATGATCACGGTGCTTTCGCTCGCGCCATCGATCATCATCATGACGACAAGTTTTGTCCGTATCGTTGTCGTGCTCTCGCTGCTCCGCACGGCCATCGGCCTGCAGCAGGCGCCGCCGAACATCGTGATCGTGTCGCTTTCGCTCTTCCTCACTGCGTTCGTGATGCAGCCAGTCTGGGAGGAGTCCTATCGCGCCGGCATCGGCCCGGTGATGAACGAGGAAATGCCTTTGGACGAAGCGTTTCCGCGCATCGTCGAGCCGCTGAAAGTGTTCATGGCGAGCCAAACGCGCGAGGAAGATCTGGCGCTCTTCATCGATATGGCCAACCTCGATCAGCGCCCGACAAGCGCCGTTGAAACGCCAATCCGCATTCTGGCGCCGGCGTTCATGATCTCCGAGTTGAGGCGGGCGTTCGAGATCGGCTTTATGCTGTTCATACCATTCGTGATCATCGACCTTGTGGTCGCATCACTCTTGATGGCGATGGGCATGATGATGATGCCCCCGGTGACGGTGAGCTTGCCGTTTAAACTGATCTTTTTCGTGCTGGTGGACGGCTGGCGCTTGGTGGCGGGCAGCCTTATTGAAAGCTTCACCGCCGGCGGGCCGCCTGGCGGGTAGGGCGATGCGGCGTCGGCGCTTAGCGCTCGATGCCGAGATCAGCGATCAGCAGGTCTTTGAAGTTGTCGGCCTTGCGGCCGAACAGGCCCCTGAAAAAGTTGGCGATGGCATTCAGCATTATTGCCCCCTGCGGCACGTTTCCTCGACGCGTTCTGCGGCTTCGGTACGGCCACCGTGTCATGCACGTCTGGCTCCAACATGATCCGGATTCGGTGCTTTGGATCGCCCGGTGGGAAACTAAGTCACACTGTGACGGCAGAAGCACGGTTTCGCGCTCTGGGCGGCGTCGGCTGCCGCGTTTCAGGACCGCGCGGCGCATCAGCTCAATCGGAAACGCGGTGTTAACCATCCTTGGCGTCCCTGGGATTGGGCTCGGCAGAATTTGCCGAGCGAGGGAGGAGCCATGTCGGGCGCTGAAGTCCTCGATCTTGGTCGTGACGCCATCTGGGTGACGGTTCTGGTCTGCGCTGGGCCGATGATTGTTGGCCTGGTGGTCGGCCTTCTGGTCTCGCTCCTGCAGACCCTGACGCAAATTCAGGAGCAGACGCTCGTCTTCGTGCCGAAGATCCTGGCGATCTTCTTCGCCATCCTGCTCTTCCTGCCGATCATGGGCGGCCTCTTGGGCGGGTTCACCACGCAAATCTTCGAACGCATCGCGGCGTTCTGAGATGAACCTCACGCTCTACGGCGTCGAAATCTGGGCCACGGCGCTCCTCTTTGCGCGCATCGGCGGCGTCATCATGCTGCTTCCTGGCTTCGGCGAGCCGGCGGTGCCGCCGCGCGTGCGCCTGGCTTTTGCACTGGCGATGGCAATCGCGCTCGGGCCAGCTTTGTCTGATCGGGTGCCGCCCATTTCAGACTCGGTCTTCGGGATGGCTGCGCAAGTGGCGAGCGAGGCTATCATCGGCATTTTGCTCGGCGGCGCCGCGCGCATTTTGGTTTCCGCTTTGGCGACGGCGGGCCAGATCGTCGGTCTCGAAATCGGCCTCGCTTTTGCGCAAACGGCCGACCCGACGCAAACTCAATCAGGCCAGCTGCTCGCGGTGTTTTTGGGCATCATGGGCGTGGCGCTGATTTTCGCGACTGGCCTCCATCACATGTTTCTGGCCGGCATCGCCGGCTCCTATGACGTCATTTCACTTGGCGCGCCGCCGCCTGTTGGCGATGCAGCGCAGCTTGCATTGGAAACGACTGCAGCGTCCTTCCGTGTCGGTTTTCAGATCGCGATGCCTGTCATCGCGGCGGGCCTTATCTTTCGCGTCGGCCTTGGCGTGCTGTCGCGGATGATCCCGCAGATTCAAGTCTTCTTCGTCGCGCTGCCGCTACAAATCATGGGCGGCCTCGTCGTGTTTGCGCTCGGCATTTCCACCGGCATGCTGATCTGGCTCGATAGCATTCAAAACTACGCCATGTGGCTGAGGTAAGCCTATGGCCGAGCAAAGCGAGCAGGACGACAAAACAGAAGAGCCGACAGCCCGAAGGCTAGAGCAAGCGCGCGAGAAGGGCGACATCATCTACTCGGCCGAGGTCGGCGCTGCGCTTTCTCTGATCGCGTCAACGGCCATCGTAGCCTTCTTGGCTGGGCCGATCGTCTCTCAGATCGCGCACGGCTTCATCACGTTCCTGGCCATGCCCGATCAGCTGAGCGCCGAGAGCGGCTCGCTGACGGCGATCTTTGCAGCTGTTCTGCTGAAGCTGATGGCGATCTTCGCCATGGTTGCGCTTGCGCTCGTCGCGGCCGGCATCGCGTCGCGCTACATTCAGGATCGGCCGACGTTCACCGGTGAGCGCCTGACGCCAAAGCTGAGCAAGCTCAACCCGATCGAAGGGGTGAAGCGCGTCTTTGGCAAACAGGCCTTTTCATCGTTTCTGAAGTCGCTGGCGAAACTCGTTGTCGTCGGCGCTGTGCTTGGTTGGGTGCTGTGGCCGCACGATGCGACGATCGACAATCTCTCGCTGCTCGATCCGGCGGCGCTGCTGCCGTTCATCAAGGATCGCGTCGTCACCATGATGCTGGCACTGGCGTGCGCCGCGGCGGTGCTGGCGGCTGTGGACTACGTCTTCACGCGCCAGAGCTACATGGAACGCATGAAGATGACGCGTCGCGAACTTAAGGAAGAGATGCGCCAGAGCGACGGCGACCCGATGGTGAAGGCGAAGCTCCGCCAGATCCGCATGGAGCGCTCACGGCGGCGCATGCTCTCGAACGTGCCGAACGCCAGCGTGATCATCACCAACCCGACCCACTACGCGGTCGCGCTAAGGTACGAGCCCGGTGAAGTGGGCGCGCCGGTTTGCCTTGCGATGGGTGTTGATGCGGTGGCGCAACGGATTCGTGAAGTCGCCAACGAGCACGACATTCCGATTGTGGAAGACCCGCCGCTGGCGCGCGCTTTGTTTGCGACGGCGGAAATCGACCAGCCGATCCCGAAGGAACATTACGAAGCCGTGGCCAAGGTTATTGGCTTTGTCATGCGTTTGGCCCGCCGCCGCGGGTCGCGGCGTAAGCCGCGCGTCAATTTGTGAGCGGAGAAACCCGATGGCGGATGGATTTAGGCCTGCGCCTCACCGTGATCCGGGCGCCGAATCGGGGTCAATTAGCGATCGAACAGGCGCGCCAATGACAGACCAAGCAGACCAGACCCCACCGCGTAGCGGCGGGCGGCTCGATCCGCTCCAGATTTTGTTCTGGGGAGCGGTCGCCGCTGGCGTTGCGGCGGCTGGCGTGGCGATCACCGCGGGCCCGACGGTTGGTCAACCTGGAGCGATCCTGCTGCTGCTGATCGCGGCTGTCGGCATGGTTCTGTTTTTCTGGATGTCGCGCGGCGCCGGCCGCAAGCTTGGCGCCTTTCCGGAGCGCGGCGCAATCGCTGCGGCCGCGATGCTTGGTGGGCGGCACGATTTCGGATTGATCGATGCGCTCGATGAAGCGGCGCTGATCACCGACATGCATCTTTCGCCGCTGACGGCGAACCACGCTTACCTCGATATCGCGGAAGCTGCGGGCATTTTGGGCGAGAGCGATCGGCCGCCGATGATGAGCCGGCTGTTCGGCGCTGACCCGATGTTGTCTGCGCCGATGTTCCGGCTCGCGCGCGCCGCGCAAGCGGGACAAATTCGCCGCGAAGAATTGCCAGGCACGGCTGCCATCGCCGGCAAGCACGCGCGCTATGAAGCGTGCGTCGGCCCGATGCCGGGCGGCTATGTGTTGTGGCGCTTGCGAGAGCTTGGCGTGGCTGAAGCTGCCGAAAGCGGCGGCGACACCAACCAACTCTTCCTCGACGATGCGCCGATTGGCTTCTTCGCCGCGAAGAGCGATGGCTCGATCATTTACATGAACCGCGCCTTGCGCGCGGTGCTTGGGCTTGGCGACGATCCGGCGCTGATGCGGGTTAAGGACATCGTCAAGGAAGATGCTTCGCGCCTCGTACGCAAGGATCGCCGCGGCTTTGGCCCGTCGCGCACGCGCATTACGCTGAAGGGCCTCGACGGGCAGGAGACGCAAGCGGCGGCGCTCTCGTTCTGGCCGACTGAAGATGTCGACGGCACATCGCGCACCTTGGTGTTCTTCTCCGATACCGAAGCGCCAGAAGCGCCGACGCCGGTGCGGGTGCCGGGCGGCAGCGCGGACGGTGTGTTCAGCCATGCGCCGTTTGGCGTCGCGGTGCTCGATGGCGCCGATCCCGCGTCAGCGGCGGTGCTCGATTCCAACACGTCGCTGATGGACATGACGCAAGGCCGCGCCACGCCTTCGACGCCGTTCGCGGATTTGTTCGAAGCCGGCGAGGGTCCGACGCAACTCGCGCATCGTTTGCGCCAATCGTTGAACGATCCGATCGAGATCATGCTGGCGACCAATCCGCCCATGGCGGCGCACGTGCATTTCGCGCGCTCGCCCGACGGGCGCGGCATTGCGTATGTGCTGAACGTCACGCAGCAGCGCGAACTCGAAACGCGGCTCGCGCAATCGGAGAAGATGCGCGAGATCGGCGAACTGGCCGCCGGCGTCGCGCACGATTTTAACAATCTGCTCACTGTGGTGATGCAGACCTGCTCAACCTTGCTGCGCCGCCACCCGGTAGGCGATGCCGATTATCCGATGCTGCGCGAGATTTCCGATCACGCGGTCACGGCGAAAGAGCTCTCCGAAATGCTCCGCGCCTATGCGCGCCAGCAGACGTTCGCGCGCGAAGTGTTCGATGTGGGGGACTTCATCGGCTCCAAGCAGGAGCTGATCCGCCGCGTCGTGGGTTCGTCGATCCCGTATGAAATCCGGCACGGCCGCGATCTGCCGTACGTTAAGGTCGACAAGACCCAGCTCGAGCGCGTGCTGGTCAATCTCGCGACGAATGCGCGCGATGCGATGACGCCCAAAGGTTCGCCGATGGCGCGCGATGGCAAACTCACAGTGCGCACATCCGTGGTGACGGCGGAGACGGCGCGTGGTTTCGGGCACAACCCGATCGAAGACGGCCGCTACGTCATGATTGAGGTGGAAGACACCGGCGGCGGCATCAAGCCGGAACACGCCGCGAAAATTTTCCGCCCGTATCACTCCACCAAAGAAGCCGGCAAAGGCACGGGCCTCGGCCTCGCCACCAGCTACGGCATCATCAAGCAATCGGGCGGCTACATCTTCTTCACCTCGAAGCTCGGCGTCGGCACCACGTTCCGCATCTTCTTGCCGGAATATATCCCGACGGCCGAAGAGATCGAAGAGATCGCAGCGAAAGAACGCCTGCTGATCGCGCCAATCCCGAAGGACGTCTCCGGCCGCGGCAAGATTTTGTTCGTGGAAGATCTGGTGCCGGTGCGCCGCGCGACGGTGCGCAATCTGAAGGAGTGCGGCTACGAAGTCGAAGAAGCGGGCGACGGCCAAGAAGCGCTCGACATCATGGCGGCGAAACCCGGCGCGTTCGACATCATCATCTCCGACGTCTCAATGCCGATCATGACCGGCCCGGAGATGTTGCAGGAGGCCGATCCGGCGATGATCGGCAACGCCAAGGTGCTCTTCCTCTCCGGCTACGCGCCGGAAAGCTTCAGCCACATGCTGGAGAATTACCCGGTGCACTATATGAGCAAGCCGGTGACGATGGAGCAGCTGGTCGGGCGCGTGAAGGAGCTGCTGGCGGCGGCTTGACGAGCAAGCCGTGTATGCGCTTGCTGCATGAGTGAGCCGTATGTGCCGTTTAGTTGCTGCGATGAGTGCAGGTCTTGCGCTGCCTCTCATGAGTTGCGCGCCGCCAACGCTTCGTGGTCTGCCCGCCGCCGAGCAACGTGCGTTGGGCGAGGCGGCAGTTGCGAAGGTTTGCCGCTTTGCGTTGGACGTTGAGAGCACGATCACCTTCGAACACGAATACAATCTAGCGCTAGCTCGGCAGTACCTTGATGACATCGTCCCCGAAGATTTTGCCGAGGGGCAGCTCTCGCGGTTCTTCACGCTAGAAACCATTGGCGCCTGCGCCGCCAATCTGGAATGGGGCGGCGTCAACTACGACGTCCAGCGTCTCGTCCGGCGGTTAGGAACTGATGCGGAGGTGCGCAGTCTTCTCACCAATTCGCCGGCAATGGACCGTGAGTGTCGGTTCAATGGGCAGCCCGAAAGCGAAGCGTTCGCGCCTGCCTGCCGAGAGTTGGGCTTTGTGGAGTAGGGCTAAGGCAACGCTCTGGCCAACTTCGCGTTGGACGTGGCCCGCCCCAGTTTCACCCATTTGCCTTATTGCGCTCCGGCGCGTCGGCCATATTTCTAGCGGCGGAAGGATGCCGCTATGAGAAAGCTGATTGTCGTTCAGGACGCACCGCGCCCGCATTGGGTCGGGGATGGCTTTCCGGTGCGCTCGATGTTTTCGCCGCAGACGCATGGCGCGAACTTGTCGCCGTTCATTCTGCTCGACTACGCGCCGCCGACTGAGTTTGGCCCAGCGCCGAAGAAGCGCGGCGTCGGCGTCCATCCGCATCGCGGCTTCGAGACGGTGACGATCGTCTATGCCGGCGAAGTCGATCATCGCGATAGCACCGGCAATGGCGGGCACATCGGCCCCGGCGACGTGCAGTGGATGACGGCCGCGTCCGGCATTCTGCACGAGGAGTTTCACTCCGCCGCGTTCACGCAGAACGGCGGCGTGATGGAGATGGTGCAGCTTTGGGTGAATCTGCCGGCGAAAGATAAGATGTCGCCGCCCGGCTATCAGACTTTGCTCGACGCGGAGATTCCGCCAGTTGAACTCGAAACCGGCGCCGGCCGCGTGCGCGTGATTGCGGGTGAATATGCTGGCGCGCATGGCCCGGCGAAGACGTTCACGCCGATCAACATTTGGGACGTGCGCTTGAACGCGGGCGGCAAAGCCTCGTTCGCGCTGCCGGAGGGCCACACGCTCGCCGTGCTGGTGCAGAGTGGGACGGTGCTCCTGAACAGCGAGAGCATCGCGCGGGACGCGCAGTTTGCCGTGTTCGCGCGCGAAGGCGGTGCGATCGAGATCGAAGCCAACACCGATGCGAAAGTGCTGATCCTAAGCGGCGCGCCGATCGAAGAACCGGTCGTCCAATACGGGCCCTTCGTGATGAACACGGAAGCGGAAATTCACCAGGCGATCGCTGATTTCAACGCCGGCAAGTTTGGCGATATGCGGGCGTTTGCTTAGCCGCCATTCAAAGGATGAGTTCGTATATCCACCGCCAGACCGGCGAGTCTGCTGGCGGCAGGCCATCGTCGACAGGCGTCGGGGATGCGAGCTCGTGGAGGGCGCGCCGCAGCCATTCGGCGCCTATGGCTTCGGAGCCGCCGTAATGCGTTAGCGCCGATTGATACATTTGGATGAGGGAAGGTGATCCTGAACGTTGTGCCCGCTGCACCACCATCTGTGCGTGCTTTAGGGTGCTCTCAACGCGCTCTGCCCAGGAACTGTCGTATTCCCAGGCTTCAAGCCACCAAGCCAAATATTCTTCGCTGATGCCCCGGTCGATCATGGCGCCTCCTACATAAGGGAGGCGGAGGCTTCATCTCTTGGGGCGAGAGTGCCGCCGTCCGGCCAGGATCACCAGCTTTTCACTCGGCGGATAAACCACGACGCCGCCGTCGGGCGCGGTGACCAACACCATGTCTGGATCAGGCTTCTGAATTTGGCCGGCCGGGCGCGAGAGGGCGGCCGTCTTCACGCGGAACGAGGTCACCGCTTCCAGCGTCGCCGGAAGGCCGTTTGCCGGCGGTATTGGCGCTAGAGACGAAGCCATGGCCGATCCTCTCCGTTTCCCGTTCCCGCACCATTAAAGGCCCGGAACGAGATTTAGGGAATAGGTCTTGGGCTGCTGCATGCGCCGGGCCACAGCATTTTGCGTTCGTCCAAAAATTCGACACCACGCCAAATGTTCTTCTTGTGTTCCGAGAACAAACGCGGTACATCCGACTCCTGATCGCAGCGCATGTGAAGCGCCATAGTCCAGGGCATGGACTCGACATAGGGAGGCAGACGAGATGGCAAAGCTTAAACTTGTTGAGGCGGCAGTGGAAACGGACAAGCAAAAGGCTTTGACCGCGGCTCTGGGGCAGATCGATCGCGCCTTCGGTAAAGGTTCGGTCATGCGCCTCGGCGAAAAGCCGGTTGTCGAGATCGAGGCGATCTCGACTGGCTCGCTATCGCTCGATATCGCGCTCGGCATTGGCGGCCTGCCTAAGGGCCGGATCATCGAAATTTACGGCCCGGAAAGCTCGGGTAAAACGACGCTCGCTCTGCACGTGATTGCGGAAGCGCAGAAGTCTGGCGGCGTGTGCGCCTTCGTCGACGCCGAACACGCGCTCGATCCGATCTATGCGCGCAAGCTGGGTGTCGATCTCGATGACCTTCTAGTCTCACAGCCGGACACCGGCGAGCAAGCGCTCGAAATTACCGATACTTTGGTGCGCTCGGGCGCCGTCGATGTGCTGGTGATCGACTCGGTCGCGGCGTTGACGCCGCGTGCTGAAATCGAAGGCGAGATGGGCGATAGCCTGCCAGGCCTGCAGGCGCGCCTTATGAGCCAGGCGCTGCGCAAGCTGACGGCGTCGATCTCGAAGTCGAACACGCTCGTCATCTTCATCAACCAGATCCGCATGAAGATCGGCGTGATGTACGGCAATCCCGAAACCACGACCGGCGGCAACGCGCTGAAATTCTACGCCTCGGTGCGTCTGGACATCCGCCGCACCGGCCAGATCAAGGAACGCGACGAAGTCGTGGGCTCGGAAACCCGCGTCAAAGTGGTGAAGAACAAGGTCGCGCCGCCGTTCAAGCAGGTGCAGTTCGACATCATCTACGGCGAAGGCATCTCCAAGACCGGCGAGCTGATCGAACTCGGCGTCAAAGCCGGCGTCGTCGACAAGTCTGGCGCTTGGTACGCCTACGGCGGCCAGAAGATCGGCCAAGGCAAGGAAGCCGCGCGCCGGTTCTTGAAAGAGCACAAAGAGATCGCGCTCGAGATCGAGGACAAGATCCGCGGCAAGTCCTCTGTCGTCGCCGATGCGATGTATTCGCCGCCAGAAGGCGACGAAGATAAAGAATAGGCCGAAGGCTTAAGCTTAGAATTGCGCGGTTGAGCGCTTCGTCTTTCGCTGGCCGGTTCGGGGGCGTGTTGCCGACCCGACCCCATGCCCTGGTCACGTCTCTGGGCCGGCCGGCGGATTTGACGGTAGGAGTGCGCGATGGAGCCGCGTGTTTCCCTGATCACTCTTGGTGTCGCCGATCTACCGCGCGCCAAGGCTTTCTACACCCAACTCGGATTTTCGGCGTCGTCAGTAGGCGGCGCCGAAGTCGTTTTCTTGCAGGCAGGGGCAGTGGCGCTTTGCCTGTTTCCGCGCGAGAGCCTCGCGTGTGACGCGGATGTGCCGGCGGAAGGGAGCGGCTTTCGCGGTATCGCCATCGCCCACAACGTCCGCACGAAGGACGAGGTCGACGCCGTCATCGCCGAGGCGGTGGCCGCAGGCGCCCTGGTGGTGAAGCCGGCGGATGACGCTAGTTGGGGCGGGCGGTCCGGCTACTTTGCGGATCCGGACGGTCATCTTTGGGAAGTGGCCTGGAATCCGCACTTCCCGCTCTCGGTGGATGGGGCGCTGACCCTACCGCCCTGACCTGAGTGCTTCAGAGTCGCGCCGTCCTGGCGCTTGGCGTTGTGCATTGCACTACCTATACCAAGCCAACCTTCGATTTGGCTTGAGATCAGATGCCCAGCGTCAACGATATCCGTAAGCAGTTTCTCGATTTTTTCAGTGCGCGCGGCCATGAGCTGCCGGGCTCATCCTCGCTCGTGCCGCAGGACGACCCGACCTTGCTATTCACCAATGCCGGCATGGTGCAGTTCAAGAATTACTTCACCGGCGCCGCCAAGCCCCCGTATCCGCGCGCTGCCACGAGCCAAAAGTGCGTCCGCGCCGGCGGCAAGCACAACGACCTCGACAATGTCGGCTACACGGCGCGCCACCTCACGTTCTTCGAGATGCTCGGCAACTTTTCGTTCGGCGACTATTTCAAGGAAGGCGCCATTGACGCCGCTTGGACGCTGATCACCAAGGATCTCGGGCTGCCGAAGGATAAGCTGCTCGTCACCATCTACCACGATGACGATGAAGCGGCGGCGCTCTGGAAGAAGATCGCGGGCTTCGGCGACGACAAGATCATCCGCATCGCCACGGCCGATAATTTTTGGTCGATGGGCGACACCGGCCCGTGCGGCCCGTGCTCTGAAATTTTCATCGACCGCGGCGACCACATTCGCGGCGGCCCGCCCGGCTCGCCGGACGAGGATGGCGATCGCTTTCTCGAATTCTGGAATCTCGTGTTCATGCAATACGAGCAATTCGGCGCTGATCGGCCGCGCGAAAAACTGCCTAAGCCTTCGATAGATACCGGCATGGGTCTCGAGCGCATTGCGTGCGTGATGCAAGGCGTCGACTCGGTGTTCGACACCGATCTCTTCCGCACATTGATCGCGGCGTCCGAAGAACTGACGAAGACCAAGGCCCAAGGCGAGCAAGCACCAAGTCATAATGTGATCGCCGACCACTTGCGTTCGTCGTGCTTCCTGATCGCGGACGGCGTCTCGCCCTCGAACGAAGGTCGCGGCTACGTGCTGCGCCGCATTATGCGCCGCGCCATGCGCCATGCGCACATCCTCGGCGCGAAAGAGCCGTTGATGCATCGTTTGGCGCCGACGTTGATCGCTGAGATGGGTGCGGCCTATCCGGATCTGAAGCGCGCTCAACCCGTCATCGAGGCGCAATTGCGCGAAGAAGAGGAGCGCTTCCGCCGGACGCTCGCCAACGGTTTGCGCCTGCTTGAAGATGAGCTCAGCACCTTGCAGCAGGGCCAAAAACTATCTGGCCGCACGGCGTTCAAGCTCTACGACACGTTCGGCTTCCCGCTCGATCTCACACAAGACATTCTGCGCGGCCGTTCGCTCGAAGTGGACGTCGCTGAATATGATGCGGCGATGCAAGGCCAGCGCGACCAGGGCGCGGCCAGCTGGAAGGGCGCGGACGGCGCTGACAACCCGGCGGTCTGGCATTCGATCCTGGAGCGCACGACTGGAAACGAGTTCCTCGGCTATGGCGCCGAGAACGGTGAAGGCGCGCTCGCCGGGATCGTCGCCGGAGGCGAAGAGCAGCACGAATTACGCGAGGGTGCTGCCGGCGCGCTCGTGTTTGATCGCACGCCGTTTTATGCCGAGAGCGGCGGCCAGTCCGGCGATCACGGCGTGATCAGGTTCGATAACGGCGCCGAGTTCATCGTTGAGGACACGCACAAGCAGGCGGGCGCACTGCATGCGCATATCGGCCGCTTGGTGAAGGGCGCGATCAAGGTTGGCGACAAGGCCAAGCTTGAGATCGATCGCGCGCGCCGCTCGGCGATCCGCGCCAACCACTCGGCCACGCACTTGCTGCACGCGGCCTTGCGCAATGTGCTGGGACCGCACGTGACGCAGAAGGGCTCCCTGGTGGAGGCGGACTATTTCCGTTTCGACTTCAGTCATGGCCAAGCCATGACGCCGGACGAGATCACGCGCGTCGAAGATGAAGTGAACGCGATCATTCGCCAGAACGCCGAAGGCGTAATCAAGGAGATGGCGCCCGCGAAGGCGATCGAAGAAGGCGCGCTCGCGCTGTTCGGTGAAAAATACGGCGACACCGTGCGCGTGCTGCGTCTCGGTGATGCGCTCGACGGCAATGGCAAAGCTTATTCGGTCGAGCTGTGCGGCGGCACGCACGTGAAGCGCACGGGCGACATCGCGGTGTTCTCGATTTTGAGCGAAGGCGGTGTCGCGGCGGGCATCCGCCGTATCGAGGGCGCGACCGGTGCTGCGGCGTTGGCGCATTTGAAGGCGCAAGCGGCGCTGGCGAAAGCGATCGCGGCGAGCATCAAAGCGCCGCTCTCTGAAGTGACGGAGCGCGTAACGCAGCTTGCGGACGAGCGCCGTAAACTCGAGCGCGAATTGGCGGACACCAAAAAGAAGCTCGCGCTCGCGGGCAATAGCGGCGGCGCGGCGCCGGCGGGCCCCGAGAGCGTGGCCGGTGTTTCGATGTTGGCGCGCGTGCTGGAAGGCGTGCCGGCGAAGGAGCTGCGCGGGCTTGTCGATGAAGGCAAGAAGTCGATCGGCTCCGGCGTCATCGCTTATATTGGCGTTGAAGACGGCAAGGCGGCGCTCGCCGTTGGCGTCACCGACGATCTCAAGGGCAAAGTCAGCGCGGTGGATTTGCTCAAGGCCGGCGTTGCAGCTGTCGGCGGTCAAGGCGGCGGCGGCCGGCCCGACATGGCGCAAGGCGGTGGCCCGAATGGCGGCGAAGCTGCCAAAGCGATCGAAGCCATTCGCGCCGCGCTACAAGGCGCGCTGGCGGCGTGAGCGCGATCACGTATCGCGATGCGGTTGCAGCTGATGCGGAAGCGTTAGCGGCGTTTGGGCGCGCGTCTTGGGTGGCGACGTTTGGGCATCTGCCGTACCCGCCCGCCGATCTTGCGTCCTATCTGGCGAAGAGCTTCTGCGCCGATGTGCAGCGCGAAGAGATCGGCGATGGCGAAACGCGCTATCGTCTAGCACTGCGCGATGGAGAGATCGTCGGCTATTGCATGATGGGCGCGCTTTCGATGCCGGTCGATGATGCGAATGCGGTCGAGCTTCACCGTCTCTACGTTGATGAGAGCGTCAAGGGCGCGGGCGTTGCTGCGACGTTGATGGATGACGTGATCGCGTGGGCGAAACAGCAGGGTGCTTCAGCGCTTTATCTGAGCGTATGGGAGAACAACGAGCGGGCGCAGCGTTTTTATCGCCGCCACGGTTTTCAGGATTTCAGTGAGTGGGAATTCATGGTCGGCGAGACGGCGGACCGCGACCTGATCTGGAGGCTGCCGCTCTGATCAATTCGGCCAGGTAATATCTCGGAAACCAAATCAGTCGCTTTTGGACGACTCGATTCGGTTGTGGGGACGCCGGTATGACACAGAACGACGCACTGGCTGCCTATCTCGGGCCAGAGCTTTTTGAGCGGCTAGAGTGGCACCGGCTCACTCCGCAGCAACGTGACGCGATTCTCTCTGTGTTCCGAGTCGGATTAGGCGCCGGCGCGCAATCCGGCGCAGTTTCGACCATCGACACCGTTTTGGCGGACGGCAAAGTGCTGATTTGCGAGGACGGCTCGCACTGGCAGGCGTGCGAGCGCGACGACGCCGAGCTGATTGAGGATTGGGGCGCGGGCGCGTTGGTCGCGATCCACCGGCAGCTGGTGTACCGGCTCGACCCTTACCAAGCGGCAGAGGTTGAGTTGCTACGCCTCTGAGCGCTAGCGTATCGGCTCATTGCGGAGCCGCATCGATGCCTAACTACGAAACCGTCAAACTCGAAATCGCCAACGGCGTCGCAACGCTGACCCTAGACCGGCCAGACCGCATGAATGCGTTCACCGGTGAGATGATGCGCGACATGATCGCCGCATTCGATGCGACGGATGCGAACGACGATGTGCGCGCTGTGATCGTAACCGGTGAGGGGCACGCGTTCTGTGCTGGCGCTGATCTGGGTTCGGGCGGCGCGACTTTCGATTATGAGAAGCGGCTCGCGGGGCGCGGCGAAGAGTTCGATGAAGAGCGTGTGCGCGATAGCGGCGGGCGGGTGGGTCTGCGGATCTATGAGAGCCTGAAGCCGGTGATCGCGGCGATCAATGGCGCGGCTGTTGGTGTTGGCGCGACGATGACGTTGCCGATGGATGTGCGGCTGGCTGTCGAAGGCGCGAAGATGGGATTCGTGTTCGCGCGTCGCGGAATCGTGCCGGAGACATTGTCGTCGTACTTCTTGCCGCGGCTTGTCGGCGTTTCCACCGCACTGGAGTGGACGATGACCGGGCGCGTGTTCACCAGCGAAGAAGCGAAAGAGCGCGGGCTCGTGCGCTCGCTGCATAAGGCCGATGAGCTTTTGCCGGCGGCGCATGCTTTGGCGCGGGAGATTGCGGACAACACCTCGCCCGTTTCAGTCGCTCTGGCGCGTCGGATGATGCTCGACATGCTCGATGCGTCGCATCCCATGGAAGCGCATCGGCTTGAGAGCCGGCTCATGGTCGCGCGCGGACGTGCAGGCGATGCGAAGGAAGGCGTGACCTCGTTCTTGGAAAAGCGCCCGCCGGTTTATCCGGACAAAGTTTCCAGCGACATGCCGCCGCCCTATCCATGGCGAAAGACGCCGCCGTTTAAGGACTAGCTAGCGCCGGTATTGAATGAAGCCAGTATGCTTTGCGACTTGATCATAGAGCGCGCGGGCGGTGGCGTTGTCGTACTGCGTCAGCCAATAGACGCGTTCGCATTTGCGCGCGTCGGCGCGATTATAGACAGCTTCAATCAGCGCACGGCCGATGCCTTGCTTGCGGGCGCTGGCGGCGACGAAAAGGTCTTCGAGATAACAAAATTCGCCGATCGCCCAGGTGCCGCGATGGAAGACGCAGTGCACGAGGCCGATGAGGTCGTGCGTACCGCTATCGACTGCGACCAATGCTAGCATCGGTTCGGCGGGATCGAAGAAGCGCGACCACGTCACCTCAATGGTGACGGCTTCCATTTTGGCTTCGTAGAAATCGAGGTAGCCGCCCCAGAGGTTTTCCCAACCCGGGCGGTCTTCCTTCAACAGTTCTCGGATCGTGAACGCCATCTTACGTGAGCCCCGCAGACGAATAGCGCGAGCGCGCTGCGCCGTCCGCGTGTAACTCTTTTGCGGATACGTCTCGGCCTCGTCGGCCCCAATTTATCGCGGTGTGATCGAAGTACGTGTGCGGTACCGCACACATTGTTCCACGATGCGAAGATATCGACATCCAACTCACGGTGGCGGAATGCGCGCTACGCCGCCGCTCCCGGCTCATGAGCCAAGAGCGGCGGCGTGTGATGCTTAGGCTTGGCCCATGGCGCGATCGAGATTGTCGCCGACAGCGTCGAGGAAACCTTCGGTGGTAAGCCAAGCTTGCGTGTCGCCGACCAGAAGCGCGAGGTCCTTGGTCATTTGGCCGGCTTCGACTGTATCGACGGTTATCTTTTCCAAGAGCAGTGCGTAGTCGATCAGCTTTTGGTTGTTGTCGAGCTTGCCGCGATGGGCGAGGCCGCGCGTCCAGGCGAAGATCGAGGCGACGGAATTGGTCGAGGTCGGCTCGCCCTTTTGATGTTGGCGGTAATGGCGCGTCACAGTGCCGTGCGCGGCTTCCGCTTCCATCGTCTTGCCGTCCGGCGTGATCAGCACTGACGTCATGAGGCCGAGCGAACCGAAGCCTTGGGCGACGGTGTCGGATTGGACGTCGCCGTCGTAGTTTTTGCAGGCCCAGATATAGCCGCCGCTCCATTTCAGCGCGGAGGCGACCATGTCGTCGATCAGGCGGTGCTCGTAGGTCAGCTTGCGCTTGTCGAACTCCGCCTTGAATTCGGCGTCGAAGATTTCTTGGAAGATATCCTTGAAGCGGCCGTCATAGGCTTTGAGGATCGTGTTCTTGGTCGAGAGATAGACCGGGTAGTTTTTCATCAGGCCATAATTGAACGACGAGCGGGCGAATTCCTTGATGCTTTCATCGAGATTGTACATCGCCATGGCGACGCCCGAGCCCGGCGCTTTAAAGACCTCCTTCTCGATCACCGTGCCATCTTCGCCGACGAATTTGACGGTGAGGGTGCCTTTGCCCGGAAAGCGGAAATCGGTAGCGCGGTACTGATCGCCGAAAGCATGACGGCCGACGACTATCGGCTGCGTCCAGCCCGGCACGAGGCGCGGCACGTTCTTGCAGATGATTGGTTCGCGGAAGATGACGCCGCCGAGGATGTTGCGGATGGTGCCGTTAGGCGACTTCCACATTTCTTTGAGGCCGAACTCTTTCACGCGGGCTTCGTCCGGCGTGATGGTCGCGCACTTTACGGCGACGCCGTATTGCTTGGTCGCATTGGCGGCCTCGATCGTGATTTGATCGTTGGTGGCGTCGCGGCTTTCGACGCCGAGGTCGTAATATTTGAGATCGATGTCGAGGTAGGGGTGGATCAGGCGTTCCTTGATCGCCGCCCAGATGATCCGGGTCATCTCGTCGCCGTCCATATCGACTACCGGATTGTCCACCTTGATTTTGGCCATCGCCACTTACCTCGCGCTCGGGGAAATTTGCGGGCGTGGTAGCAGCTTGGGCGCAGAGCGCAAATGCGGCGGCTTAGTTCCGGGCCTGGGAGATGGCGTCCAGTTCGGCGGCGGAGAGGATTTCGTAGCCGTCCTCGCGGATGTCGGTCGCGGCGTCGAGTGGGATACCTTGCGGCCGGCGCTGCCGGCGCTGCCGGGCGGGCGGCGCCCCAGCGAGATCGAGCGCTACGTCAGTCTCCTGCAACTCTGGCTCTGGCGCGGGCGGGGCCGCTTCGGTCAGAACAGGCGCCGGAGGCGTGCGGCTCGGCGCGCGGATGAGCGGCGCGAGGAAGCTTGCGAACCCGAGCGCGATTAAGGTGACCACGAGCGCGCCAAAGCGGCGGGCGAAGTACGCCCACCAGCTCCCGCGCTTGCGGCGCGGCTTACGATACGAAATGACGTCCGTCGCCATGCTTTGGATCGATCCTGAACAATGACCCGCGCACGAAACATGCCGCCGCCAATCGAGGACGAATGGCCGGCTGTCTGCCTGGTGCGCCCCCAGATGGGGGAAAACATCGGCGCCGTTGCGCGCGTCATGCTGAATTTTGGCCTGACCTCGCTCCGGCTTGTCGCGCCGCGGGACAGGTGGCCAAACCCCAAGGCCGAGGTCGTGGCGGTCGGCGCTGACCACGTGCTGAAGCAGGCGAAGGTGGAGTGGAAGCTCGAAGACGCGCTCGCGGACGCAACGTTGGTGCTGGCCGCGACGGCGAGGCCCCGCGGGATGGAGAAGCCGGTCTGGGGCCCGCGCGAGGCGGCGGAGAAGATCAGGAGCGCGATAAACGCGGGCGAGCGCCCGGTGGTGATGTTCGGGCCGGAAGCGCATGGGATGGAGTCAGATGAAATCGCCAAGGCCGATGCGATCCTGACGCTGCCGGTCAATCCTGGCTTTGCCTCTCTCAACCTCGCCAACGCCGTGGCGGTGTTCGCCTACGCCAACGCGGAAGCGCGCGACGGCCCGGCTGCGCCGGCCTGGTTTCGCGACACGGTGAACCCGCCGGCTACCCAAGCGGAGCTCGAGGCGATGTTCACCCACCTTGAGGAAGAGCTTGAACGAGGGCGGTTTTTTCACCCGCTCGACAAAGCGCCGCTGATGAAGCGAAACCTGCGCGCCTTATTTTTGCGCGCCCGGCTGACTGATCAAGAGACGCGGACGATGCGTGGGATCATCAAGGCCCTCACCATTGGCCGTGGCGGGCGCAAGATTGATGACGTTTAGGAAATGACTTTCCCGCTGGCGGGGAAATTGGTTATCCACATCCTCCGCCGCCAGCGGAACCCGGGGAGCGAATGCTCAAGAAGAAGCGCCGAGCGCCACAGCCAAACGCGCCAGCGCGGCCGCAGACTGGCGCGCTGGTGCCGTGGGGCGGCGAGGAGGTCGATGTCGACCGCTTCTGGGCTGAGAGCTGGATCGACCTTCTCAACCGCCAGCGTTGGCTGACCAAAAGGCTGAAGCTCGAGACCTCGCCCTGGCAGGTCGATCAAAACGCCGGGATCATTCAGTTCGACCGCAAGGACGGCGCGTTGGTGACGGCGCCGGTGCAGATCATCGGCGCATGGAATCCGCGCACCAGTGTGTTCCGCTGGGGCTGGGATCACCCAATGGTCGCGCAGCGCCTGCGCAATGACGCCGAGCGCACGCGTTGGTTCGGCGACAAGCACGGGCTCGAAGAACTCACGACGCGGTCGTTGAAGATGGACGAACAACAGGCCTGGCAGATGACCGCGCTGGCGATGAAGGTGAACGGCGCGCACGGCGTTTATCGCGCGCCGACGGATGGGCCAGTGATTTTCATGACGCTCGGCGCCCCGAAAGTGCGCAAGTAGTCTTCCGATGAACGCCGAGGCCCGCTTCCAAAGCATCGTCAAGTTGCTGCGCGCCGATGGGCGGATCAATGAGGAATATGTCGCCGAGCAGGTCGAGACGCTTGCGCGTGATGAGCTTGCCGAGGCGGCGGTGCTGGCGGCGACGATCGCCGGCATCGGGTACGGGCGCGATCAGAGCTGGAGCGATGCGTTTGCGTGGCTAACGCGTGCAGCAAATGCGGGCGATGCGCATGCGCAGGCGCAGATGAACCTGCTTGGCGACTTTGACATTGAGGCATGGACCAGCGCGTGCAGCTCGGCAGAAGTATCGCACTCGCCGCGTATCGGGCTGGTCGATGATTTTCTTGATCAAGGTTTGTGCGCTTGGCTGATTGCGCGGGCGACGCCGATGCAGACGCCGTCATTGGTGTACGATCCAATTTCTGGCCGCCCAGCACAGGATGACGTGCGTAGTAACACCACCGCGACCTTCGGGGTGCTCGATCTCGATCTGCCGCTCCTCCTGATCCGCGAGCGCATCGCCAGTACGATGGGCGTGCCGGTCTCGCATTTGGAGCGGACCTCGGTGTTTCGCTATCTGCCCGGGCAGACGTTCGGGCCGCATTTCGATTTTCTGATGCCGTCGCCCCAGCTCAACGCGGAGATCGCCGAGCTTGGTCAGCGGCCGCTGACATTTTTGGTCTATCTCAACGATGCATTCGAGGCCGGGGAGACGCACTTCCTGCGGCTAGACCGCAAGCTGAAGCCGCCGCGCGGCGGGGCGTTGTTCTTCCGCAATGTCGACGATGCCGGCGCACCCGATGAACGCACCGAGCATGAAGGCGCGCCGCCAACGAGCGGTGAGAAATGGCTGCTTTCTCAATTCATCCGCGATAAGGCGCAGCTGCCGGGCTAGTGCAATTTCATGCTGGCCGCGGCGTCGCGACAAGCGACTTCGCAGGCGCGGCACGTTTCGGCGCAGATGCGGCAATGCTCGTGCATGGCGGCGTGCTTTTCGCATTCTTCGGCGCATACCGCACAGGCGCGTTTGCACAGTTCGAGAGCTTCACTTAGCAGCGTGTCATTTGAGCCCGTACGCCGCATGCCCATACGCGCGATGGCGCTGCAGACGTCAGCGCAATCGAGGTCAGTACGGATGCACTGGCGCAAATCCGCGACCATATCTTCGGCGAGGCAAGCATCCGCGCAAGCAGTGCAGATCTCGGCGCATTCCAGGATCTGTGAAACTGCCCGTGTGAGGGCATCGTTGTCTGCGCCGCGCACGTTGGGGTGCACGGCGATCATGTCACGGATTTGCATGGTGGGCTCCTTTCAGGGCCAACAATCTTACTGCGGGGGTGTTCCGCGCCTCACCTAGCCGTCAGCAGGATGCCACTGGCGCTTTTTGCTTGGCGGCGGCGGGGCGTCAGCCCGTTTGCGGTCCTTCTTGTGGGGCGGCTTCGCCCGTGCCGGGCGAGCGCCTTCTTCCGCGCGTGGCCGATGTTCGCGTTGCTCGCGTTGCTCCCGCTGTTGCGGCGGTGCTGCGCCCGAGCGGGTGACGCGGATGTTCTTTTCGATGCGGCCGCCTTCGCCAATACGCTGAAGGAAACTGTCGATGCTCGCGGCGTCGATCTCGACATGGGTTTCGTGCTGCAGAATGCGGATCGAGCCGAGTTGGCGCTTGTTGATGCCGCCGGCTTTGCACAGCATCGGTATGAGCCAGCGTGGCTCGGCCGATTGCGCGCGGCCTACAGAAAGCGTCACCCACGCGCCACCTTCGAAATTGGCGGAAGGTGCGCCACGCGGTGCGCGTTCGGCGCGTTCTGGTTTGTCGGTCCAGGCCGGCGTCGGCGCCAAATCTTCCGGTGCGGCTTGGCCCTTTCGGTAGAGGCGCACGAACGCAGCCGCGATTTGAACGGGATCGTGCTCGGCCAGAAGAGCCTGGACGATGCCCTCATCGGAGGCTTGAAGCGCTTCGGTGAACAGCGGATCGGCGAGCAGGCGCGCGTCGTCGCGGCGCTTGATGGCTTCGACTGAAGGCGGCTCGCCCCATTTGGCGTTAATGTTAGCGTCCTTCAGCAGACGCTCGGTGCGGCGGCGGGCTGAATGCGGCACTATCAGAACGCTCGCGCCTTTGCGACCGGCGCGGCCGGTGCGGCCGCTGCGGTGGAGCAACGCCTCGGTGTTCTTCGGCAGGTCGGCGTGGATGACGAGTTCGAGGTCCGGGAGGTCAATGCCGCGCGCGGCGACGTCGGTGGCGACGCACACTTGCGCACGGTGATCACGCAAGGCTTGCAGCGCGTGTGTGCGCGCTGATTGGCTGAGTTCGCCAGAGAGCGCGACCACCGAGAGGCCGCGGTTTTCGAACCGGCTGGCTAGGCGCGTCACGGCGGCGCGGGTGCCGCAGAAGACGATCGCGTTGGTGGCGTCGTAATAACGCAGCACGTTGAAGATGGCGTTCTCGGATTCGTGGCCGGCAGCGACGAGGGCGCGATACTCGATGTCCGCATGCTGCTTTTGCCCGCCGGCTGTGTTCACGCGCACGGCGTCGCGCTGATACTTCTTCGCCAGCGTCTCGATGGCGCGCGGTATGGTGGCGGAGAACATCAAAGTCCGGCGCTCGGCCGGAGAAGCGTCGAGGATGTGTTCGAGTTCTTCGCGGAAGCCGAGATTGAGCATCTCGTCAGCCTCATCGAGCACGACGGCTTTCAAATTCTCAAGCTGCAGCGAGCCGCGGCGGATGTGATCGACTAGGCGGCCGGGTGTGCCAACGACGATATGTGCGCCCTGGTTCAACGCGCGGCGTTCATCGCGCGCATCCATGCCGCCGACGCAGGAGGCAATGCGGCCGCCAGCGGGCGCGTAAAGCCATTCGAGTTCTGCTCGCACTTGCATGGCAAGTTCGCGTGTCGGCGCGATAATCAACGCTTCGGGCGCGCCGGGTTGTGCAAGCTGGTTGTTGGCGTCGAGCAGGGTCGCGCCCAGAGCCAGACCAAATGCGACTGTCTTGCCGGAGCCCGTCTGCGCCGAGACCACGAGATCACGACCCTGGACGTCGGCCGCGAGCATCGCGTCCTGCACTGGCGTTAACGCATCGAAGCCTCGGGCGCTCAGCGCGCGCGCGAGGACTGGAACTACATTCTCAAAGGCGGGCATTTGCGGTTCATGTCTTTCAAGCCGGATACGCTTGGCGCGAGCCCGGTTTTCTCAATCAGGGGGCGGTGTAGGCCATAGTTGAGCAAAAGACGATGGCGGTTCTTCTTTCTGGCGCGCGGTTAACGCAGGTGCGCGGGACCTAATTGTGCGCGTGTAGCGAATGCGTGGGCGGCGGCCAAAGCCGCCGCCCTGTCACTCAATATTTTGGCTTCACTTCATAATAGGGATCAGCGTCCGGATCCCACGAGCCTTCGATCACCACTTCAGGCATGTAGCCGTAATAGCGATAGAGCACGTTCGGGTGACCAATTTCTTGGACGGCGTATTCGGTGGTCTCGGTCTCACAATTGTTCACTGAGGTATTCTCGCTGAGCGGACGCGGGCCAGCACGATCGCCGCACACGACTTCAGATGCGAGTTGGATGCGGCGAATGAGCGTGTCCGCGCCGGAGCGGGATTCCAGATTCAGGTCGCCGAATTGGACGACGCGTTCTTCATAGCGATTGTCGTAGGCTTGCGCGTTCGCGTTGGCCGCGAACAGCAGCGCTGGCGCGCAAACGAAAGCCAGCAATTTGCGTGTCATGATAAGTTCTCCTCATGGCCCGCCCGTTATGCCGCGTTCAACGGCGTAGGGCCTGAGGTGTTCCGCTAACTGACGACGTCCGTGAACTGAAGTTTGCTCAGCCGCGCGTATAGCCCGCCTTTGGCCACAAGTTCCTCGTGCCGCCCAACTTCGACAATGCGGCCGTTCTCCAGTGCGAGAATGCGATCTGCGTCGCGCACCGTGGCGAGTCGATGTGCAATGACAAGCACGGTGCGGCCACTAGCGAGACGCTTCAACGCGTCCTGCACGCGCGCCTCGCTTGCAGCGTCGAGCGCGCTGGTGGCTTCATCTAGCAGCAGGATCGGCGTATCGCGAAGAAAGGCGCGGGCCAGCGCTACGCGTTGGCGTTCGCCGCCAGAGAGTTTGCCGCCGCGCTCACCGACGATGGTGTCATAGCCGTTGGGCAAGGCAGTGATGAACTCGTGCGCAGCGGCGTTGCGCGCCGCGTCTTCGATCTCCGCGCGTGTTGCGCCGACGCGGCCGAGCGCGATGTTGGCGGCTACCGTATCGTTGAACAGCGCCGCTTCTTGCGCCACCAGCGCGATTGAACCGCGCAGGCTGGCGAGCGTCACATCGCGGACATCCTGGCCGTCGATCCTGACGCTGCCGCCTGTGGCGTCATAGAGGCGCGGGAGTAAATTGAAGATCGTGGTTTTGCCTGCGCCGGAGGGGCCAACGAGCGCGACCGTCTCTCCGGGCTCGACCGTGAATGAAACGCCTTGCAGCGCGGGCGCATCGCCGTAGGTGAAGCTGACGTTCTCGAAGGCGATGTGACCGCGCTCGGTGCGCAGGGCCTTGGCGCCCGGCCTGTCGGAGATGCCGGACGGCTCATCCAGCAGGCCGAAGATGCGGGTGAGCGCGGCTAAGCCCTCATTGAGCACCGTGTTGAAATTGCCAAGCGCGCGCGCCGCGGGCGAGGCCACGCCGATGGCGCCGATAATGGCGACCAAGTCGCCGAGTGTCATCGCGCCGGCGGTGATGCGCATGCCGGCAAGATAAAGCACGCTGGCGAGCGCTGCGCCGCCGAGCACTTCCAGGAGAGGTTCGCTACGGGCGCGGTTACGCGCAAGCTTCATCGCGAGTTTGCGGCGTTGTTCGAACGATGCTCCGGCGCGCTCAATTTCGCGCTCTTCTAGCCCGTAGGTTTTGACAACCCGCGCAGAGCCGATGCTTTCGCTGAGCAAAGCCGTTAGCGCGCCGATTTGCATCTGTGCGCTCTCGGTTGCGCCGCGGGCGCGTTTGGCGATCGCTTGCAGCGGCTTGGCCGCCACGGCGAAGACAGCGAGCACGAGCAGGGTCAGCGCCCAATCGTACCAGAGCATCGAGGCGACTGCGCCGATCAACGTGAGTGTGTCACGAATGGCGGCTTGGCCGCCGCGCACTAGGCCTTCACCGACGACGGTGATGTCATTGGTGAAACGCGAGACGAGGCGGCCGCCATCTTCGCGGGTGATGCGTGCGAAATCGGCGTTCGTGATTTTGGCGAACATCGCGCCTTGCAGATCGCGCAGCACTTTCAGGGCAAGGCCTTGCGACAGCACCGCTTGGAAATAGATGGCGATGGCCCGCACCACAGTCGCGCCGATGACGGCGACTGGCACGAGGCCGATGGCGCCGAGATCGCCGGCTTGGATCGAGTCGATCGTGAATTTTAGGATCGCCGCATAGGAGACCGCCGCAAGCGCAACGACGGCCAGCACCGGCACGAGCACCGCGACATCGCCCGCATAACGGGAGACGTAATCACGCCAAAGTCGCGCGAGCAGCGCGCCAGGTTTCATGCGGCCATCACAGCTCGTGCTCGGGATCCGTGCCGGGATCGAGCAGGCGGTGCGCGTGGATGATGAAATAGCGCATCCGGGCGTTATCCACGGTGCGCTGCGCCGCGCCTTTCCAGGCGTCGTACGCGGTCCTGTAATTGGGATAGGCGCCGACAAAATCGACGTTCTGGAGATCGGCGAATTCCGGACGATCGAGCGCTTTCAGCTCGCCGCCAATGACCAAGTGCAGGAGTTGACGTTCTTCGCTCATATTCTGTTTCGCGCTTAAGCTTCGTCCCGCGGATCGGGCAGGACGGACGTGCGTTCGATTAGCAAAGGGTGCAGGTTCGCGCCAGCGGCGACAACGCCCGGCGCGTGTGGCGCAAGCTGGTTCAATTCCAGCGCATAGCCCCAAGGATCGCTGACCACCCCGCCTGCGGCGGCGATAATCGCGGCGCCGGCGGCGATGTCCCAATCGTGCTTCCAGCCGAAGAGGATGGTGGCGTCGCCCTGGCCGGCGGCGACCAAGGCCATGCGGTAGGCAATCGACTGGCGCTCGATCACATCCATTTTCGGCCAAGGCTTGTCCCAGCGCCGATCCGAGAAACGGCTGCGCTGGCCAACCATGCGCGCGCCTTCGATCTTATCGACAGCGCTCGCTCGCATAACGCGGCCGTTGAGCCAGGCGCCGTGACCGATAGCGCCGGTGAACATCTCATCCGTCATCGGATTGTAGATGGCGCCCGCGAACGCCTGGTCGCCTTCGACGAGGCCGACGCTGATCGTCCATTGCGGCACCTTGCCGACGAGCGCCGCAGTGCCGTCGATCGGATCGAGCATGAAGGTGCGTGGCTTGCCCATGCGCCGCGTCGGATCGTCCGGCGCTTCTTCTGAGAGCCAGCCGTAGTCAGGACGTGCGCCTCGCAATTTCTCAGTCAGCAGAGCATCGACGGCGAGGTCGATATTGGTGACCGGGCCGGCCTCGCCTTTGGAATGCACTTCGAGCGGCTTGGTCAGCAGCGCACGCGCCAGCGCTCCCGCGTCGCGGGCCGCCGTTTCGAGGAGTTCGAGATCAGACGCCGCCGATTGCAAGGTCATCTACGATCAGGCTGGCGATTTCGAGCGAACCGCGATTGTCGATATCGCTGCCGCACCGGAGGCGCGCGAAAATATCAAGCAGATTGCCGGCCACGGTGATTTCGCTGACCGGATGGGCGATCTCGCCGTTCTCGAACCAATAACCAGCGACGCCGACCGACCAATCCGCCGTGTTCATGTTGAGTGAGGGCGAGAACATGTCGGTGACGAGCAGGCCCTTGCCGGCGTTCCTCATCATTTGCTCGAGGCATTCCTCGCCCGGCTTCACGAACAGATTTGCAGTGCCAATACCGGGCGGGCCGCCATGGCCAGCGGAAGCGTGTCCGTTTGGCTCAAGCCCCAGCTGGCGCGCGGCCGATGAGTTGAGGAGCCAGGTTGTCAGGATGCCGTCCTCGATCAGCGTCATTGGCTTCACCGCGCCGCCTTCGCCGTCGAACCAGCGGCTGCCGGAGCCACGCTTGACGAATGGGTCTTCGTGAATGCGGAAGCCTTCGGCGAACACGCGCTGGCCGAGCTTGTCCTTCAGGAATGAAACGCCGCGTGCGATCGACGTGCCGGAGATCGCTGAAAACACCGGGCTGATAATGCGGCCGGCGAGGCGGTTCTCGAAGATCACCGGCGCCTTTTGGCTGACGACCTTGCGAGCGCCCAGTCGGCGCGCGGTGCGTTCGCCGGCGATGCGGCCGATTTCTTCCGGTGAGGGCAGGTCGGCGAAGAAGCGTTTGGTGCGCCACTCGTAGTCGCGCTCCATTTCGTCGTCCTTCTCGGCGACGGGCTGGGTGCCGAGGCTGTAGGACGTCGCGCTCTCGGCGCCGCGAAAGCCGGTCGAGGTGACGTGCACGAAGTGCGCGTTGTCGAACGAGGCGCCGCCGCCGCTGGAATTGGCGACGCCGGGAATGGCCAGTGAGGCCGCTTCGCAGCGTTTTGCGAGCTCGAGCAATTGCTCTGGGCTCGGCCGGGCAGTGTCGGATTGTTCGAGGTCTGGCTCGCCGCCCGAGGCCAGATAGCGCTCGTCGAGGAGGCCGCAGAATTTGTCTTCCGGCGCAGCCTTGGCCATGGCGACCACGCGCTCGGCGAGGGATTTGAGACCCTTTGTGGATAAGTCGGTCGATGAGGCGGAGGCCTGGCGCTTCCCGATAAAGGCCCTGAGCGCGACCGACCGGCCTTCTTCGCGTTCCATTCCTTCCAGTTCGCCCATGCGAACCTCGGCGGAGATACTTTCACGGGAGGCCAGGGAGGCCTCAGAGGCGTCGGCGCCGGCCTGCCGGGCATAGTCGACGAGGGCCGTAAGGGCGGTGGAATCGGTGTCGAAGGGCATGGCCCCAACATGGGCGCTTACCCCGGCGGGGGCAATTGGAGCGTCCTAAGGTTCCGCATGGGTAACGCGCTCAAAGCTGCTGGCTGAGCCCGACCCAGATTAGGCCGCCGCCGATGAGGAGGTAACTCAACCAGGTGAGGATCATTCCGAACATCCGGCCGGCGTTGAGCGTCCCGGTGTGGAGCCCAACGCCGTGCAAAATTCTGCCGAGGGTCAAAGAAATTCCCGCAGCGTGCAGGAGCCAGAGCGGGCTTGCCGGGTCGAAAAGGGCCAAAAGCGTGATCCCGACGAGGCCGGCTGGGATGTATTCGGAGGCGTTGGCGTGGGCCCGAACGGCTCGCGAGAAATCGGCGTTTCCACCGTCGCCCAACGTGATCTTGTGTTTGCGGCGCCCTGCAACAACTAGCACTGCGAGGACAAGCAGGATCAGGATGTTTGCGCCGGCATAAAGCGCAGCGATCTCTAAGCGTAGCATTGGCGGTCTCCCTCGCCCGATCTCCATAGCGGCTCACGCGTGCGCGCCCAACTGCATTTCAATCTTTTGTTTTGCTTTCGGAAACCGCGCGTTCATCGCGTTCGGTCATAGTCACCCCATAAACAAATGCCTCGAAGGCATGGGATGGGTGGTTTGAACGACGCTAGCATCTTCGGCGTCATGTGGGCGTTGTTCGCGGTGACTGCAGGCTTGGGCCTTGCGGTTGCCGCGATAGCCTTTGTCCGCGGCATACGCGAAAGCGATTACGACTTCGCCGCCGGCTATAATGCATTAGCGCCATTCGAGCGCTGAAAACTTACAAAGTCTGAATTGCAACGCTAAGGTCGCCTCCGAACCTGGAGGAGATCGACATGAAGCTGCGCGCATTTGTGCTAGCGCTTGCGCTGGCGGCCTGTGGACAACCTGCGGAACAAGCGAAGACGCAGCAATCCGAGGCGCCCGATCCCTTCACCATGAGCATCGAAGTCGGACGCTATGGCGTGATGCTCAGCCAAATCCAAAGCCTCACTCGCGAAACGCCGGACGCCGTCGAGCAGGATGTGACCGCGCCGGCCGATCTTGCGCGGCGCCTCCGCGAAACGGTGTGGGAGTATAATCTCGCGCGTTCCGGCCTCTGTGCGCGCGGGCTTTACACGCAAGTCTCCTGTGGGCCGACGTTTCAGCCGGTCTGGATCGGCGAGCCGGTAGATTCTGCGCCGTCGCTGGAAGAGCTGCAGACGCGCAGCACTGCCGTGGGCGAAGAAGTGATGGGCTTCTGGAACACGGTCTGTGAAGCGGCGCGCGCGGCCGAAACAGATGAAGAAGCGCGCGCTTACGTGTGCGCGATCGAGTGAGTGGAGTGCGCGCGGTGCTTCCGCGCGCGCGTCATCCTTGTTGGCTTTCGCCGGAAAAATTGGAGAGCGGGACGCGACGGGTCTCGTCTCGTTAGTGCGCTGCGTGAACAGCGCGAATTAGACGCGATCCATCGCGTCCCATGATCTTCTTCCCCGTGGCTCAGCGCCGGCAGCGTGCAGGCTGTCTTGTTCGTTGACAGTCCCCGGTGCGTACTCCCGTCGTTTCCGCCTTATCAGGGCTTTCCCGCCGGGCTTCAGCGCTGCCTTCACAGCGCTTCACGCTCAATCATATCGCTCGTCGCATTGGGTCGAACATTGGCCAACTGCCCTCCAGCGGAGCGATGCGTGCATTGTACGCCCGGTTTGGAGGTGTGGGATAAGCTTTTTGCGCGGCGCTTTTTTCGCTGTGTGCTCTAGCGCAGCCGCCAGACGGCGGCGCGTTTTATCTCGGCATCTTCGAGCGCGCGGGTGACGGGGATGTCGTAGGCGGCGATTTGTTCGAGCTTGTCGCGCGGCAGGTAGGTGCGGCCGGGATCGCCGATCAGTACGGCTTTGCCTGCGTTTTGCTGCGCGATCAGCCAGTCGAGCACGCGCGGCGCGAGATCGCGGTCGTAGAAGAGATCGCCGACGAGGATGATGTCGGCGTCGGTGGGTTTGCCGACGGGATCGATGTCGCTGGTTGCGACGACCACCGCGTTGAGCTCGGCGTTGAGCGTGGCGGCATGCGCGGCGAAAGCGTCGATATCGACCGCAAGCGCAGATGCTGCGCCGGCTTTCATCGCAGCAATGGCGACGAGGCCGGAACCGGACGCGACATCAAGCACGTGTTTGCCTTCGACGATTTCGCGGTGATCCAAAACATAGCGCGCCAAAGCTTGCCCGCCGGCCCAGGCGAAAGCCCAGAAGGGCGGCGGCAGGCCGAGTTCGCCGAGTTGCTCTTCAGTCAGTTGCCAAAGCGCGACGGCGTCATCGGCGAGATAAAGCGAAAGCTCAGGGATGTGGCTCGGCGCGAGGACGCGGGTGTTCTCGCGGATGAACGCGGGGATGTCGGAGATCAAATGGTCACGCCGGCGCGGCTTCGCGCAGGACAGCGGCGTAGCTCGGTGCGAATTTCACTTTCGACCAATAGCCCTTGTCCATCAGCGCCTGGTGCAGGCGCGTCAGGCGATAGCAGGGCACGTGCATGAAGGCGTGGTGCTCGGCGTGATAATGAACCCAGTAGGGCGCGATGAAGAGACGTTCGAGCGGATTGGCGAGCGTGGTGCGCGCGTGGGTGAGCGGATGTTCTTGTGCGCCGACGCAAGCGTGTTCGGCGATGTTGCGCAGGCGCGTGACGAGCGGCAGCCACGTCGCCATCGGCACGATCCAAAGCGCTGGATACGCCCACCAGTATCCGGCGAGCGCGAGGGCGCCGAACAGGATGGCGTTAGTCAGCAGGAAGTGCCCGGTGCTGGCGTTGACGACTTCACCGGCCTTGCGGCCGCCAAAGAGTTGCGCGCCGCGCTGTTTGATGAAGGTCTGGCCGGTGAGGTCGCGCACGACTTTGCGCCAGAGCGATTTGCGCGAGATCGGGAACGGCGCCGAGAGTGCGAGGTCTGGATCTTCGGGTTGCTCGGTGAAGCGGTGATGCTTCAGATGATAGTCGCGATACGAGCCAAGGCGTGCGCCGACTGGCGCGGCGCAGAGCCATTCGCCGACCCAATTGTTCACCGCCATGTTGGAGTGTAGCGCTCCGTGCGCGGCGTCATGCATGAGGATGGCGAGGCCAAGCTGGCGCGCGCCGATCAGCATGACTGCGATCACATAGGTGAGCGGGTTCGGCCAGATGACGAACATGGCGCCGGCCGCAAAGATGAGGCCCCAAGCGCCGGCGACGAGCATCAGCCCACGCCAAGACGAGCGCTTGGCGATCGGCGCCCATTCCTTGGGCGTGAAGATGTCTTTCGGGTCAAGGCGTGTGACGGCCGGCATTAGGCCAGCCTAGCGCAAACGCTTTCCGATTTCACCCAAAGGCCCAGTCACCCAAATGAAAAGACACGTTTCAGCTGTGCTTCACCCACCGGCGTGAACTCCAGCACGCGGCTGTTGCGCCGCTGCGTGGCCCAGCCGCGCTCCAGCACGCGATCGAGCACTGCGGCGCCCAGGGCGCCCGCCAAATGGTGGCGCCGGACGCTCCAATCGAGGCAAGCGCGGCAAAGGGGTCTCGCGCCTTTCTCGATATCCTCGATGCCGACGCCAAAGCTTGAAACCTTTGCACGGCCCAGGCGGGTCAGGGCGTAGGTGCGCTCCGGCCCGGGCGTGACCCAGCGATGTTTGAGGAAGCTATCGAACATGGCCACGCCCAGGTCGCCGGCGAGGTGATCGTAGCAAACGCGCGCGTGCCGCAGCGCCGGCTCCTTGGGGCCGGGCCGCGTGCGCAGCGCCTTGGCGCGCGTGGCGACGCCCATCAAGGTTTCGAGCAGGCCGGCGACGTCAGCATCCGCGAGTTGGTAGTAGCGATGGCGGCCTTGCGCTTCGGCCGCGACGAGGCCAGCGGCGGCAAGCTTGTTTAGGTGCGAACTCGCTGTCTGCTTGGTCACGCCCGCCTCGTCGGCGAGTTCACTGGCGGTGAGCGCGGCGCCGTTGAGCAACGCGGTCAGCATGTTGGCGCGCGCGGGATCGCCGACCATGGCGGCGATCGCGGCGATGTCCGGGCCCTCTTTCATGGTTCGATGATAATCGTACCATCGCGTCGCTTCAATCCGCTAAAGCACGGGCGGAGGCGGAATGATGATCACGTGCTTTATTCGGTATCAAATCGATCCCTACAAACGCTCGGCGTTTGAGCGTTATGCGCAAAACTGGAATGAAGCCATTCCACGTTGCGGCGCCGATTTGATCGGCTATTTCGCGCCGCACGAGGGGTCAGCGACGTTGGCGTACGGCGTGTACAACATTGAGAATCTGGCCGCGTACGAAGCGTATCGGGCGCGCTTGGCGGCGGACGCGCAGGGGCGTGAGAATTATGAGTTCGCGCAGCGGGAGCGCTTCATTTTGCGCGAAGATCGTACGTTTTTGAAACTGTGCGCAAAATGATTGCGGTGATTTTCGAGGTGTTGCCTGCTCAGGGTCAGCGCGATGCGTACTTTGAATGGGCGGCGAAGCTGCGCGCCTCTCTCGATGACATAGACGGCTTCATCTCGATCGAGCGCTATCAAAGCCTAGCTGACAATCAGCGCATACTCTCGCTTTCGTTTTGGCGTGATGAAGCGGCGATCGCGCAATGGCGCGCGCGAGAGATGCATCGCGCGGCGCACTCAGCCGGGCGTGCGCATGTGTTTGCGGATTATCGGCTGCGCGTCGCTGCTGTTGTGCGTGACTATGGCCTGCGCGAGCGCGCTGAGGCGCCGGCGGACTCTGTCGCGTTGCACGGATAGATTATTTGGATGGCGGCTCGCCATCCTGGCGGATGATGCCGAGCGAGATGACGCGCTTCAGGGCTTCGTCGGGGCTGATCGAGAGCGGCTTGAAGGCGGTGCGCGGCAGGTAAAGCAGGAAGCCCGATGTTGGGATCGGCGCTTGCGGCACATAGACGGCGATCAGTTCAGCGCCGATATCGGTCGCGACTTCGGCGGTGTTTTCGTTGGTGATGAAACCAATCGCGTATGACCCCGGCAGCGGAAACTCGACCAGCACGGCTTGCTTGAAGGACGTCCGCTCCGGCGCCGCCACCTGCTTGAACACTTGTTTGGCGCCGCCGTAGATCGAGCGGACCAAAGGCAGATTGGCGATCGCGCGATCGGCGCCGTCGACCAGCCAGCGGCCGACCAAGTTGCCGGCGAGGGCGCCGACGAGGGTGAGCGTCACCAGCGCCAGCAGCAGGCCGCCGCCCGGAAAGCTCTTCAGGAAAGCGAGGGTATTGGGGACCAGCGGCTCGACGTTGTTGTCGATGAAGGTGACGAACAGCCAGATGATCGAGACGGTGACGACGAACGGCAGCACGAGCGCGACGCCGGTGAGGAAGGAATTCCTGAGCCAGGTGAAGAAGTTGAATTGTTTGCCGGGGAGCGAATCCATCGCTGGGATGTAGGTCAGCCATTGGCTTGGCGAAAGCGCTCTAGCGCCAGGAACCGTGAGTTCCTATTTTCGTCGCCATGTTCGGTCGCAAACGCACGTTCGTCTCTGCGCCGCGCCAGCGCGGCCCTCGGGACGGCTTTTCTGAAACAGTCATTCGGGTCGTCGACACGATCGGCCCGGCGGTTATTGGCGTCCGGCGCACGAGCCGGCAGCGCGATTTGTATGATGGCGCAGGCTCTGGGGTGATCATCTCGCCTGACGGCTATGCGCTGACGAACAACCACGTCGTGCGCGGCGCTGGGCGGATCGAGGGCGTGCTGAATGACGGCAGCGTCGTCGGCGCCGAGATCGTCGGCTGCGATCCCGATACCGACCTTGCGCTGCTGCGGCTCGCGGGCGGGCGCCATCACGCGGCGCAGCTTGGCGATTCTGATGATCTGAAGGTGGGGGAGCTCTCGATCGCGATCGGCAATCCGCTGGGGCTGCAAGCGACCGTGACTGTGGGCGTCATTTCGGCGTTGCGGCGCACGTTGCGCGGTGAGAATGGCCGGCTGATCGAGGACGTGATCCAGACTGACGCCGCGCTTAATCCGGGCAATTCGGGCGGCGCGCTGGTCGATGCGCATGGCGCGGTGGTTGGCATCAACACGGCGATGATCGGCGGTGCGCAAGGGATTTGCTTTGCAGTGCCGAGCAATACGGCCAAGTCCATCGTGCCGGAATTGATGCGCAACGGGCGTGTGGCGCGGGGTTGGTTCGGGATTGCCGGCCAGTCGCAGGAATTGTCGCGCGCGCTGGTGCGGCGCATTGGCCTCGACGTTGAAAGCGGCGTTCTGGTCGTAGCGGTGACCAGCGGCGGACCGGCGGAGCTTGCCGGCCTTCACGTCGGCGATGTGGTGCTGAAGCTGGATGGCGCGGCAACGCCGACGGTGGACGCTGTGCATCGTCTGCTGACGCGCGAGCGCGTAGGCCGCAAAGTTACGCTCGATGTGCTGCGCAACGGCTTGCTGGTGAAGATGAAGCTGACGGTGATGGAGCTTCCGGACGAGCGCCGCAGCGCTTAGGCGTTCGCGGCGAGCTTTTCGTCGAACAGCGTCTTCAGCTCGCCCGTTTGAAACATCTCGCGGACGATGTCGCAGCCGCCGATGAATTCGCCTTTGACGTAGAGCTGCGGGATCGTCGGCCAGTTGGCGAAATCCTTCACGCCTTGGCGCAGGTCCTCGTCGGCTAGGACGTTCACGTCCACATACTCGACGCCCAGATGGTCCAGGATGCGGACGACTTGGTTGGAGAAGCCGCATTGGGGCTGGTCCGCCGTGCCCTTCATGAACAGGACGACGTTGTTCTCAGAGACGGTGCGGCGGATGGAGTCGATGGCGTCGGTCATGTCGCGGAGGTAAGGGCGCCGGCCGGCCCAGGCAATAGGGCCCTAAGGGGCTGGCGGCTCATTTTGGCCCTGTCTCGAGCGCCAAGGCATGGAGTTCCCCGCCCATACGCCCCTGCAGCGCGGCATAAACCATCTGATGCTGGGCCACGCGAGATTTGCCTGCAAAAACAGCAGACCGGATCACTGCCCGGTAGTGGTCGCCATCGCCGGCCAGGTCCTGAATCTGGATGTCGGCATCGGTGAAGGTCTGTCTCAGCAGGGCTTCCAGGTCTTCGGCGCGCATGGCCATAGGCGAAAAGGCTCCTTAATCGGCTCGTCGGCACGTATCCCATACTGGGCGCCGGTGCGGAACGGATGACGTTCACGAAAGTTTTGGTTGCCGCCTGCGTCCTTATCGGTGCATCCACCGAGATTGGGGGCAGGCGATCCAATTGGATCGCTTACTGCGTGGGAGACGTTGACAAGCACTTCGTTTCCTAAAATTTAGGCTAGGCGTTTCAGCCATCGGGACACAGACCGCGAAGCGGCACTCCGGTCGGCGAGTGGGAGGATGCGAAAAGGACCCGATTTCGGGCCAAGACCGCCTCCTCACATCGTAAAAAGAGTTTTCAACCCGCGGTTTCGCGGCGCGTGCATCAGGGCTCGCGTGGCGAAGTCGATACAGGGCAGGCAGAAGGGCAGACCATGACGTTGATGAATTCGCTGCTGACGTTCGCGCAGCAAGGCGCCGCTCCTGCGGCCCAACCGGGCGCCACGCCCGCTCCTGCCGCGGCGCCAGCGCCGACTCCGGCGCTTAGCGAAGCCGAGCGCGCTGCAGCGCAAGCGCGCGGCGCCGACGCGCAGGTCGAAGCCGCCGGCGGCTCCGAGGTTTCGATGGTGGAATTGTTCGTCCACCTCAACCCGGTCGAAATGGGCGTCATGATCATTCTCGGCCTCTGCACGGTTTACGCCGTCGCACTGCTGTTCGAGAAAATTTACGTCATGCGTAAAGCTGCGAAGCAGACGAAGGACTTCCTCGCTGCGTTCCGCAAAGCCAACTCGGTTGAAGAAGCTGAAGCGATCGTCCGCAAGCTGCCGAACTCGGGCATCAAGTCGATGTTCGACGCCGGCATGGCTGAAGTGCGCCGCACGCAAGACCTCGGCCTCTACACCATGCGCGATGCGCGCGATCACACGATGCAGCGCGTTGCTTCGGCCATGGCCACCCGCCAGAACGAGCACCTTGAAGACCTCGGCTCGTCGATGACCTTCCTTGCTTCGATCGGCGCGAACGCTCCGTTTATCGGTCTGTTCGGCACGGTCTGGGGCATCATGGTCGCCTTCGTCGGCATCGCCAAAACCCAAACCACTTCGCTCGCGGTCGTTGCGCCTGGTATCGCCGGCGCTCTGCTCGCGACCGCAGCCGGTCTCGCCGCCGCTATTCCGGCGGTTCTCATCTACAACTTCGCGGCCAAGCAAATTTCCAAGCAAGGCACGAAGCTCGACGACTTCGCCTCCGAATTCATCGCGCTGGTTTCGCGCGACATGGATCGCCGCGCGGGTTGAGCTTCTTAGCCGAGCATTGGAGGTAGCCCTATGGGCGCTAAAGTATCTTCCGGAGGCGGCGGAAAAGGCCGCGCGGAGGTGACTGCGGATCCGAACGTGATCCCATTCATCGACGTTATGCTCGTGCTGTTGATCATCTTCATGATCGCAGCGCCGATCTCCAGCGTCGACATTCAAGTCGATATGCCGAGCGCCAAGATTGTGCCGTCGAAGCGGCCGCCACGGCCAACTTGGGTTTCTGTTAATCAGGACCCGGCAGGCGGCATCCAGGTGTTCGTGATGAACGACGCCGTCGCGATGGCTGATTTGGGCGAACGCACCTATGACGCGGTGAAGATCAATTCACCGACGATCGCCGACGACGATTTCGAGATTCGGGATCAGCGCATCTATATCCGCGCTGACGCCGATCTGCCGTATCGCAACGTCGTGCGGGTGATGAACCGGTTGCAGGACAAGGGCTTCACTAAAATCGGCCTCGTCGCCGAAGATCGGCGGAGCTAGGTCATGGGAGCCAAACTCGCCAGTGGCGGCGGCGGTGGAAAGCGGCGCGAAATGCAGCCGAATTCCGAGCCGAACGTCATCCCGTTCATCGACATTCTGCTCGTGCTCTTGATCATCTTCATGGTCACAGCGCCGATCCCGACTGTCGATATCCGCGTCGACCTGCCGCCGCCCAACCCGGTGCCAATCCGGCTTGAAGGCTTGAACCCGACTGTCGTTGGCATGCGTGAAACCGCTACTGGTCTCGCGATCTATGTCGACGAAGAAGTGGTCACGCTTTCAACATTGGGTGAACGGACGCTCAGCCATGCGATCCGCAATAATCCGGCCCTAAATCCGGAGGATGTTTATGCGGAGGCGCGCATCTTCGTGCGCGCCGACCAGAGCACGGCCTACGGCAACGTGGTCAATGTTATGAGTCAGCTACAGGAGGAAGGTTTCGCAAAAGTCGGGATCTTCGCCGAGCTTGCGAGCGAAGGGTAAGAGCTAATGGTACGCCTTCGTCTCCTCTCGTTCGCCATTGCTGGCATCATCTGCGCCACCATCGTCTATATGGCGATGACGCAGCGGTTCAGCGCGATTACCGATCTGTTCGAAGATGAAGAGGCCGTGAAGGTCGAAATCGAGCAGAAAGAGAAGCCGCCGCCACCGCCGCCGCCGCCGGATCGTCCGCCGCCGCCGCCGCCGCCTGAGCAGCGTGTGCCGCCGCCGGATCTTTCCGCTCCGCCGACGCCGACGCCGATTCCTGTCGCTGTCGATCCGCCGCCGGCCCCGCCGACGCCTTCGGTCATCACCAACCCGACCTGGTTGGAACGTCCGAACGCTCGCGACTTCGCACGTTACTATCCCGAACGCGCTCTCGAGCGCGGGCAGGAAGGTCGTGTGAACCTCGCCTGCATCGTCGCCGCCGACGGCCGTATCGCATGCACGGTCACGTCAGAAGACCCGCAAGGCTGGGGTTTCGGCGCTGCTGCGCTGCAGATCTCACGCTCCTTCCGCATGGCACCTGCCACGCGTGACGGCGCTGCGACTTCGGGTGGCCGCGTCAACGTGCCGATCCGGTTCAACGTCGCCGGCTAACGGTTAGAACTAAACGACTTGAAGCCGCGGGCTGCGAAAGCATCCCGCGGCTTTTCGTTTATGCGCGGCTGTTCGCGCAGGCGTGATCGCGCTCAAGCGAGCGTGAATAGGTGCGTGCGCTGCTTCGGGCGCAGCCTCTCTGCATGGCCGGCTTGTGTCGGCGAGGGAGGCGAATATGGCGATGGCTTTTCCGGCGCGCCGCAGCGCGCAATACGAACCGAGCGTAGAACCGAACGTCATTCCGTTCATCGATGTGCTGCTGGTGTTGCTGGTGATCTTCATGGTGACGGCGCCGAAGCCGACCGTGGATCTGCAACTCGAATTGCCCGTGCGCGGCACGGTGATCCCAGTGACGATCCCGCCCATGATTATCGATCTGCGCGCGGCGCCGGGCGGCTACGCGATCTTTATCGGTGATCGCGAACTCGGCCTTGCTGAACTGCCGGGCGTTGTGTTGGCGCAATCGCTCGCCGTTGATCCCGTTCTGAATGAAGCGGATGTGTTCGCGGAGGCGCGCGTCTATGTGCGCGCTACCGATCAAGGCATCGCTTACGGCGCCGTGGTTGCGGTGTTGGATGAGTTGAAAAGCGCGGGCTTTGAGAAGGTCGGCGTGTTTGCACAAGCGGCGGACGAGGAGGCGTAAACTAATCTCGCGCAAGCGTGATGATGATCGCGCGCGTGTGAATTGCCGCTGTTGCAAGGCGCGCGCACGCTCTCCTCAAGCATCGGCGTTGAGATCGATGCATGCATGGGAGGCGCATCATGGCGCATGCGATTGGAGTGCGCGCGACATCGTTCGTGGCGTCCGCTTTTGTTGTTGGTCTGACAATGCTTGGCGCGCTGACGATGACATTCGTTCAGCAAGGCGGCGGCGGCGATTTCATCTCTGATGTGTTCGAGACATTTGTGGAGCCGACTCCGCCGGTTGATCCGCCGAAGATACGCGAAGCCGCGCCGCCTCCCACTACGACGAACGAAGGCGAGATCCAGGTCGCGCCGATGGATGACAACCTGCCGCTCATTCCAACCACTACTGCGGCGTCCGGCGGTGGGGGCGCGGGCAGCGGGCCGCCAAATATTGTTGATCCGCGTTGGGTGCGCGTGCCGCGCGACCTGGCGCGTTATTATCCGAGCCGAGCGCTGGAGCGGGGCATTCAGGGCAGCGTGACGTTGAATTGCGCGGTGAGCACGGCTGGGCGGCTCGACTGCGTCGTCGTCTCCGAGACGCCGGCGCGTTGGGGCTTCGGCGACGCGGCGCTGCGCATCTCGGAAGACTATCAGATGGTTCCCGCGACCCGCGATGGCGTGGTGGTGGAGGGCCGTCACCGAATGGTGATCCCGTTCCGCCTGCAATGAGGGGAATGAGGCGGCAGGTCATCGCATTTTAGCCGTCTTTGGCTCGCAAATCCCGGTCGAGAGGGCTACATCCGGCGACCGGAAAATCTAGGAGAAGACGTATCATGAAGGTTCTGATCGGCGCTGCGGCGGCCGCGTTTATGTTGATGGCGTCGCCGGCACTGGCTCAAGCCACCATGACCGCCAATTGCAGCGGCTTCGACGCCGCCCCGACACTGCCTGACGGCGCGACCGCGTCGCGTGCGGAGATCGAGGCTGCGAACACCCGCGTGCAGGCCTGGAATGAAGCGCGCCGGGCGAAATTGGTGACGTGCCAAGCCGACATCAACGCGATGTCGCAAGCTTTCAACGCGGCTGAGCAAGAGCGCCGCACGCTGGCGACGACTTGGGATGCCGAAGTCACCGAGTTCAACGCCCGTGAATCAAGCGGCTCCGGTCGTCGCGAACGTGGCGGCGTGGTTACACGTCCGGACCGGTAAGCTCCGGCGCGACGCTCTCTGCCGCATAGCGCCAGAGCGGCGTGAATATAGCTAAAGCAATCGCAGCCAGCGCTAATCCCCCCGCGGGGATTAGCGCTGCAGTGCGTGGGCCCCACTCGCTGGCGGCAAAGCCGACGATCGCCGAACCAATCGGCGCGCCGCCCATAAATCCCATCGAATAAACGGCGAGCACGCGGCCGAGATAGCCAGGCTCCGCCGCGCCTTGCGTAATCGTGCGGCTCATCGAGATGGCGACGCCTGCCGCTAACCCCCACACCGAGACGATCGCCAGGAAGGCGATGTAAGGTTTGTCGACCGCGAAGGTGAACAGCATCGCGGCGCTGATGATGTGCGAAGCGATCAGCGCGCGGCCCGGACGCTGAAGCGGTTTCATGCGGCTGAGTGCGACCGCTGAGATAAACGAAGCGCACCAGAAGCAGGCAAACAAGGTGCCGAGCTGGCTCGCCTGAACGTCCTGATCGGCGCCGTAATATTCGCGCACGATCAGCGGAAACAGCACCTGAAACGAACCGACGACGAACACGCCGACATAAGCGGCGGAGATCAGCATGGGCGACATGATCGGGTTGCGGAACGCGTAGGAAAGCCCATCGCGCACGTCGCGAAGAGCGCCTTTGATGGTGCGCTCATGGCCGTGTGGCTTTGAGTCCATAAGGCCCAGCGCGATTGCGGCGCCAAGGCTCAAGATGATCGCTTGCAGCGCAAGGAATGGCGCTGGGGTTGAGCCGGCGTAGCGGGCGACGAGGATGCCTGCGATCTGCGCGCCGATTTGTACGGCCGTGGTGGCGGCAGCGGCGGTGGCGAGCGAGGTGTAGCGGCCGCGTGCCGTTTCACGCAGCACAACGCCGTTCAACGCTGCGTCACGCACGGGCATCGAGAACGCTGCGCACGCGCCGACCAGCATCGCGTAGCCGATCAAGATTTCGTAGGTCAGCAGCCCGGCCGCAACGATGGCGCAGAGCGCGATCGAGGCGAACGCGAAGATCAGGTAGAGCTTGGCTAGAGTTGGGCCTGCGCGCGCACGCTCGGCAAGCAGGCCGCCGAACAGCAAGAGGCAGAACATCGGCGCTGACAGCGCCGACTGCGCCAGGCCCACGCCGGCCGGCGTGGCGCTCAGAAAGAACGCCACCAAAGACGGAAACAGCACAAACTGCATGCCGAAGGCGAAGAAGTAGAGCGCGACCAGCACGTAATAGAGGCTGAGCTCGGAAATGCCGCCAAACGGCCTGCGTGTTTCGGATTTCTGTTCCGTGTCCATCCGCCCCCGCTTCTGACCGCCGAGGTTCAGCTACATTCCCGTTGACGGGAGCTTAACGCGGCGCGTGGTGACCTTCGGCGATATGGCGCCTACGAATCAACCTCGTCCGGACGTTGCGGACCCACTTGCGCCGCTTGAACTGAGCGTGCCGCACGCGCCAAAGGCCCGCGTGGCGCTGGTGGGGCGGCTCTGCGAGATTGTGTCGTGGCCGGAGAGCCGTCTGCCGGTCTATGAGCGCCAGCTTGCGGCCGATATTCTGGTGGGCTTGTTGCGGACCAGCAACGTCGAGCTGCGGCAGCGCTGTGCGCTGGGCCTGGCACGTGTCACGGACGCGCCGAAGGCCTTATTGCGCTACCTCGCTCGGGACGAAATCAGTGTCGCGTTGCCGCTCCTCGAAAACGGCGCCGGTTTCGATGATTCCGATTTGGTCGCCACTATTCGCGCCGGGATGGCGGCGCATTGGCTTGCGATCTCGCGCAGGCGGCATCTGACTGAATCTGTCACCGACGCTTTGATCCAGACGGGGGACACAACCTCAATCGAGGCGGTGTTGAAAAACCAAGGCGCGCGTCTCTCCACGCAGGGGGTCGATCTTGTCGTGGCGCGATCGCGGCAAGCTGCGTCGCTGCCTGCATTGTTGGTGGCGCGTAACGAAATTCGGCCGACGCAGGCGCTGGTGTTGTTCTGGTGGGCTGGGTTTGAGGCGCGGTTGCAAATCCTGCGTCGTTTCGCGGTCGACCGGAATGTGCTGATCCAAGAACTGGGTGATGTGTTTAAGTTGGCTGCGGCTGAGGGCTGGGCCGATGCGGACACGCGTAAGACCTTGCAAGTGATCGAACGCCGGCAACGTAATCGCGCTGCGGCGGCGCAAAGCCCCTATGGTTCGCTTGAAGGCGCGCTCGCCGCCGCTGAACACGGGCTCGATCGCGGACTTATCCACGAGATCGCGCACCTCGCGGGCGTAAAGCCGACAACGGCGTCACAGATCTTTGCTGATCCAGGCGGCGAAGCGATTGGCGTATTTTGCAAAGCCGTTGGATTAAAGCGGCCATTGATGATCGGCCTGTGGAAAGCGCTGCGGCGACCGAACGGTGATCCGGACTCAACCAATAACCCGCTCGGCCGCGCAGCTTACGTGTTTGACACATTAGCGACGGCGAAAGCGCAAACTGTGCTCCGCTATTGGAATTGGTCGTTCACCGCTGACGCCGCCAATATTGAGCGCGCCACGTTCAACGACGGCGACACCGATATGGCATTGGCGCGGCGGAACGCCACGTTGTTGTTTAACCGCAACAGCTAGGACGGCGCCTGCCTCGGCTGGCGAATCCGCCGCTGCAGGTCTAAGCCTCACAAGCGCGCGCGCCGGCGGCGCGGGGAGGCTGATCTATGCTTCACGCCGCAGCGATGCTGTGCGGATTTATCGCTTTGTGGTTGCTCACAACGCAGCGCCTCACCAGCGTGCAGGATGCGGTTGTCGCTGTGATCGCGGCGCTGATTTGCGTGGTGCTGGCAACGCGCTTGGGCGGCGTCTCTGGCGCATTCGCGCGCAGCCCGCGTGCGCTCTATGGTGTTGTCTCGCGTCTTGGATCGGTGCTTGCGGGCGCGACGGCGACGATCCGTTCAGCGCTGGCCGCGGATGTCACATTGAAACCCGCTTTGGTGCGCATCAGGACGCGGGGCCGCGGCGACGAACGCGCCGCATTTGCGGATTTGCTGAGCGCCGCGCCGGGCATGGCGGTGGTTGAAACCGACGCCGAGGGATTTCTCGTGCACGTCTTGAATGAAGATGACGTCGACGCTGCCGATCTCGGGCGGCTGGAGCGCGTCGCTGGCGCTCAGGAGCCGCGTTCATGACCGCGTTGCTGATCGGTGTGGCTGTGGCGGTGTCGGGGTTGTTGGCGCTGTTGCGTCTGTTCTCGGGTCCGACTTTGCACGATCGCGCGCTGGCGGCCAAAACTGTCATGGTGCGCGCGGCTTTGATTTGCGCCGCACTGGCGGTTGCAGCGGGACGGAGCGACTGGCTCGATGCCGCGATCGCCGTGGTGCTGACGGCAATCGTGTTGGTCCTGGCGATAACGAAAGTGTTTCGCACGCGGACGTTTCAAGCGCCGCTCTCACGCCCGCAGGAGGACATCTGATGGATGTGCTGACCCTGCTGCGCACGGGCCTCGGCGCGCTGGTTGCGGTGGCGGGACTTGTTGCGATTTTCGGCGGCACGCTGGGCATCCTGCGTTTTCCCGACTTTTACACGCGCCTGCATGGCGCGAGCGTTGCGGATGCGCCGGGGGCCGCGCTGGTGTTGGCGGGGCTTGCGCTGATGGCGCCCGATTTCGCCATCGCTGTGCGTTTGCTGTTGCTTGCCGGTTTAGTGGTGGCCGCGGGGCCAATCCTGTCTCACGCGCTTGCAAGCGCCGCGCATGCGGGTGGGCTCTCACCACTGTCAGGCCGCTACAAGGCGCCGCGTCCGGGCGCGCAAGCACAGGGCGATGAGCCATGATCGGGCTCGTCTCGCAAACATTCGCCCTGCTGCTCATCGTAGCGACGATCGCAGCGGCGTTCGCGGCGCTGACGGCGCGGTCGTTGCTTGCTCTGTGTTTGTGCTTAGCGGCGTCGGGCGCGATGGCGGCGGCCGCTCTGCTGGCGCTCGGCGTGGGCGATGCGGCTCTGGTGACGACGATCGTGGTCGCAGCTTGGGGGCCGGTGCTGCTTCTCGCTGCGGTGCTGCTTAGCGCGCGCTCTGCAAAGTCATTCGGCGCCGGCGCGCCGTGGTTAAGTTTGCTCGCGGCGGCGCTTGCGGGTGGAGCGATCGTGTTCGCCGCGCCAGATCTGGGTTCAGCGCTTCCGCGCGTGCAATCGGCGCCAGATGCAATCGGATTTTGGCTCGCGCCGCTTTTGCTCGTCGCCGGCGCGGGTTGCGTTGGCGTGTTGGGATACAGCGAGCGCGGCGCGCTGCACGCACGGCAGGAGCGTGACACGTGAAGCCAGGTGCGCAAATCGTCCTCAGCAATGCGGCGCGCCTTTACGCGCCGTTGATGGCGCTTTTCGCGCTGACGCTGGTGGTGGCGCGCGCGCCGGGCGAAGGCGTCGGCTTCATCGCGGGGCTGATGTTTGCGTGGGCGTTTGTGGTGCATGGCTTGATCTTCGGGGCGGCCGCCTCGCGCGCTGCGTTTCCGCCGCTCGCTGCGCGCTTGTGCTTGGCGTTGGGGATTATTGGCGCTGCGTGCGGGGCGGGACTGCCGGGCTGGCGGTTTGCTCAAGTCGCCATTGAGGCTGGATTATTCGCTGCGACAGCGAGCGCTGCGGCGTTGATCGTGATCGTGCTATTTGGCCGCGCGCCAATGCTGCGTGATGCGGATTGGTGATGGGGCCGGAAATCCTTCTCACCCGGGCGATCTTCGCAGCGGCGCTGGTCTTGCTGATGTGCGGCGCAGTGGCGGCGTGGGCGTCGAACAACGCGATCAGGAGGCTCGCCGGCATTGCGCTGTCGATGCTGGGCGCGATCTTGGGGCTGGGGGCGCTGGGTGCGCCCAACGCGTTGCTGATTGCTGCTGCGTGCGCAGTGTTCGTGCAGCTTGCTATCGGCGCTGCCGTGACGGTTCGTCTGCAAGAGGATTACGGCGCGATCGAAGCGCCGGAAACGGATCAGGCAGACCGGCAAGATGACATGCCGGGGCGCGCGCCGTGACCGCTGCATTGGATCTCATGCGCACGCATGCGGCTTTGCTGCCGCTGATTATCGCGATGGTAGGCGCGGCGCTGGCGATGTTGTGCCCGCCGCGGCTGAGTTGGGGGCTTGCTACAATCGCCGCCTTGCTCTGCGCGTTCGTCACTGCCGACACAACTGTGCGGGTGCTGATCGCGGCGGCGCCGCTTTGGAGCGTCGCAGAAGGTGTGCCGCTGCTTGCGGATGGGATCGGGCTTTTTGCGTCGCCGTTGATGGCCGCCGTCGCTGCGTTGGCGCTAGCGGCCTCCGGCGCAGTGTTGAGCGACATCGAGCGACGTACCTGGCCGCTCGCGATGGCGCTGGTGCTTTGTCAATTGTTCGGCTGGCTGGGTGCGCTCGCGGCGCGCGATTTGGCTGGTGTGTTCGTGGCGATCGAGACGGCGTGGCTGGCGTCAGTCGCTTTATTGGCTTTCAGCGACGGGCGGACTGCGCTGGGCGGCGCGCTGCGTATGCTGGGCGCGGGCGGGGTAGGATCGGCGCTGTTCTTATGCGGCGTAGGCATCTTCTATCGCAGCGTTGGCACACTTGAGCTTTCGGCCATCGCGACCGCTCATATCGAAAGCGCCGACGCTGCGGCGCTCGGCGCAGGCTTGATGCTGCTGGGGGTTGCGCTGAAGGCGGGCGTTGCGCCGTTGCACGATTGGATGGGCGGGGCGTTCACGCGCCCCGGCGGGCCGGCGGCGCTGGTTCTTGGTACGGTTGGGGTGATCGGCGCACTCGCTGTGATCGTTCGCCTGGCTGGTTACGTCGCGACGTCGCCCACCATCGGTGAGGGCGTTTCGATTGCGCTTGCTGTGCTGGGTGGCGCGAGTGTTGTGATTGGCTCGGTGCAGGCGGTGGGCGCGCATAATTTGACGCGGCTCGCGGCGTATGCGGGCGCGGCGCAAGCGGGCGGCATATTGCTCTGCGTAGCGTTGGGATCGCCGGCGGGATTCGCGGCGGCGCTGGTGCAACTCACGGCGCTGGCGGCTGCGGCGTTGGCCTTGTTCGGAGGCGCAGCGGCTGGGGGCGTGCAGTCGCTTGAGCACCTCGACGGATTGGGCCGGCGCGCGCCGCTGGCGGGCGCGGCGATCATGAGCGGCGCAATCAGCTTGATGGGCGCGCCTTTGACACTTGGATTCTTGGGGCGTTGGCGACTGGTCGAAGCCGGCGTCGGCGCCGGTTGGTGGTGGGCGGCGGGCGCTGTGATTTTTGCATCGCTGGCCGGCGTGTTCTACGGCGGGCGCCTCATCGAACGGCTCTATTTCCGGCGTGCGGGCGATCTCTTCCACGGCCCTAACGATGCGTGGCGATGGGCGTTGGCGCCAATGCTTGCCGCATCAATCGTGGCGATCGCGTTCGGTGTGTCGCCGGCGCTGCTGCTGACCGCGGCGGACTCTGCTGGCGCGCTTATGTTGGGCGGCTTGCCATGAGTGCTGAACTCGCACTCCTCGGCGTACTGGCGACGCCGGTTCTGCAGGCGCTGCTGGTGTTGGCGCTGCAGCGGCCGCCAGGGCTGCGCGATGTCGTCCACATCGTGGGCGCTTTGATCACCGCGCTGTGCGCGCTGCGCTTGGTGGGCGCGGCAGCCGAGCAGGAGAGCGTGCGTCTGGTGTTAGCGCAGCCTTTGCCGAATGTGGGGTTGGCGTTTGTTGTTGAGCCGCTTGGCGCGTTGGCGGCGGCGGCGCTGAGCGGACTTGGCGTGCTGCACGCGGTGCATGCGGCGGGGATGGTGCGCGCGACGCAGGAGAAAGCGCCGGCGCGGTTGATGGCGTTTATCGCGCTCGCTGGGGCGGCGACGATGGCTGTCGCGTTCTCGGCCAACCTGTTCACGTTCTTCGTGGCTTACCAAGCGCTAACGCTGGCGGTGTTTCCGCTCGTCGCGCATCGCGGCGATGAAGAGGCGCGCCGCGCGGGGCGCACATTCCTGGCGACTCTGCTGACGGCGTCGATGGGCCTGTTCCTGCCGGCCATGATTTGGACATACGCGATCGCGGGCGCGTTGGATTTTCAACCAGGCGGCATGCTTGCGGGGAAAGTGGATATCCCGACCGCGAACATCTTGCTGGTGCTGTTCGTGTTGGGGCTGGCGATGGCGGCGATGCCGCCGCTGCATCGTTGGCTGCCGGAATCGAGCCGGGCGCCAGATCCGGCGCTGGTTACAATTCAAGGGCTGGCGATCATTCCTGCCGGCGGCATCGGCGTGATCAAGGTAGCGGCGTTCGTGTTCGGACCAGCGCTGATAGAAGCGCGGCTGGCTTCGCTCGCGCTAATCGGCTTGGCGGGCGTTGGCATGTGCGTGGCTGCGTTGATCGCGCTGTCGCGGCGCGATTTGCGCGAGCGCCTTGCGTACTCGTGTATGGCGCAATCGTTGGCGGTGGTCATGGGCGCGCTGGTGGCGTTGCCGATGGGGCTGTTCGCAGCGGCGCTGCAGATCGTGGCGTTGGCGTGCGCGGCGACGACGCTCTCGATGGCGGTGGGCACCAGCGCTGCGATCACGACGCGGCGCAATGTTGAAGATTATGTCGGGCTTGGCCGCGTAATGCCCTGGACGTTCGCGGGCTTTGCGCTCGCGTCAGCCAGCATGATCGGGATGCCGCCGTTCTCAGGGGCGTGGGCGAAGCTTTGGTTGATCACCGCATTGGGTGCGCCGGCCGGCGGCCTGATGTGGGCGGCGGCATTGGTTGGCGTTGCAGCGGTGCTCACGTTTGCACATCTTGGCCCGCTGGCGGCGAGCGCGCTCTCGGGCAAAGCGCCAACGGACGCGTTCAAACGACCGGATGGCGCGTCTATCTTGCTTGCAGCGCCGGTCATTCTCGGTGCGGCAGCGACGCTCTCGTTGCTGGTGTTGGCGGACTCGCTCGCACGGTTCTTGTCGCCGATCTGGAACAGCGCGCCATGACCCGAGCGCCTCCTCCGCGCGGCGGTATCGCCGGCTTGGCCATTCTGCTGTGTTTCACTGCAGCGGCGGCGGGTGTCGTGTTCGACTTCATGTTGCGCGGCCCTGGCGGCTTCTGGGTGGGCGCGCAACCTGGCGCGGCCGCGGCGATTGGCTTTGGCGCGGCGCTGTTTGCGGTGATCGCCGCGCGGCTTGCGCAGTTCTTGTTTGGCGCGCGCGGGAAGGAGGGAAGCGATGGAAATCCCTCTTAATCCAGGCTTCATCCCGATCTTGGCCGGCCTTGCGGTGCTTGCAGCGCCGCGCGTTGCGCGGGCGCCAATCATGGCGTTCGCGGCGCTGGCGGCGATGTGGTTTTTGCTCGATTACCAGTTCGGCGCGGCCAATGCGATTGCGCAGATGGGGCTGCCGGTCGTGCTGCTCAATCTGGATGCACTGAACCGCATCTTCGGCATCGCGCTACTGATCGCGCTGATCGCGCTCTCGATTTATTCCGGCGCGCGGCGAAACCGGTACGAGGACGCGGCGATACTGATGTTGGTCGGCGGTTCGGTGTCGGCGTTGTTTGTGGGCGATCTCATTATCTTCGTGGCTACGGCCGCGCTTGCTGGTCTTGCTGCGTCTTGGACTGTGTTCGCCTCGCCGATTGAACATGCCAATCGCGCCGGCGTGCGTTTGCTGATTTGGCACGGACTTGAGGGTTTGCTCTTCCTCGTGGGCGTTGCGCTGCATCTGACAGCCGGCGCCGCAAGCGTTGAAATTGGCCGGCTCGATGTGGCCACGATTTCGGGTGGTTGTATTTTCGCGGCGCTGATGATCCGCGTGGGCGCGCCGTTCGCTCACGTGTGGCTGAAGGATGCCGTATCGCATGCATCGCCGGTTGGGGGCGCTGCGTTGTCAGCCTTCACGACGATGCTTGGCGTGTACGCGCTGGCGCGCCTGTTTCCGGCTGAGCCGCTGCTCGTGCCGATTGGCGCTGCGATGATTTTGATTGGCGCACTTTACGCCGCCTCTGAGACAGATCTGCGCCGCGCCGCCGCTTACGGGTTGACGGCGCAGACAGGCGTCTGTGTCGCACTGGTCGGCGTCGGTTCGCCGCTGGCGATGGCGGCGGCAGAAGGGCACGCGTTTGCGGCGCTGCTTGCGTTCGTCGCGCTGCAAATGGTGCTTGGCGCTGTTCTGGAGCGGCGTGGCAGTGTCGATGCGGCCGCTCTAAGCGGGCTCTCGCGCGCGATGCCGATCACCTCGCTGCTGATGGTTGCAGCAGGGTTGGCGGTTGCCGGCGTTCCAGGCTTTGCGCTTTACGCAACGCAGACGGTTGCGTTGGAATCGGTGGCGCAATGGGAGCTGCGCTGGCTGTGGCTTTGCATTGCTGCGCTGCCGGCCGTGCTGCTGGTGTCATTAGTGTTGCGACCGGCGCTTGCGGCTTACCGCGCATCGGCGCCTGTGCCGTTCAATGAGGCGCCATTTCCAATGTTGCTCGGCGCCGGGCTCGCGACGTTCTTGTGCCTCAGCATCGGTCTCGCGCCGGGGTGGCTGTATAATCTCATGCCGACCGCGTTGGTGTTTCAGCCGTTCGCTATTGATCGGCTGGCGCCGCAGTTTGAACTGCTCGGGGTCTCGGGCCTCATTTTCTTGGCGCTGCATGCCATCGGCGCGGCGCCAAAGGCGTTATCGATCCGCACGCTCGATATCGATGCGCTCTATCGCGGGCCGTTTGCGCTCGCGGGGCGGTGGGCCGGGGTGCTTCTGCTTCGCGTTTACGGCGCGTGGCAGGCGGCTGCGGCGCAAAGTGGACATGCGGTTGGGCGCGTTATCGCGGCGCTGGCGCAGCTCTGCGATCGGCCCTTCGCGCCGGCGCGGGCGGCAAACGTCGTCCAGTTCATCTCGATCGGGTCATTCCTGATGATCATCCTGCTCTTCATTTAGCGGCCTGTCGCGCAGGTATAGGTTTAGTAATCAGGGCGCAGCACGAAATCCTGCTCAGGAAGACGGGCTGCTATGCTTGGTTTTGGCCTTTCCAGGATTGCCTATTCCATCTATAGTTCGCGCCAATAGTATTGAGCCGGATGAGTAGTGCAAATGGAGCGGCAGCAGGACTTGGTAGGGATGGCGGCCGATATCGTTTCGGCTTTCGTTTCCGCCAATGAAGTCGCGCCCCAGGACATCCCCGGTCTCATTCGGACTGTTCACGCCGCTTTGGTTGAGGTGTCCGGCGCACCCAGGGTGGCCGAGCCTGCGCCTGAGCCGGCTGTTTCGGTGAAGAAGTCGGTCACTCCGGATTTCATTATCTGCCTGGAAGACGGCAAGAAATTCAAATCCTTGAAGCGCCATCTGCGCACCCGTTATGCGATGAGCCCGGACGAATATCGGACCAAATGGGGCCTCCCGCACGATTACCCGATGGTGGCGCCGAACTACGCGAAAGAGCGCTCGAACCTAGCCAAACGGATGGGCTTAGGAAAAAAAACCTAGAAATAGGACAAAATCTATCCCACACCTGAAGAACGGCTTTATCCTCTCTTTGGATTAGACGTTTGGAGGTTGAGATGGATTTGAGCGAACGGCGCGCCGCTGATGCGGCCGCCGCGCAGCTGGCGGCGGGTGTCGCGGCATACGGGTTAGGCATCGCGGAAGCGGAAATTCTGGATCGGCGGCGCGGCTCGACCGCCGCGGCGTTCGCGCGCCAAGTGGCCATGTATCTTTGCCATGTCGGCTTCGAGCTGAGCTTGGCGCGCGTCGCAATGGCGTTCGAGCGCGATCGTTCGACCGTGGCGCATGCGTGCCACGCGATCGAGGATCGCCGCGAGGAGATGCAGTTCGATCTTTGGATCGGCGCGCTCGAAGCGATGCTGCGCAAAGCGCCGGCGCCTGGCGCGCCGCGCGAGTTGGCGCAATGAGCGCGCGTGTCGAAGAACGCGTTTTGCTGCGGCTTGCTGCGCATGGCGCGGTGCTGGCCCGGGATCGTGACGGCATCGGCTACGGCGTCTTCACGGGCGGCGATCGCAGACGCAGGCCCACTGCGCGATTGCTCGCAGTTTCAGTGAGGCAGTTGGAGGCCGATGGGGTGATCGTCGCGCGCGGTAAAGACGCGTTCGTACTCAGCGACGCAGGGCGCGCACGTTTGCGCCGCGAAGACGACGACGTCGGCGAGGCGCCGTTTTTGGCGCAGCATGTTGAACTCGAAGCGCGGGTGGTCGTGGACGCCGACAGAAGCGAGAGGGTTGTGCGCGGCGTCGCGCGAAGCAACGTGTTGCGCAAGCTCGCGGCTTTGCCTGGCGTTGATGGCGGATTGTGGCTGAGTGCTTCCGAACTGCAGGCGGCGCAAATGCTGCGCAACGATTGGGAGGCGAGCCAAGCGGGCCTGACGCGTGGATCTGATTGGAGCGCGCCGCCAATTGGCTCGTCGCGCGGCGCTAGCAACGCTCAGGAGCGCGCGATGGCGGCGCGCTGCGATAGGGCGCGGCGGGTTGCCGATGCGCTAAATGCGCTGGCGCCGCCGCTGCGCCGGATCGTGGAGCGCGTGTGCCTGAATGAGGACGGCCTTGAAGCTATCGAGCGCGGAGAAGGTTGGCCGTCGCGTTCGGCTAAGCTGGCGCTCAAGTTGGGGCTGGCGCAGTTGGCGCAGGCGTTTGCGCGCTAGAGCGCGGCGCGGGCTTCGTCCTGGATGCGCTTCATCATTGAGAATAGGCCGTTTGACCGTTGCGCGGTGAGCGCCTCTTTCAGGCCGAGGCGCTCGAACACGTTGCGGGGATCGACGGAGAGAATCTCCTGGGGCGTCCGACCGGAGAAGATGCGGAGCAGCATCGCCACTTCGCCGCGCACGAGGTGCGCATCTGAATCGCCGCGGAAATAGAGCTGTTCCGGCGCTTCTTGGCGGCGTTCTGAGACGAGCCAAACCTGGCTCGTGCAGCCGCGCACGCGATTGGCTTCGGTGCGATGTTCATCGGCAAGCGGCTCAAGCGCGCGTGCGAGTTCGATCACATACGAAATGCGCTCCTCCCAATCTGGGAGGAGCGCAAATTCGTCTGCAAGTTCCGTGATGGTTGCGTCGATCGTCGCCATGGCTCCGAGATGCGCCTTCGCGCGCCTCGGGGCAAGGCTACGCTTAGTCGCGACCGGCGCGGCCGGCTGTCGGCAGCGGCGTCATGGCGGCGGTGTCGGCTTGGCCAACGGCGCCGATGCAGGTGCCGATGTCGCGGAGGCCGTGCTGGCCGAGGCAGAACGCGTTCTCATAGCGGAAGCGCGCGGCCGACATGCATTGATAGAGCTGCAGTTGGGCCATCTCGATGCAATCGCGCGAACGCGGATCGCTGATCAGGCGGCTGACGGCGCTTTGGTTGGCTTCGACTGCGTCGAGCGCTTGGAGCGCGGCGACGGCCGACATGCGGTCCAGCGCTTCGGCGCGGGTCACGTTGGCGCGCTGCGCGGGCGCTGCCGTGGCGGCGACTTCTACGACTTGATCGCCGCCGCGAACGGCGTCCCAGAAGCGGCGGCCGCCGTAGGCGGTCGGATCGCTGGGCTGGACGCTGAGCGTCGCTACCGTGAGACGCGGAGAAACGGTCGAGGGGACAGCATCATCTGGCGCGCCTTCGCGGCCGAGTGTGCGAATGCGCTGAACGCGCGCCGCTTGGGCGGGCGCGACGGCGTTGGCCCAACGCTGGCGTTGGATTGAATAGGCAAGTTCTTGATAGCGATCCGCGACGCTGATGATGCGCTGTGAATCCGCGTTCGCGGATTCCAGAAGCATGCGGGTGGCTTCTTGGCCGCCGCGCAGGCTGCGTGCGTAAGCGGGGTCAACGGTGACAGCCCAGATCACGGCGTCGCGGCCGTAATATGCAGCGGCGTCGCGCACGCCTTGCACGAAGGCTGGCGATTGCGCTGCGGTTTGCGCGCCGTATGCGATCCAGCCGCGTGTCAGCTCATCGCGGTTGTGGCGGGCGACGCGATCGAGCGCCGTCTCCAGTGTGTTCGCGTCACGTGGTGCGGTGGAGCGCAGCTCCGACACATCATTCTGATAGGCTGCATAGGCCGTAATGGCGGTTTGCAAATTGCCGTCTTCAGCCACCGTCTGGGCATTCGCGCCTCCAAGAAGGGCGACTGCTGCGGTGGTCGTCCATGCAGCAAGACTGCGCATCGGCTCTACTCCCTAAAAATCCCGACTGGTTGAGTCCGCTTCCGATAGCGACTCGAAGCGGGCATCGTCTCTCTGAGCGCGTTAAGAAGTCTTTTACTCGCGGGCCGCCTTTCGGTGTCAACGAAATCAGCAGTAACAAACCCTGCAAAAGCAGCGCCACGCGCGCTGTTGGCGCTGGCGTGCTGGCTTTGGCTGGCCGGGGTCGTGGTTTCCGCGACTCTGGCTTGGTTAGCAGGCGCGGAAACGCGGCATTTGGCGGGCGCTGTGGCGCTCTCGCTGGCGCCGGCTCTGGCCGGGTTCATCCTATTACCTCATCTCGGCAAACTGCCCGTGGATGTGAGTTTCATTCTGGTTTGGTTGATTGCCACGATGGGACTGGCGGCAGGTTCCGGCGGCGCGACCTCGCCGCTGGCCGCGTCGCTGATCATTGCGCCGGCGATGTGTTTAGCTTTGGGTCGGCCCTGGGCGCCCGAGGCCGGGGGGGCGGCGGCGCTGGGGTTCGCGGCGGCGGCGGCGTTTGCGGCCTTTGCAACGAAGGGAATGCTGGGCGGCTTTGCTGAGGCGATGGCGGCCGTCTCGATTGCCTTCGCGACGGGGCTGATGGCGATCTCTCAGCGGGCGCCTGCGGCTGCGCGCGACACGGAGATGGGTCAGCGCATTGCTGAGGTTTCGCATGAGTTGCGGACGCCGCTGAATCACATCCTCGGTTTCTCTGAAATGATCGAGCGCCAAATCTTCGGCGAAGTGGGCGCGCGCTATGTCGAGTACGCGGGGCTTATTCGAAAGAGCGGCACGCATCTGCTCGGGCTCGTGAACGATCTGCTCGATCTCTCAAAGATCGAGGCGGGGCGGTTCGAGTTAGAGCGCGAGACGTTTGATGTGCGCGCGGTGGTCGAAGATGTCGTGCGCCTCTCAGCTGACAGCTCTGAGAAGAAGCGCATTGCGCTCGGCATGGTGACCCCGGAGCAGGCGCTGAATGTCAACGCCGACGCGCGAGCGTTGAAGCGCATTTTGATCAACACGTTGGGCAATGCGATCAAGTTCACGCCGGAAGAAGGGCGCGTGATCGTATCGGCGCAGGCGCGCGACGGCGCACTCGTGCTGGAGACGATCGATAACGGGCCAGGCATTCCGGAAAATGAGCGCGAAACGTTGGGGCAGGCTTATGAGCGGGGGTCTGGCGGCGCGCGTGCAGAAGGCACGGGGCTTGGGCTATCGCTGGTGCGCGCGCTGGCTGAGCTGCATGGCGGGGCGCTGACATTCCACGAGGCGCCGGGCGGCGGCGCGCTGGTGCGGGTGACGCTGCCCGTTCTTGCCGCAGATTAGCGGCGAATAGTGAGAAAGGCGCGCGCCGCGCCGATATCGCCTACTTCAACCAATAAGCTTTGCGCGGCGCGTCCGCTTTGCACGCGCAGTTCGATGCTCTCGCGCGGATCTAAGGCGAGAAGATCGCGAAAGGTTGTATCCGTGAAGGTGAATACGGCTTGGCTGCGGCCATTGGGCAATTGCTCGATGCTGCGCGCAGCGGGGACCGTTCGTGCTTGCGCTGGCGAGGGCAGGCCGGCTTCAAGGCCGCTGGCGATGCGCTGATTGAGGCTGATCTCGCTGCGCGCGCGCGCAGGGTCACGCATGATCATAGAAACGGAGCGCGGCGCGGTTTCGCCGCGTGCGACGGGTATCACCAAGGTCAGCCGTTGTGTTTCACCAACTTGGCGGACGCCGAAAATTGCGCTCATCGGCGTGTCTATGATTTGACCGATGCGCCAGCCTTCGCTGGTGCGGCGCGCGATCCAGGCGCGGTCCCAGCCCGGAAACTCCATAGTGCCGGCATTAGCCCACTGAGCCACGGTGCGGGACACGGAAGTGACCGAGGCCGCGGTGCGCGCATCGTTGCACGCGCGCTGGCTGGCGGCGTTGACGACGGCGCCGTCGAGTTCGCGCATCTGTGCGTTTGACCAGCCGGCGCGGAGCAGCGAGCCCCGCGCTTGTGCGACGGAGACATTCAGCGCATCGCGGATCGTCGAGGTGAGCAGGCGGCAGCGCGTATCGGCTTCGATCAGGCCCCGGCGCTCGACATAGGCTTCGCGCGCGTTTGGCCCGGTTTGGGCGGACGCGGAGGCGGTGAGAATGCCGATCAGGGCGGTGGCGATAAGAAGTGAGCGCATGTGAGCTGAAGAGGTTAAGACAGCCGGGTTGCGTTCCGGTGAATGGAGGCCCTCGGGTGGAAGAGTTAAAGACGGATTTTTGGGCCAGCGCCCTGATCCGCCGCGCCCAGATCGGCGGGGCCTTCGCTGGCGTGGTCCGCAAGGGCGACACCGATGCCGGGGCGGTGCTGGTGAAGGTGGCGACGATGAACCGCAAGGCCCGGCTCTATGCCCCCGCGCGCAATGGCGAGGGCGACCGGATCTGGCTCGATCTTTCGGCTGGGACGCTTGGGGACGACGAGGCCGAGGTGGACGCGGCGATCCGCAAGCGGACGGAGAAGGACCCGGACCTCTGGGTGATCGAGGTCGAGGATAAATGGGGCCGGCATTTTCTGGATGAGCCGGTGGATTCCGGCGGGGCCTGACCTCGGCGGGTTGCCGACCGGGCGGTGGGGGCTTAAACGCGCCGCTTCACGAAAGTAGAGCTATGTCCGCCGACCCCGCCACCGAGGCCGCACGCCGCCGTACGTTTGCGATCATCTCGCACCCCGACGCCGGCAAAACAACGCTGACGGAAAGCTTGCTGCTGGCCGGCGGTGCTATTCACTTGGCAGGCGCGGTGGCTGCACGCGGGCAGGCGCGGCGCACCAAGTCCGACTGGATGAAGATCGAGCGCGAGCGCGGCATCTCGGTGTCGAGTTCGGTGATGATGTTCGAGCATGACGGGATGGTGTTCAACCTGCTCGATACGCCGGGTCACGAAGACTTCTCGGAAGATACCTATCGCACGCTAACAGCCGCTGACTCAGCCATCATGGTGCTCGACGCCGCCAAGGGCATCGAGCCGCAGACGCTCAAGCTGTTCGAGGTTTGCCGCTTGCGCGACATCCCGATCACGACGTTCATCAACAAGATGGACCGCGAAGCGCAGGACCCGTTTGCGCTGCTGGACGAAATTCACTCCAAGCTCGCGATGGATACAGCGCCGATGTATTGGCCCGCCGCATCGGGTCAGCGTTTCGCCGGCATGCTCGATCTGATTACGGATGAGTTCGTGCCGTTCCGCCGGCTTGAAGCGGGCGAGCAGGGCTTCGCCAATGAAGAGCGGCAAAAGCGCGGCGGCAATGATTTCTTGCTTGGCGTTACTGACGACGTGCGCGCGGAGTTGGAAGAAACGGCGGAGCTCGCGCGCGACGGGTTACCGAAGTTCGATCTGCAGGCGTTCCGCGAAGGACATTTGACGCCGGTATATTTCGGCTCCGCGCTGCGGCGCTTCGGCGTGCTGGAGTTGCTGGCAGGATTGGGCGCCTATGCGCCGCCGCCGCGTATGCAGAAGGCCGTGGTGAAGGGCGCGCAAACGGAGGTCGAGCCCGGGCGCAATGAAGTTTCTGGCTTCGTGTTCAAAATCCAAGCGAACATGGATCCAAAGCACCGCGACCGTGTCGGCTTCTTCCGTATTTCGTCAGGGCGGTTTCAGCGCGGCATGACGCTCAAAACCGCGGCCGGCAAAGGCTTCAATGTTCACGCGCCGCTGATGTTCATGGCTCAGGAGCGCGAGATCGCGGACGAGGCGTTTCCGGGCGATGTCATCGGTATCCCGAGCCACGGTGGTTTGCGCGTCGGAGACTCACTTTCGCAGAGTGGCGAGGTGGTGTTTCAGGGGATTCCGAATTTCGCGCCGGAAATCTTGAAGCGCGTGCGCGTGAAGGACCCGCTGAAGCAGAAGCACTTGCGTAAAGCGCTGGAAGCGCTGGGCGAAGAGGGTGTGACGCAGGTGTTCAAGCCGGTGCAGGGCGGTGACCTCGTCGTCGGCGCCGTTGGCGCTTTGCAATTCGACGTGCTCGATGAGCGGATGAAGGCGGAGTACGGGCTCGAAGTGATCTTCGAGACGTCGCCCTATCAAGCCGCGCGCTGGATCAGCGCCGATGCGCGCGCCGATCTTGAGGCGTTCGTCGACAAGTCACAGTCGCAAATGGCGGAAGATGTTGACGGCTCGCCCGTCTATCTCGGCAAGAGCGCGTGGGAGATCGGCTACGTGCAGGACAAGAACCCGAAGGTCCGGTTCAGCGCAGTAAAGGAACGCGCAGCTTAAGCGGCGCGGCTTTCGCCTGCGGACTTGCGGACTTTGAAGAAGCGCACGGCGCGCTGAGCGGCTTCGACTGGCACGTTGTTGTACATGCGGCCAAATTCTTCCGCGCGCGCCATGGCTTCATCGCCGCCGCCGACGAGAACCGCCAACGTCACGAACAGCGGCCGCTCGATATTGGCGGCGCGGCAGATCATGGCGAGGCCCTCAATGTCGCGGCGCTCTAACATGCCGGCGACGGTCTGATGATCAACGCTGGTGAGTTCGGCGAGGCCGTAGAGGAAGTGCGCTTGCTTGGCTTCGCGATAGAGTGAGACGAGCAGGCGAGCGCTGAGCTCGCCGCTGTTCTTCTTGGACTCGATGTAGATCATCGCCTTGCGGGCTTCGGCGCTGACATCGCTGGTGGTTTGGCGCATCCGTTCGCGGGCTTTGGTCAGCGCTGCGTCGAGCGTTGCCGGATCGACCGCCGCGTTGCGCTGCATGATCTGATCGCGCAGTCGTGTCTCGACCACGAAATACATTTCGTTGAGCAGATCGAGCGGGAGGTCCGAGCGCTTCACGACGCCTTCGTGCAGCAGCGCGTTGCGGCGCGCGCGATCGACGGCGGTTTCCATGCCGGCGCGGGTGATCTTGGCGCGGTCATTACGAATGAGGGCATCAAGCGCGTGATCGTCGCCGAAGCGGACGATGGCGTCGGAGAGTGTTTCGTTGACGTCAGGGCGCTGGGCGACGGCCTTGATGTGTTGCTGGCTCTGGTAGTTTACGACTTTGAGCAGTGTTTCCTCGTCCAGCACCTTGCTGCGTTGAAGCACTGGGCCTGCGACTTCGAACGAGTGGTTGGCGAGATCGCGCATCAGGCCGACTGGCGCGTCGGCTGCGTCGGCGAAGGTGTGGGAGAGTTCGGCCAGCACCTCTTCCTGCATTTCGGCGGCGACCAGTTGGAGCACGTCGTCGAATAGGGCGGACTCACGCTCGCTGCGGCTGTTCGAGGTCTCGAAGAAGAGGTCGGTCACTTCACGCAGCAGATCGCGGCGGCGATCGCTGTCGGACAGGCGGGCCAGCTCCACAAGTTTAGCGAAACGTCCGTGTGACATTGCCGAGCGGCTCCAACAAATTCCGCCGCAAACTAGCGCGCGGGCGGTAAGGAACTCTTACCGAAGGCTCAATTGCGCAGGCCTAAACGCAGTTCGGGCGTTTGGTCGCGGGGCTCGAGCCCTCCGAGCAGTTCGGTATGGTTTTCCTCGCCTTCCGCAGACGAGGAGGTGTCTGGCGCTGTTGGTGATGGCGTGTGAGGCGCGGGCGGTGCTGTTAGGTTAACGAAAGCTTGCCGCAACGACGCTGGTGCGCGTTGGCTAAATCCGCTCGCAACGCCGGATGGCGCGTCGGGCGTGGTCGCGCGCAATTGGCAGGCGCCTTCGGCGGTGTAGCTCCATGCAATGCAGAGTCCGTCATCGGCGCAAAGGCGCGCGCATGCCTGGATGTCACGCGCCGCGTGGGAGGCGTAAGCGCCGGCTGCAGCGGCCTCGCTGGCGAAGGCGAGGGCGAAAAGGGCGGTCGTCCAGATGCGCATAATGCAGATGCTTGGCGCGCATTGGTTAACAGAGGATTCAGTCCTCGGCGGAAAGCGCCTCGCGCCGGAGTTCGATGTCGAGCCATTCGCCCTCTGCCGCCGCGTGCTGCGCGCGGAGCGCGCTCAGTTTCTCGGCGGCTGTCGTGAAGGCGTTGGGATCGCGCGCGAACGTGTCCGGGGCAGCCAGTTTTTGCTCGAGCGCTTCGATCTCTCGCGTGAGCGCTGGCATCAGCGTGTTCAGTTCGCTCAGGCGCCGCTCGTCCTTATAGGCCAGCTTGGTTTGCTTCCTGGGCGGCGCGGGCGGCGGCGCCGTTTTGGGTTGAGCGCGCTGCGGCCGCGCGGCGACGCTGCCATAGGCGCGCTCGAAGTCTGCCCAACCGCCCGGCGTTTCGGCCCATTTGCCGCCGCCGAGCGGGCCGACGATTTGCGTGGCGACGCCATCGAGGAAGGCGCGATCGTGGCTGACGAGGATCACCGTGCCATCGTAGCTGGCGAGCATGTCCTCCAAGGCATCGAGCGTATCCATGTCGAGGTCATTGGTGGGCTCATCGAGCACCAACACGTTCGCCGGCTGCGCAAGCGCCACGGCGAGCGAGAGGCGGTTGCGTTCGCCGCCTGACAATGCGGAGACGGGCTGGCGCAATTGCTCTGCGCCGAAGAGGAAGTCCTTGGCGTACGCTGCAACGTGGCGCGGGCGCCCGCGCACGATGACCTGGTCGCCGCCTTGCGGGGCGAGCGTCTCCCAGATTGTGGCGCTTTCATCCAGCATCGCACGGGATTGATCGACGTAAGCGATCTGCAGACCTTCGCCGAGGCGCACGCTGCCAGTATCGGGCTCGCGTCGTTGCAGCAACAATTCCAGCAGCGTGGTTTTGCCCGAGCCGTTGGCGCCCACAACGCCGAGGCGATCGCCGCGCATGAGACGCAGCGATAGGTTCGCGATCAGCGGCTTGTCGCCATAGCTCTTGGAAAGATTTTTGGCTTCGATTACGAGGCGCGCGGATTCGGCGCCGCGTTCGGCTTGGATGTCGGCGATGCGGTGAGTTGCTGCTGTTTCACGCTCGCGGCGTTCGCTGCGCATCGCCATAAGCTTGCGGCGGCGGCCTTCGTTACGGGAGCGGCGAGCAGTGACGCCGCGTTGGAGCCAATGCTCTTCCGCCTTCAGATGCGTTTCCAGACGCGCCAAAGTGCGCGCCTCTTCCAACTCAATCGCTTCGGCCCATTGTTCGAAGTGGGCAAAGCCACGGTCTAGCTTGATGACGCGGCGTTGGCGAAGCCAAAGCGTTGAGTTCGAGACGCGTTCGAGAAAGCGGCGATCGTGGCTGATGATGAGCGCCGCGCCGCGGAAAGCGTTGAGCCGTCGCTCCAAATCTTCGATCGCTGCGATGTCGAGGTGGTTGGTGGGCTCGTCGAGCAGCAGGATGTCGGCGTCAGCGGCGAACGCGCGCGCTAAGGAAGCGCGGCGCATCTGGCCGCCGGATAACCCGGCTGGCGTGCGATCGGGATCAAGGCCAAAGGATTCAAGCGCCGCCTCGGCGGCATGTGTAGGCGTTGGCGCGAGTCCGGTGGCGACATTGGCTGAAGGCGCTTCCACGTATTCGCGCAGAGTCGCAAAGTCGTCGAAGCTTGTCTCCTGCGGCGCCCAGGCAATGCTTGAGCCCGAGGTAAATCCGATCTCGCCGCCATCGGGCTCAACGAAACCGGCCATCATGCGCATCAGTGTGGATTTGCCGGCGCCGTTCGCGCCGACAAACGCGGCGCGTTCGCCCTTCTGCAGCACGAATTCCGCGCCCTCGAATAGGGGCGCGCCGCCAAGATCGAGGCGTAGCTCTTTGATATGCGCCAGCGCTGGCCCCGCCATGGTATGCGCTGCCTACTGGAAGATGTCGGTCAGGTTTTCGATGTTCGACTCACCGAAGGCGTCGGCGAGCGTGTCGAAGAACGAGGCCATCTCCACTTCGCGTGGCGAACGCACCGGCTGTTCGTAGCCAGGCAGCGGATGGTTCTCGACGCCCTGGTGCGCGACGCGCATCGTGTCCGCCCAGATCTGCGCCGGTAACGTGCCGCCCGTGGTGCGTCCCATGGAGGTGAAGTCATCGTGACCGACCCAGACGCCTGCGGTGTAATCGGCGGTGTAACCGATGAACCAGGCGTCGCGCCAATCGGAGCTGGTGCCGGTTTTGCCGGCGACATGGCGTTCGCCGAGCCGCGCGCCGGTGCCGGTGCCGCGCAGCACCACGGCGCCCATCATCGAATTCATGCGCTGGACGACTTCTTCGTTGAGCAGGCGTTGGCCGCGATAGGGTGGGCGAACGTAGAGCTCTTGGCCGGCTGAGTTGGTAACGCGGGCGACGATATGCGGGTCAACGCGGTTGCCTTCATTCATGTACGTCGAGAACGCTGTGGTCATGTCCCACAGCGTGGACTCAATCGACCCTAGCGCGATTGATGGCGGCACGAATTGACCACGCGCTGGCATGTTGCTGACGCCGAGACGGCGCGCGACGTCCGCGACGCGGGGTGGGCCAACCTCGTTGCCGACTTCCGCAGCGACGGTGTTGATCGACATGGCAAAGGCCGTGCGCAACGTGACGGCGCCGCGATAGCCATCATCGTAATTGCGCGGGCGCCAGCCATCGATGACGACCGGTTCGTCGTAGCGGACATCCTCGGTGTCGAGGCCGGATTCGATGGCCGCGGTGTAGACGAAGGTTTTGAACGTCGAGCCGGGCTGGCGCTGTGCCTGGGTGACGCGATTGAATTTTGAAGTGTTGTAATCGGTACCGCCGATAAGCGCGACGATGCCTCCTTCGCGGTTGACGGCCATATACGACGCTTGCAGCGGCCGGCGGCCAAAGGCGCGGTTGCCGAGCCGGCGGCGGATCGAGTCCGAAGCCGTCTGCTGAACCCGGCGATCAATGGTCAGTTGGATGACGAGGTCCGGCGAGTCCGTCCCGGCATGTTGGCGCGCTTGCTCGACGGCGAGATCGAACGCATAGCCGAGCGAGCGTTCGACGGAGGGGCGATCGACGACGTTGATCTCTTCGGCGCGCGCGGCGTCGCGTTGCTCTGGCGTGATGAAGCCGGCGACAACCATTGCTTCCAGTACGACGTGCTGGCGCTCGATTGCGGCTTCCAAATGCTGTGATGGCGCGAGATTGGACGGCGCTTTCGGCAAGCCGGCGAGCAGCGCAGCTTCGGCGAGTGTGAGTTCGGAGGACGGCTTGCCGAAATAGCGGCGCGCGGCGGCGTCGACACCGTAGGCTTGATCGCCGAGATAAACGCGGTTGAGGTAAAGCTCGAGAATTTCGTCTTTGGTCAGGCGCCGTTCGATGCGCGAGGCGAGCACCATCTCGCGCAGCTTACGGTTGACGGTTTGGCGGCGGGTAAGGAAGAGGTTTCGCGCAAGCTGTTGCGTCAGCGTAGAGCCGCCTTGCACCGTTTCACCGGCGCGCACGTTGGCGAGGATGGCGCGCAACACCGCCATGCGGTCGACGCCAGCGTGCTCATAGAAACGGCGATCCTCGATCGCGAGGAAGGCCTGCGGCACATAATCTGGTAAATCTTCCAACGTGGCGCGACGACCGTAATAGGCGCCGCGGACGCCCAGGATTTCGCCTTCGCTATCGACGAACATTACCGATTCTTGCCGGTTCAGCGCCCACAGCGCGTCAGCGTCCGGCACGCGCGGCAGACCCCAGTAGATCCAGACCCACACAGCGACCACCATAAAGAGCGCGCCGGCCGCGGCGATGCTGGCCGCCGTGCGCCAGTTCCAGCGCGAGCGGTCGCCAATGATGTCGCCAAATTGCTGCTGCGCCGCCTGGGCTCGCAGGCGCGCCCACTCGAGGTGGCGCTGAAAGTCTGGCCCTTGATCTGACAACGTGGTCTCCGGCGGGCTGTGTGTAACAGGGGTGTGGCTGAATTCTGGCCAGTGAAACGCGGATAGGGGCCCCGCGTATCCATGCCCCGGAACCGAAAGATGCCTGGATTCGCAGGGCTGGACGAAATGTCAATCCGACCGATCCGGTGCGGTGGTAGAGTTCTGGCACGGTCGGAAATTCAGATTGCAGGGGCGAGCGGCCTGAATGCCTTTGGAACGCTACGCGCGCTTGTCGCGGAAGCGGATCGATAGCTGCGCACGGCGACGCCGGTGAGACGGAACGTCACGCCGGTTAGGCGATCGTCCTGCCGGGACTAGGCCAGCCCAGAGAAGGTTCCGGCTGACGGATTTGCTGCAAGGCGGCGAAGGCCCGCGGATGCGGGCGCTTTAGCGGAAGAGATCATGTTCGATTGGATACGGAAACTCCGCGCCCCTAGCGCGGAGCGAAAACTCATGGCTTGGCATGCGCTCGGACGCCCGGCTTGGCCGATGCGCGATCCGGCGGCGTTCGCGCGTGAAGGCTATGGCCGCAACGCCATTGCCTACCGTTGCGTGCGGCTGATCGCGGAGGCGGCGGCGAGCGCGCCATTCAAGGTGACGCCGCACGATCATCCGCTGGCGCGTTTGCTGGCCCGGCCCAACCCGGAGCAGACCGGGATCGAGCTAATGGAGGCGTTCTACGGTCACCTGCAGGTGAGCGGGAACGCTTATCTCGAAGCGGCCAGCATTGAAGAGGCGGCGCCGTCCGAGCTTTACGTGTTGCGCCCTGATCGCATGAGCGTCGTGCCTGGCGCGGATGGGTGGCCTATCGGTTGGGAGCATCGCGTTGGCTCGGCTGTGCGCCGCTTCGAGCGCGATCCGGTCACCGGCGAAGCGCCGATCCTGCATCTGAAGCTCTTTAACCCGAGTGACGATTGGTACGGTCTCTCGCCGATGGAGGCGGCCGCGTATGCGATCGATCGATGGGACGATGGCAACGTCGTGCGCATTGAACTCTACGGCGGTGCGTTGAGCAGTGTGTCGTCGTCGGCATTGCTCGATGGCGCCAATGTGTTCGCAATCGAGGCTGACGGCGAATGGGAGTTCGTGCAGGCGCGCAACTGCACTTTGGTTGCGCCGAACGAATATGAGATATCAGGATTTCTTCGCGGCCGTTTGGGCTCCGCGCATGCGATGCGGGCGCCGCACCCCATCGGTGCGCGCCTTGTGGTGCTCGATGCACGTCTCGTTCGTATCGATATCGCCGCGCACGAGTGGGGCGTGGCGCTGCCGTTCGCGGCGCCGCCAGTGGGCCGCGTCGCAACAGATCCGCGTGCAGCGTTGCAGACGTTGACGCTGCCGCGCGCGGCGCTCCGGCCGTGGGCGCCGGCGCACGTGAGGGCTTGGCGCGTGGCTGGCGGCGACGTCGAAATCAGCTGGGTGCGGTGCGCCCGGGTGGGCGGCGATCATTGGGGCGCCGGCGAACCGCCGCTCGGCGCGAGCGCCGAATCTTATCGTCTGGAGGTGCTGGACGGATCGGACGTGGTCCGCGCGTTAAACGTCGCCAGCCCGTCCTTCCTCTATAGCACAGCCGATCAGACCGCCGATTTCGGGGTTTTGCCGGGGTCGTTGCACTTTAGGGTCGCCCAAATCGGCGATAGCGGCGCCACAGGCTTGAACAGCGAGTTAACCATAACATTATAGTCCGGCGGGCCAGAATGGCCGGGCTGACCTGATTCCATTGCCGGAGCCGGTCGGCGCTGCCACTTTGGGCGAGAAGGCCGGAGCCAGACTGACACCGTGAGTTGGGACCCATACGCCACCCTCGGCGTGAGCCGTTCGGCCACCGCTGATGAAATCCGCCGCGCTTATCGTGCGCTCGCCAAGGAGCTGCACCCTGACGTGCGCCCTGGCGACAAGGCTGCGGAAGACAGATTCAAGAAGGCGACGGCAGCGTTCAATATGCTGTCGGATCCCACCACAAAGGCGCGCTTCGATCGCGGCGAGATCGACGCCGATGGCAATGAGCGCATGGCGTTCAATGCGCGACCTAGGCAAGGCGCGCGTGCGCATGCGGGCGCGGGCGCCGGTCCTGGAGCAGGCCCTGGCGCTGGCGCCGGCGGGGACGCGTTTGATCTAGGCGACATCTTTTCTGACCTCTTTGGTCCGGGGTTCGGCTCAAGCCGCGGTTATTCGCGCATGCGTGGTCGGGACATTCGCTTCACGCTCGAAGTCGATTTCCTCGATGCGATTAACGGCGCGCGTAAACGCATCTCTTTGGCCGAAGGCCGCACTTTGGATGTCGCGATCCCTGCGGGTGTCGAGAGCGGACAAGTGCTGCGCTTAAAGAACCAGGGCGGCGCCGGCGTGCAGGGCGGGCCGGCTGGCGACGCTTTGGTGGAGCTGAGCGTCAAGCCGCACGCGTTCTTCCGACGCGAAGGTCAAGACGTACACATGGATTTGAACATCTCGCTGACCGAGGCGGTCGAGGGCGGGAAGGTTCAGGCCCCGACGCCGACCGGCAATGTGACTTTGACGGTCCCGGCCGGCTCCAACACCGGTAAGACGTTGCGCTTGAAGGGCAAGGGCGTGGCTGGCCAGGGCGATCAGTTCGTCCGGCTGCAGGTGGTGCTCCCGGAGATTCCGGACGAGGATCTGAAGAAATTCGTCAAGAAATGGCCCAAACGCGACTACACGCCACCTCGGCCGGGTGGTTAAGCAGAAGCAGCGGTTACATTCAGGGCGCGTTCAGTGGCGCGCCGGTAAACCCTTCCTCGTGATGTGGGCAAAGTCTCTCCTTCTTTCCGCGGCGCTGCTTGCCGGTTCCGCCGTGTCCGGCGCCGGGGCCAGTGCGCTGCCGTTGCGCGCTGACGCGGCTGTGGCGGTTCAGCCCAGCTGGGTGATGCCTACCCAATATCGAAATGGCGGCCAGCAAGACGTTCGCCCCCTGCGCGATGTCGTTGAGGAACTTCGCTCTCGTTACGGGGGCGAGCTGATCTCGGCGCGCCTTGAGGACGGGGGCAGGCCGATTTATCTGATCCGTTGGCGAATGCCGGACGGCCAGGTACGCGATTTCCGCGTGGACGCGGCCCGATAGGGACTAAGTGCACGCATGCGGGTTTTGGTAGTCGAAGACGATAAGAACCTGCGTGAGCAGCTCTCCGGGGCGCTCACTGATGCGGGCTATACGGTTGATACCGCCGACAACGGCGAAGAAGGCCAGTTCCTCGGTGAGACCGAGCCCTACGATTTGGCGATCCTTGATCTGGGCCTGCCGAAGGTGGATGGGCTCTCAGTCCTGAAGGCCTGGCGCAAGGACGGCCGCTCAATGCCGGTGCTTATCCTATCGGCCCGCGATCGCTGGAGCGAGAAGGTCGAGGGCCTTGATCTCGGCGCCAACGACTACGTCACCAAGCCTTTCCATATGGCCGAGTTATTGGCGCGCGTGCGCGCTAATGTGCGCCGCCAAACCGATCACCAATCCTCGGTACTGGAGGTTGGCGACCTGCGGCTTAATGCGGCGACGGGCCAAGTCACGGTCAATGGCGTGCCGGTGAAGCTCACGGCGTACCAATACAAGGTGCTCGATTATTTGATGCACCACGCGGGCCGCATCGTGTCGCGCACTGAACTGACTGAGAAAATCTACAGCCAAGATCACGAGCGGGACTCCAACACCATCGAAGTCTTTGTTGGCATCCTGCGCCGCAAGATCGGCTCTGAGCGGATCATCACGGAAAAAGGTCTGGGCTACAGGCTGGTCGATCCCGCGGAACAGCAGTGACTGAGGCGGCGGGGGGCTTTCTCAATCGATTTCGTGAGCTGATCCGCCGTTCGCTCGCTGCAAGGCTTGCGACGATCGCCACTGTGAGCGTCATTGGCCTCGTCGCTGTCGGCGTGATCGCCTATGCGCAATTTAATCGCCAGATGCTGCGCATTCTCATCGATCCGGAAATCGGGACGGTGATGGATAATCTCATCGGCAATTCTGGACCTGGTCTCTCTGGGGAGATCGCATTGCGCGATTTGCCTTATGACCCGCGCTATCTGCAGGCCCTCAGCGGTCGTTATTACCAGATCGCGCGCCTGACCGACGATGGTTCGGTTCTTGTTGAGGTGATTTCCCCCTCGCTGTTCGACGCAGGCATCGAACTCGATCCCAAATTGCTGGCTCAGATCCAAGCGCCGGGCGCGCTCAGCGAGCCGCACTTTTTCACCATTCCCGGCCCAGATGCAGACGAGCCGCTGCGGATTATTGCGCGCGTTGTTGAGATCCCGGAGCTCGATGGGCGCTACCTCTTCATCGTTGGCGTGACGCCGCGCTCTATCCTGGCGCCGGCAGCCAATTTGGTCGGGCTCGCTTTCGCGGTGTTCGTGGCGTTTTGCGCGCTCATGGTGGCGTTGGTGACGCTGCTGCAAATCCGCATTGGGCTAGAGCCGCTCAGTGAACTCAGGCGCGACATCGTCAATGTTCGCCGCGGTGATTCCGAGCGGTTGACTGGCCAATATCCAGCCGAGCTCAAGCCGGTCGCCGAGGAACTGAATGCGCTGGTCGATCACAATCGCGAAGTGGTTGAGCGGGCGCGCCGCCACGTCGGCAATTTAGCGCATGCGCTGAAGACTCCCATCGCGGTGTTGAAGAATGCCGCACATGACGGGCAATCGGATGCGGTGATGAAGGCGTCCATCGAGGAGATGGAGGGGTTCGTCGAGCGTCAGCTGCGCCGTGCACGTGTCGCGGCGCGAGCCGAGGCGCAGGCTGGCGCGCAGACGATCGCCTACCGGACGCTCGTGCTTCAGAACCTCGAAGATCTGATCTTCATGATGGAGCAAAAGTACGACACGCAAAAAGCTGTCGACATCTCGATTGAGGCCAAAGGCGACGTCACCTTCCGAGGTGAACGTGAAGACTTGCTCGAAATGGCTGCGAACCTCATCGACAACGCCTGCAAGTACGGCAAGAGCCAAGTTATCGTACGTCTGCTTCCGGCGTTCGAGAGCAATGGTTTGTTCGAGATCGTGGTGGAGGATGACGGCCCGGGGCTTTCCGAGGCCGATATCGCAAAGGCCATGGCGCGCGGCGCGCGCCTGGACGAAGCCGCGCCCGGCCAGGGCCTAGGGCTGTCCATCCTGAAAGAGACCGTCGACCTCTACGCTGGGGAACTGCTTTTTGAGCGCGGCGAATTGGGCGGGCTCAAAGCGCGCCTCCGGTTGCCGGCTACGGACTAGCCTGCGGCGTCCGAACGGATTTCGCGCCGCCCCAAACAAGGCTAGGCACTCTCCCTGTGTGGACATCCATCATTGTCTTAATGGTCGGCGCCGTTTTGGCTGCGGCGGCAGCGTTCTGGGTGCTGCGGGCGTATCGCCGAGCCGGCGGCGGCGCAGCGGGCGCGCGCCCCGCCCTGGCGGCCTGCGTTGCGGTGATCCTGGTCGGGCTGGGTGTCTATCTGTTTATCGGCAGGCCGGAATTGCCCGGCGCTTCTTACGCGGAGCGCTTCGAGGCCCTGCGTACGCGCGACCCGACGACGTTCACCGTGGAAGAGACGGTCGTGATCTGGACCGAGGCGGCGCGCCAGCATCCGACCGATCCGGTGCCGCGCCTCTATCTCGGCAACGCTCTGATGCAAATGGAACGTCCGCAGGAAGCCGCGCGGGCCTATGACGCTGCATTGCAGCGCGACCCCCAACTTGCAGCGGCGATGCTGGGACTTGGAAGAGCGCTGGTGGTTATCGAAGGTGGACCGATTACGCCTGAGGCCCTGCGCTTGTTTGAACAGGCTGGCGCACTGATGAATGATCCGGCCCCGTGGATATACCAAGCAGTGGCGGCGATGGAGCAAGGCCGCGAAGCTGATGCGCGCCGCTTCTGGGGGGAGGCGCTGGCGCGGATGTCGCCAGAAGATCCGCGCATCGAGATGGCGCGTCGTATGAGCACGGGAGGCTGACATATGCGCCGTCGTGACCAGCGTTTGATGATGATCGCCGCAGCCGGCGCCGTGCTGGTGCTTGCGGCGACGCTCACCTTCGTGGGCCTGCGCGATTCCATCACCTATTTCGTCGCGCCTTCCGAGTTGGCTGAGAAAGCGCAATCCGGTCAGCGCGTCCGGCTCGGCGGCCTAGTCGTCGACGGCACGCTTCGTCGCGACGAAGATGGCGCAATGCGCTTTGCCGTGACGGATGGCGCGACCCAGGTCGAGGTTCGCTACGCGGGGATTTTGCCGGACCTTTTCCGCGAGGGCCAAGGCGTTGTCGCCGAGGGCACATGGGCGCCTGGCGCAGCATTTGAGGCTGATCGCGTGCTGGCGAAGCACGATGAGAATTACATGCCGCGCGAGGTCGCTGAAGCGATCAAGCAGCGCGGCGAATGGAAAGGCGAAGACGCGCCATGATCGCAGAGATTGGCGCGTTTGCCGCGGCGCTGGCGCTGGCGCTTAGTCTTGCGCAGGGAGTTATGGGGCTCACGGCCTCACGCCGCGATTCACGTGCGCAAGCGACGGCTGCAATCGCTCAAGCGGCCGCTGCGCTTTGCATCTTTGGGTTCATATGCCTGATCATCGTGTTCGTGCGATCGGATTTCTCTGTCGCCGTTGTGGCCGCCAACTCACACATTGATAAGCCGCTCGCCTACAAAATAGCGGGGGCCTGGGGAAACCACGAAGGCTCGATGCTGCTGTGGTGCACTGTGTCGGCGCTGTTCGGGGCGGTTCTTGCTTCAACGCGTGGGCGTCAAAGCCAGGGTCTTTGGTCGCGCAGCGTTGGCGTCCAGGGTTTGGTCACTGCCGGCGCGCTGATCTACACGCTCTTCTTGTCTCCGCCGTTTGCGCGGCTCGATCCCGCGCCGATGATTGGGTCGGGCCTGAATCCGCTTTTGCAGGACCCTGCGCTCGTCATCCATCCGCCGCTGCTTTATCTCGGCTATGTTGGGTTGAGCGTGCCGTTCTCGCTCGCCATCGCAGCGTTGATTGAAGGCAAAGCTGATCAGGCGTGGGCGCGTGCGCTGCGACCATGGACGCTTGCGGCCTGGATGTTCCTCACCGCGGGCATCGCGATCGGCTCCTACTGGGCCTATTACGAACTCGGCTGGGGCGGCTGGTGGTTCTGGGATCCAGTCGAGAATGCGAGCTTCATGCCGTGGCTGATCGCGGCGGCGCTGGTGCACTCAGCCATCGTTACAGAGCGGCGCGGTTCGCTGGCGAGTTGGACGATGCTGCTCGCGATCATCGGCTTTGGTCTCGCTATCCTCGGCACGTTCTTAGTGCGCTCTGGCGTGCTGACCTCGGTGCACGCGTTCGCAGTCGACCCGCAGCGCGGCATTGCGATGTTGGTGCTTCTGTTCATCGCGCTCGGCGTCGGCTTTGGGCTCTACGCTTGGCGGGCGCCGAAATTGGCGCAGGCTTCCGGTTTCGCAGCGGTCAGCCGTGAAAGTATGTTGGTCTGGAATAATTTTGGGCTCGCTATTGCGGCAGCTGTCGTCCTGATTGGCACGCTCTACCCGCTGATCGTGGAAGCTATGGGCGGCGGCCTGATTTCAGTCGGCCCGCCTTTTTTCAACGCAACCGTTGCGCCTTTGCTCGGCGTGTTGCTTCTGCTGTTGCCGCTCGGCCCTATGTTGACGTGGCGCGTTGGCGACATGCGCACTGCGCTGATGCGCCTCGCGCCTGCGGGTGCGCTGGCGCTTGTCACGCTGGTGACAGCGCTTGCTTTGTCTGGTTGGCGCGCTGTGCCTGCGATTGGGCTGGCGCTGGGCGTGTGGCTCATCGCCGGCGGGTTCATCTATTTGTGGACCCGCATTGAGCGGGGTGAAGGGCGCAAGCTTGCAAAGCTTGCAGCGCTGCCGCTGGCGGTTTGGTCGATGAGTCTCGCGCACCTTGGCGCCGGTGTGCTGACGATCGGCGCGATTGCCGAAACTGCCTTTCGCAGTGAGCGCATCGTGTTGCTCACGCCGGGCGAGAGCGTGGATTTCGTTGAGCGGCGTTTGACGCTTCTAGGTGTCGGACAAACCGAGGGGCCGAACTACACGGCGACCCGCGCCGAATTCCGAGTGGAGAGGGGCGCGGCGGTGCAGCGACTCTCAGCGGAGCGGCGCTATTTCACCACATCACCGATGCCGACAACGGAGGTTGGTATTCTCTCTGGAATTGACGGCGATCTCTACGTGGCGCTTGGGGAGGCGGCGCGTGATGAGACGGGCGCCTGGTCGGTTCGGCTCTATCACAACCCGCTGGTCTATCTGATCTTTCTCGGCGCATTGATGATGGCTTTTGGCGGGGTGCTCAGCCTTATCGCGCTGAGCCGGCGGAAGAAGGTGAGCCCGTGAGCATCGCCGCTATTTTGATCGCGGCACTCGCGCCCGCGATCCTGGCCGATCCGGCCCAAGAGGCCCGAGCCCGCGCGCTCGACTCTGAGATTCGGTGCGTGCAATGCGAGAACGAGCCGATCGCCCAATCCACTGCCGATATCGCTGTGGATATGCGCCGGCTGGTTCGCGAGCGGATTGCTGCGGGGGACAGCGACGCTGAAATCCGATCGTATTTTCGCACCCGTTATGGCGACTTCGTCCTTTTCCGGCCGCCCTGGGATGCCCGGACCTGGGCCCTTTGGGGCGCGCCTTTCTTGTTGTTGGCCATTGGCTTGGCCGCAGTGCTGGGGCGCCGCCGCCCCACGGAACCCCTCGTGCCCGAGGAGGGGGAGCGCTAACCCGTCGTATGGCTGCGTCGTTTGGTCGAAACTGGGGATAGCGACCGCAAAAAAGCCTCTGAGCGCCACCCTACTTGATCGCAACTTCGCCCCAAACGGCCCTTAACCGGCCTTCACAGCCGATTATCTAAAGGGCTTGCAAGTGCTCGGGGCTATGCCTCCAATCACAGGGTTCACCTGAGGGTCTCCATGACTGACGCAGCGACTATGAAATATCTCCGCCGCACCGCTATTGCGGCTGGCGCCACCTTATTGGTGTTCACCGGCTTTGCCGCGGCGCCGATCACTAACGCGCAGGAGATCAATCCGTCCTCCGTCGCCCCGCCGAGCGGCGCGCCGATGAGCTTTGCCGATTTGATCGAGCGGGTTCGACCCGCGGTCGTCTCGATCTCGGTGCGCCAGCGTCCGGGCGCGGTGCAGCAGCCGCTGGAAGGTCTGCCGCCTGGGTTCGAAGAATTCTTCCGCGGTCGTCCAGACCGTCAAGGCCCGGCCCCGACATCCCTCGGCTCAGGCTTCTTCATCGATCAGAACGGCACCATCGTCACCAACCACCATGTGGTTGAAGGCGCCGAAGAAATCACCATCCGCACCAGCGAAGGGCGCGACATTCAAGCTGATCTCATCGGCTCGGATGAAGCCACCGACATCGCGGTATTGCGCGTACGCGGCGGCGGGCGCTTCCCGTTCGTTAGTTTCGATGACGCCCGCCACGTTCGCGTTGGCGATTGGGTCGTCGCTGTCGGCAACCCGTTCGGGCTCGATGGTACGGCCACAGCCGGCATTGTGTCCGCCATTGGCCGCCGTGACGCCGGCTCATCGGCTTATGTCGACTACATGCAGATCGACGCGCCGATCAATCGCGGCAACTCTGGCGGTCCAACGTTCGACCTCAACGGCAACGTTATTGGCGTCAACAGCGCCATCTTCTCGCCAACCGGCGGCAATGTCGGTATCGGCTTTGCTATTCCGGCCAATACCGCGCGTTCGATCGTGCAGCAGCTCATCAGCGGCGGACGTGTCACGCGCGGCTGGATTGGCGTTTCGATCCAACCGTTGGACGAAGATATCGCCCGCAGTCTTGGTCTCGAAGAGCCGCGCGGCGCACTGGTTGCCAGCGTCGTGCCGGATGGCCCGGCCGCGCGCGCGGGCATCCAACAAGGCGATGTGATCCTGACGTTCAACGGTGAACGCATCGAAGACAGCCGCGATCTCACTCAGCGCGTCGGCAACACTGCGATCGGCAACAACAGCCGCGTCGAAGTTCTGCGCGCCGGTCAACGCCGGACGCTGAACATGCGCCTTGCCGAACGCCCGTCCGAGCAAACGCTTGCTAGCACGCAAACGACGCCGAACCAGACGCCGGCTGAGCCGCCGGCCGAGAGCGGCGCGGGCGTCGCACAAAGCTCGCTCGGGCTTTCGGTGCGTCCGATGACGGCGGAGGATCGCACGCGTGCGGGGCTCGCCGCCAACGAGAGCGGCCTAATCATTACGGCGATCGAGCCGAATTCGGATGCGGCCGAGAAGGGCATTCGTGTTGGCGACATCATCATGCAGGCGGATCAGCGCTCGATCCGCACCGTGCAAGAGCTCAGCACCGCGACAGAAGCGGCGCGCCGCGCCAATCGCCCGCTGCTGCTGCAGGTCAGCAATCGCGCCGGCCGCGGCTTCGTCGCGGTGGACGTTGAATAATGAGGAGAAACGCTATGAGGGTGCTCCTGGTGGAGGACGACGCCGACATGGCGGAGAGCCTGCGCGCGTCGCTGGCGGCCGATGAGCACGAGGTTGAGATTGCCGGTGACGGCGAGCTGGGCCAGTCCATGGCCGCCACTGGCGGTTATGACGTCATCGTGCTGGATCGCATGCTGCCAAAGAAGCTCGGCGTTTCGGTCGTGCGCGAGCTGCGCGAACAGGGTGTTTCGACACCGGTGCTGATCCTTTCAGCGCTGCACGATGAAGATCATCGCGTCGAAGGCCTTAACGCCGGCGCGAACGACTACCTCGGCAAGCCGTTCTCCACCCGTGAGTTGTTGGCCCGCGTCCGCGCGCTTTGGAATGGCCGCGACCGCGACGTGCAAACGCGTTTGCAGGTCGGCGATCTGGAGATGGATTTGCTTGCGCGCACGGTCAAGCGCGGCGGCAAGAAGCTGGACCTACAACCGCGCGAATTCCGGCTGCTTGAGTATCTCATGCGCAATTCCGGTCAGACGGTGACGCGCAAGATGCTGCTCGAAAACGTCTGGGACTATCATTTCGATCCGCAAACGAACGTGATCGACGTGCACATTTCGCGGCTGCGTTCGAAAATCGATCGTGATTTTGCGCAATCCCTGCTGCACACGGTCAGAGGATCGGGTTATCGACTGGAGGCATGAGGCCAAGCCTCGCGCTCCTTCGCACGACGACATTCCGGCTTGCCCTCGCGCAGGCCGGGGTCGTCCTCGTGTTCGTCGTTGCACTTCTCGTCTATGTGTACTTCGCCACTATCGGCCAACTGGTTGCGGATTCTGACGTCCTCGCGGACCAGGAATATGCAGCGCTTGAGCGCGCCTATGCCGAAGGCGGCATCCGCCGGCTAAACCAGGAAGTTGTTGAGCGCGCTGCGCGGCAGGGTCCGCTGCTTTACGTGTTGGCGGAGGGCAATGGCGTCGTCGTCACTGGCGACTTTCAGCAATTGCCGTCTTTGCCGGGCGAGAGCGTTCAGCGCATCGATTTTGGTTTTGAGTCCACAGATGCTGAAGGCGCGGCCCAGCGTGGCCGCGCGCGGGGCAAGGTGGGCCGGCTTCTCAATGGCCCGATCCTGCTGGTCGCGCGCGACCTTGGCGATAGCGAGGTCATGTCCGGCCGTATCACGCGGGTACTTTGGACGGTCGCCATTCTGGGTGTGTTTCTCTCGATTGCGAGCGGCCTTATCGCGTCATGGTTGGCCTCGCGCCGAGCTGAAGCGCTTGCCAGCACCGCGCGTGATGTCATGGCCGGCGATTTGAAGCGCCGGGCGCCGGTGCGCGGCGAGGGTGATGAATTCGACGCGCTTGCCGAGGCCATGAACGCGATGCTCGATCGCTTAGAGCGGTTAATGCAGGTCTCGCGTACTGCCGGTGACGCGATTGCGCACGATTTGCGTTCGCCTCTGACGCGCTTCCGGCAAAAACTCGAAGCTGCATTGGAGGCGCCGGCCGATACAGCGAATGATCGCGAGGCGCTTCGCAAGGCGCTGGAAGAAGCGGACAGTCTGCTCGATATGTTCGCTGCTGTGCTGAAGCTTGCGCGCGTTGAATCGAATCCCAACTGGCGCTTCGAACGCATCGACGCGAGCGATATATTGCGCGAGTTGGTGGATTTTTATGAGCCCGCCGCGGAAGAGCAGGGACGAACGCTTCGAGGCGAGATTGCACCAGACCTCTTCGTGAACGGGGAAACGGGGTTGTTCACGCAAGCGGTCTCTAACCTCGTCGAGAACGCGCTGAAATATACGCCCGAAGGCGGACATATTGCATTGACGGCTGCGCGCCGCAGCGACGGGCGCATCGAGATCGCAGTTTCGGATGACGGGCCCGGCATTGCGCCGGCGGATCGTGACCGGGTGCAGGAACGCTTCGTCCGCCTTGAAAGCGCGCGCTCCTCGCCAGGCGCTGGATTGGGCTTGAGTCTTGTTGCGGCGGTTGCGCGTCTGCACAGAGGTGGGCTCCATTTGCGTGACGGGTTGGATAATGGCGAGGGCAAGGGGCTCGGCGCTGCGCTCGTTCTGCCGGCGGCCGCCTGATGCGCGCCGTTGCGCCAGCCCTCGCACTTGGGGCGCCGCACTCGGCTTTTGCCAACACACCTTGGGCGCGCGCCGCCGCATCTGCTCTCGAATCCGCACCGTACCTAAAGCGCTTGATGGAGCGCCGCCCGGATCTGTTGGCCAATGCAGATTCAGCCTGGGCGGATCGTCTGCTCGCTGAAGCTTTGGCGACCGCAAACGCAATTGCAGATGAGCCGCCCCCGATCGAAGAGGCAATGCGGACGTTGCGGCGTGCGAAGGATGCGCTGCATCTTTGCGTCGCGCTTGCGGATCTAAACCGCACTTGGCCTTTGCATCAAGTCACAGGAGCGATCACAGATTTCGCCGACGCTGCGTTGCGCGCCGCACTTGCTGTCGGCGCGCAAGAGAGCGCCCGCCGCGGGGATTTTGAGCTCGGCGCCTTGGGCGGCGAGCGCGGCCCCGTGCCCGGCGTGACGCTCATCGCCATGGGCAAGATGGGTGCGCGTGAACTCAATTATTCCAGCGATATCGATTTTTCTGTGTTCTTCGAAACGCAGCTGCTCTCGGAAGCAAAAGCACGAGAGCCGCGGGTCGCTGCAGCACGCCTCGTTGCGCCAATTGTGCGCATGCTGGAGGAGGTGACGGCGGATGGCTATGTCTTCCGCACGGATTTGCGCTTGCGGCCTGATCCGGGGTCAACCCCCGTGGCGGTCGGGCTTGCCGCTGCTGAGCTCTATTACCAAAACCTCGGGCAGAATTGGGAGCGTGCTGCTTTCATTAAAGCGCGCGCCGCTGCTGGCGACGTGGTCTGTGGGCGCGAGTTTTTGGCGTCGCTCGAGCCGTTCATTTGGCGCAAGCATCTGGACTTCGCAGCGGTGGAGGACGTGCACTCGATCAAGCGGCAAATTCTCTCCGCACACAAAAGCGCAGAGCTTGGCGATCCGGTTTTTGATGTGAAGCTCGGGCGCGGCGGTATTCGCGATATCGAACTCTTTGCCCAGACGCAGCAATTGATCCTGGGAGGGCGAAATCGGAAGCTGCGGGCGCAGGGCACGATCAGCGCGCTCGACGCTTTGTTAGAGGCGGGCGCGATCTCGGGCGATGCGCGAGATGCGCTAAGCGAAGCCTACGTGTTCTTCCGTGAGATAGAGCACCGCATTCAGATGCTGGAGGATGCACACACGCATCGTGTCCCCGCTGATCCCGAAACGCGTGCGCGGCTTGCAGCGCTGTCTGGATTTGAGGGCTTGGACGCGTTTGATGCCGCCTTGATCGAGCGGCGGCGCATCGTTTCGAACATTGACCACCAGCTCTTTGGCCGCGGCCAGAGCTTGGCAGATCCGTTGGGCAGCTTGATCTTCACGGGGGTGGAGGATCACGCCGAGACGCTCACGACGATCACGTCGCTTGGCTTCACGCAGGCTGCTTTCGTCAGTCAAACCATTCGCGGCTGGCATCACGGCCGCATTCGCGCCATGCGGTCCGAGCGTGCGCGTGAGATTCTGACGCGGCTGACACCCCGCTTGCTGCGGGCGCTCGCAGGCGCCGGCGACCCTGACCAGGCGTTTGTGCGCTTTTCGTCTTTCTTTGCAGGCCTCTCGGCTGGCGTCCAATTGCTTGCGCTGCTCGATGCGCGGCCGGCATTCTTGGATTTGCTGGCGCGAATACTCAGTCTCGCGCCGCGCCTGGCGGACGACCTCGCACGGCGGCCGGCCTTGCTCGACGCCCTCATCGAGCCGCGCTTTGCGCTGCCCCTGTCTAGCGACACGCCAGGGGCACAGCGGGCCGAATTGGCTGAGCGCCTCTCAATCGCGACGAGTTTCGAGCAGCGTTTGAACGCCGCGCGACGCTTTCAACGCGAAGAGGCCTTTCGTATCGATGTGCAAGTGCTCGAAGGTCAGGCGACCGCCGCTGATGCTGGCGCGGCGCACGCTGAGCTTGCCGAAGCATGCGTCGTCGCCATGGCGGAGGCCGCATTGGCGGAAGTTGAGCGCACCAACGGCTCGCAACCCGGTGCATTTGTCGTGCTGGCGCTGGGCAAGTTCGGCGGCCGCGAACTCGCTGAAGGCTCTGATTTGGATCTTATGCTCGTCTATGACGCGCCCCCCGATGCGGCCGCGCCCGGCGAATTGTACACGCGTATGACGCAGCGTTTGATCAGCGCGCTCTCAGCGCCAACCGAGGAGGGCGCGCTCTACGAGATCGACACCAAGCTCCGCCCGTCCGGTTCGAAGGGGCCGGTGGCCGTGCGGCTGTCCTCGTTTGAACGCTATTATGCCGAAGAGGCTTGGACGTGGGAGCTTCAGGCCTTGACCCGGTTGCGGCCTGTGGCTGGGGACGTCTCGTTGAGCAAGCGGGTTCAGGAAACCGCGATGCGAACCCTGGCCGCGCCCCGAGAGCAAGCGAAGATTTTGGCGGACGTCGCGGAGATGCGCGGGCGCATGGAGCGCGAGCGCGCCGCGAAGTCGATTTGGGATTTGAAGTTGGCGCCAGGCGGCTTGGTGGACATCGAGTTCATCGCGCAGGCGCTACAGCTGGTGCACGCCGCGGATGCGCCGGATGCTCTCTCGCCCAATACAGGCGAGGCGTTGAAGCATTTGCATTCTGCGGGGAAACTCGATGCGCAGGCGTGTGCAAAGTTGACCGAGGCTTGGGCGCTTTGGAGTGCGCTTCAACATCTGCTGCGTATCTGTGTTGCTGGTGAGTTCAAACCCGACGATGCGCCGGCGCCGCTGCTGGAGCGTTTAGCGGCGTTGGGTGGCGTGCCCGACTTTGAAGCGCTGGAAGCGAAGGTGCGCAGCGTGCAAGGGCAGGTGCGGGAGTTGTTTACGCAGATCGTCGGCCCGCTTGGTGACGGATCGCAAGCGCTGCGGCGCTGACTATTCCGCTGCAGTCGCTTCTGGCGAGGCATCACGCTGGCCGCCGAAGCGGCGTGGTAGCGTAACCGTCACGATTGTGCCGCGGCCGACTTCGCTTTGGATGGCGAGTTTGCCGCCGTGCATTTCGGTGAGCGACTTGGTCAGTGCAAGGCCGAGGCCGGTGCCGGAATTGTTGCGCGTCAGCTCTTCTTCGACTTGCTCGAACGGGCGTGCGAGACGCGGCAGGTGTTCGGGCGGGATGCCGCAACCGGTATCGACGACGCGCAACGTCAGTGCCTGCGGATTGGCGCGGGCGTGCACCATGATGGCGCCCTGATCGGTGAACTTCACCGCGTTCGAGAGCAGGTTGAGCAGGATCTGCTTGATCGCGCGGTGATCGGCTTCGATCTCCGGCAGCTCTTCTGCGTCGACGACGACGGACAGGCCCTTTTCTTCAGCTTTGCGTTTGGTGAGACGCACTGCCTGCTCGATAGCGACGCTCGGATCGAGCGGCTTCGGCGACAGCGTGAGCTTGCCAGCTTCGATCTTGGCCATGTCGAGGATGTCGTTGATCAGCTCGAGCAGATGGTTGCCGCTGTCGAAAATGTCGGTCGAGTATTGCTTGTACTGAGGGTTGCCGATCGGCCCGAACAATTCCTTCGCCATGATCTCGGAGAACCCGATCACGGCGTTGAGCGGCGTACGCAGCTCGTGGCTCATATTGGCCAGGAATGTCGACTTGGCGCGGCTGGCTTCTTCGGCTTTTTGGCGCTCTTCGTGCGCTTCGCGCGCGAGCGCCTTGATCCGATATTCCTGACTCTCGGCGCGGCTCAGCGCATCGGAGAGACGACGCTCGTTACGCGCGAGTTCTTCTTCCTTGCGCTTAAGCGGTGTGATGTCGACGCCCACCGTGATGACGCCGCCGTCGGCGGCGCGGCGCTCTACAATGTGCAGCCAGTCGCCGGTCGAGAGCTCAATGATGCGAACATCTGGGTTGGTCGCGTCGTGCTTCTCACGGCGGATCGCGGGCGTGGCTGCTGCGGCGATCGCCTCATACGAGGCGCGCTGGCGCAGGATTTCGGGCCCCAGTTTGAAAGCGTCGGCGAAGCTCTGGTTCCAAAGCAGCAAACGCTTGCGCGCGTCCCACAGCGCGAATGGGCCGGAGAAGTTTTCAATCGCGGCGCGCAGCTGGCGTTCGAGCCGCGTTACGCGTGCTTCTGCCTCGTGGCGCTGGGTTGCGTCGATCACGGTGGCGAAAAGCCGGGTTTCGGCGCGGCCGCTCGAGTCCTCGACCGCAGCGCCGCGCGCTTCGATCCAGGCCAAGCCGCCGCCACGCGTTACGCGGAAGCGCGCATCCAGGAGGCCGGACTGGCGGGCGCGGCGGAATTCTTCATCGACGCCAAAGCGATCCTCGCTGACCACGATTTCCAGCAGCTCACGCAAGCTGATCGTGTCGCGTGGCGCGCCGAGCAGGCGTGCGGCTTGCTCGGAGAGCTGAACTTCGTCCGCGCCAGGGCGCCATTCCAGAACGCCGACCTTCGCGCCGTCCGCTGCGATGCGGAAGTGTGTTTCCACGCGCACAGCTTCCGCCTCTGCCAAGCGGGCGCGTTGCGCATTTTGGCGCATCAGCAAGTAAAGCACCCCCATAGCTGCGAGCGGCGTGGCGGCCAGCAGGGCGTACTGCAGCAAAGCCGCGAGCAGCAGAGACATCGTGGCCGGCGCTGGCGCGGCGGTCATGACGCGGAAGCCGCCGATCTGCGCGGTGGATTCAACCGCGACCCAGGTCGCGCCTTGGCCGTCGCGGATTAGTGCTCCGCCTTCGGTGTTGGAGCGTGTGGCCGCAAGCACTTGTTGTTGCGCGCGGATACCTGCCTGCTGCAGTGCCGGCGATGCGTAGAAGATATTGCCGTTCGGAGTGGCGATAAGCACCCGCGCGTCGGTCTGCAGTTCCGGCAGCAGGCGTGCGGGATCGATGATTGTAACGATGCGCCGGTCGCCGATGCGGCGCACGATGACTGGAGATGTTGCGAGTTCGCCCATGTCCGGGGCGCCGGCCCAAAGCGGCTCGGCGCCAGCGGCGTTGAACGCGGCAGTCGCGAGCCCGGCGAACTCAGTATTTGTGATGGCTTCGATGGCGCCGCTCGGACCGACGATAGCAGCGGCGGTTGCGGGTGAAGCATGGGCCGCAGCGTTAGCGAGCCCATTCGCGTCCCCGCCGTTGGTGCGTGCGAGTTCGGATGCGCCAGCGCCAGCGCCGACGGCGATCGCAAGGTTGGCATTGACGCGTTCAGCGATCAGGCCAGCTGCTGACGCTTGAGCCGCGATAGTTGTCTCAGCGGCGTCATCGATGTGTGATTTAATCTGCGCGCCAGTCGCAACCGCGAACGCGATGACGAACAGAGCCACCAGCGCCATGAAGGGCCGGCCAGCTTTATCCTGCGACGCGGGCCCGGCGAGGCCGGGTTCGTCAAGAGCTGCAGTGTTCGACACAAGACTTCCCCGGCCGCCCCGAATCGCCGTTCGGAATCCTGACAAGGTGTAAATCGTAACGAGCGAGTAAACACTCTGTCGAGCCGGTCGCTGGTTCTATTCCGAGCAACGTTCGCAAGTGTCTCTGAAAAGACTCACGCGAGCGTACGTTCCACCATCTCTCTGGTGTTTTTGGAGAGATTGGTTAACGCGGCGAGGTGTTCCAACGCTGCCTTGGCATGCGCTTGACGCACCGAATCGAATCGCTTCCACGATTCAAAAGGTGTGAGTAACCGCGCTGCCAGCGCCGGGTTGAGCGGATCGATCTGTTCCGCCAGCGATGCGAGGAAGCGATAGCCGCCGCCGTCGGCGGCGTGGAAGGCGCGCGGGTTGCGCATTGCGAACGCGGCCGCCAGTGAGCGCACCCGATTTGGGTTTTTCACGTTGAAGTCGGGATGCGCGCGCAGGTTTTCGACGCGGGCGAGCGTATCGTTGCGCGGGGCGGAGGCTTGCACCGCAAACCACTTGTCAATCACCAACGGGTTGGCGCGCCAGCGTTGATAGAAATCGGCGAGCGCACCCTCGAAAGCTTCACTGCCGCTAGCGCCGAGCGCCTCGATGGCTGCGATGCTCTCGGTCATGCTGCGCGCGCCGGCGTATGCAGCTTCGAAGGTCTCCGTTTGCGCCGGGCCAAGCGCGGCAAGCAGGTCGAGCGCGGCGGACTTGAGCGCACGGCGGCCAGCGGCGTCGGCGCTGGGGGAGAACGGTGTTTCGCCCGGCGTCTTTGCGATTGGCTCGAGGCGATCGCGAAGAGTTTCGGCGACGAGCTTCCGCAGGCTTTCGCGGGCGCCGTAGAGTTGCTCGGGGTCAGGCGTGTACGCCGCCAATAGAAGTTCGTTCAAGTCGGGCACGCGCAGTGCGAGCGCTGCAAACGCAGGATCTTCCTGCGCACGGTCGAGTTCGCGGCCGAGCGCTTTCGCCAGCGCGGGCGCTGCGTCCTTCGCTTCGCCCAGAAGAACAGCGCGGGCGATAGTTTGTCCCGCTTCCCAGCGCGTAAACGCGTCGGGATCGTGCGCCATTTGAGCCAAGCGCTGATCGATCGTGAGAGCATCGTCGAGCGTGACAGGGGCGGAGAACCCGCGCAGCACCGACGGGATCGGCTCTTCTACGACATCGCTGAAGCGGAGGACGGTGTCAGCCTCAGTGATGACCACATCATGTTTGAGCGCCGACATCGCGCCGCCTTCTGCTTTCGAGGCGATAATGGCGCCGTCGGGCGCGATAAAACCGATCTCTAGCGGGATTGGCGCTGGCAGCTTCGCACTTTGGCCTGGCGTTGCCGGCGTGCGCTGAGAAAGCGTCAGTGTGTAAGTGCGCGCGTGCTTATCGTAGGCGCCGCGCACTTTTAGCGCTGGCGTGCCGGCTTGTTCATACCAGCGCATGAAATCATCTAGCTTGCGGCCGGACGCTTCCTCGAAACAGCCAATAAAATCTTCAACCGTTGAAGCGGTGCCGTCGCGGCGCTCGAAGTAGAGCTGCATGCCGCGGTCGAACGCTTCGGCGCCGATAATCCGCTTCAGCATGCGAATGATTTCGCCGCCTTTTTCGTAGACGGTCGCGGTGTAGAAATTGTCGATCTTTTGGTAGCTCGACGGGCGCACAGGGTGCGCAAGCGGGCCGGCGTCCTCGCCGAATTGCCGCGCGCGCAGGCGCTTGACGTCCTTGATGCGCTGTACCGGGCGCGAGCGCTGGTCGGCCGAGAATTCCTGCTCGCGGTAAACGGTCAGCCCTTCCTTCAAACAGAGCTGGAACCAATCGCGGCAGGTGATGCGGTTGCCCGTCCAGTTGTGGAAATACTCGTGTCCGACGACCGCTTCGATTGCTTCGAAGTCCGCGTCGGTCGCCGTGTCAGCATCGGCCAAGATGAGAGCCGAGTTGAAGATGTTGAGGCCCTTATTCTCCATCGCGCCGAAATTAAAATCGCGTACGGCGACAATGTTGAAGACGTCGAGATCATACTCGCGCTTAAAGGCTTCCTCGTCCCATTTCATCGAGCGCTTCAGGGCGTCCATTGCATAGCGCGCGCGCTCGGAATCGCCCGGGTCGACGTAAATACCAAGCGCAACGTTGCGGCCGCTCACTGTGGTGAACGTGTCGTGGATCGACTCGTATTTACCCGCGCAGAGCGCAAACAGGTAAGCGGGCTTCGGGTGGGGATCGATCCACACCGCAAAGTGACGCCCGCCTTCCATGTCGCCGCTCTCGGTCAAATTGCCGTTTGAGAGCAACGTTGGGTATTGCGCCTTATCGGCCTCGATGCGCACTGCGAAGCGCGCGAGCACGTCGGGACGGTCGAGGTAGTAGGTAATGGCGCGAAAGCCTTCCGCTTCGCACTGGGTGCAGAAGCGGCCGCCCGACATATAGAGCCCATCAAGGTGCGTGTTCGTGGCAGGTGAGATCCGCGTGACGATGTCGAGCCGGAAGGACGCGGGCGGATCGAAAATGGTGAGCTTGCCGGGCTCCACGCGATAGCGCGACGCATCGAGATGCTCGCCATCGATCGCAACACTCTGCAATTCCAGCCGCTCGCCGCTTAATTCAAGGGGGACAGCCGTGTCGCCGCTACGGCGCACGTGGCTACTCGCGGCGACCAAAGTCTGCTCAGGCTTAAGCGAGAAGACGAGCGCGATTTCGTCGATCAGATAGGGCGGCGGTGTGTAGTCGACGAGACGGACAGTGACGGCTTCAGCGTCGCGCATGCAGAGGCTCCGGTTAGAGCCCTGATGTGAGCCGCCAAGCGGTCAAAATCAATGCAGCTATTCAGCCGCTGCCACGGCATCGACGCGCGGCGGGGCGCTTTCGTGATAGATCGCCGCCAGCACCATTTCGGCTTGCCGCGCCAAATCAAGCAATTGGCCAGGCGTTTCGTGCGGATTGTCCTGCGCGAACTCGATGAGTTCACGGGAAACGCGCATCAGCCGCAATGCGTTGGCGATGATGCGGGACTGATGTTCCACGCGGGTAGGGTCGCGGTCGTACTCGGCCATCGGCACACGCCAGCCGCCCCAATCCTTCTCATCGGTAACTACGACCGGGAACGTGCCGGGGTAGGGATGGCGCGGATCGCGCGCATCCGCGGAGAGGCGGTTTACGGCGCGCAGGATGCGCCAGTTTTCGGTCTCAATCAGGTCCGGCTTTTGCGGTTCTTTGTCTTCCGCCGCCAGCTCGTGGGCCTGGAAGTCGCGGCCGAGGCCGGTGTCATAGGTAACGCGCAGCGGCTCTTCGACGCCCTTGACCCATTGCGGATGGACGTTCTCGATCACCGCCCACGTCGCCACTGGCTTCACGTAGACGCGCTGACCCTTATGGAAGACGGCCTTCGCCATGGATTACTCACCCCAATATCTCCGAGGACAGTAGCGCATCTCGCTTTAGCCTTCGTGAAGAGGCGTTGACGCCAAGACACTCTTTCGCGCCATCCGCTGGGCGCGTTAAGGTGGCGCAAACCATAAGTCCCGGGAGGACGCGTTGAATTTCGATTTTTCCGACGATCAGAAGAGCCTGAAGGATCAGGCGCGCAAATTCCTGTCGGAGAAGGCCAGCTCCAAGGTAACGCGGAGCGTTCTCGACGATGCCGAGAAGTCCTATGACAAAGACCTCTGGCGCGCGGTCGCCGAGATGGGTTGGCTGGGTGTTGCGATCCCGGAGGAGCATGGCGGCTTGGGGCTTGGCCGGCTTGAACTGTGTGTATTGGCCGAAGAGATTGGGCGCGCCGTCGCGCCTATCCCGTTTTCGTCGACGGTATATTTTTTCGCTGAAGCTCTGATGCTTGCAGGCACAGATGCTCAGAAGGGCGCGCATCTCCCGAATGTCGCGAGCGGCGAGACGATTGGCTGCTTTGCTGTATCCGAGGGGCCGGGCGCACCAACCGCGGCGACCATTCAAGCGAAGTTCGACGGCTCGACGCTTAGCGGCGTGAAAATACCCGTGACAGACGGTGACTGCGCGACCCATGCGGTTGTCGTCGCCAAAGAAGGCGCTGGCGTTTCGCTGGTGTTGGTCGATCTCAACCAATCGGGCGTCACGCGCACGACGTTGAAGACACTCGATCCGACGCGCGGCCACGCAAAGCTCGAGTTCAAGAATGCGAAAGCTGAGCGGCTCGGCGCTGTTGGCCAAGGTTGGGACTTGGCCGAAGCGGTTCTGGACCGCGCCGCGGTGCTGATCGCGTTCGAGCAAATCGGCGGCAGCCAGGCGTGCCTTGAAATGTCGATCGACTACGCCAAATCGCGCTACGCCTTCTCGCGCCAGATCGGCTCGTTCCAAGCGATCAAGCATAAGCTCGCCGACATGTACGTGAACATCGAGGTCGCGCGCTCGAACGCCTATTACGGCGCGTGGGCGCTTTCGACTGAAGCTGCGGAGTTGCCGTTCGCCGCCGCCGCGTCGCGCGCTGCCGCGAGCGACGCGTACTATTTCTGCGCCAAGGAAAACATCCAGACGCATGGCGGCATGGGCTTCACTTGGGAAGTCGACTGCCACCTCTTCTACCGCCGCGCCAAACTGCTCGCCGTGCAAGCCGGAGCGCCGGCGGTGTGGAAGGAAAAACTCGTGAAGCGCCTCGAACAACGCAACGCGGCCTGAGGATCAGAACAATGGATTTCAACGATACGCCTGAAGAAGCCAAGTTCCGCTCCGAAGCGCGCGCATTTCTTGAAGCGAATGTGAAGCCGAAGAGCGCCGAGAGCGAACGGCTACAGCGCAAGCTGTCGCCGGCTGAGTATTTGAAAGCGGCGAAAGCCTATCAGGCCAAGAAGGCTGAGGCGGGTTTCACCGGCATCACCTGGGCGAAAGAGCAGGGCGGACGCGGCCTGCCGCCGATCTACTCGGTGATCTTCAACCAGGAAGAAGCGAAGTTCGACGCTCCGGCCGCGCCGTTCTCGATTGGTCTTGGCATGTGCGTGCCGACCGTGATCGCATTCTCTGACGAAGAGACCAAGGATCGCTACGTCGCCAAAGCGCTGCGCGGCGAAGAGATTTGGTGTCAACTTTTCTCAGAGCCGGGCGCGGGTTCCGATGTCGCCGCATCGAAGACCAAAGCCGTACGTGATGGGGACGATTGGATCGTCAACGGTCAGAAAGTGTGGACGACAGGCGCGCAATTCTCGGATTACGGCATCTTGCTGGTGCGCACGAATCCGGACGTGGAGAAGCACAAAGGCCTCACCATGTTCATCGTCGATATGAAGCAGAAGGGCGTCGAGGTAAGGCCAATCCACCAAGCCTCAGGCGGGCGCGAGTTCAGCGAAGTCTATTTTACTGACGTGCGTATTCCGGATTCCAGCCGCTTGGGCGATCCGGGCATGGGCTGGAATGTCGCGCTCGTTACACTCATGAACGAGCGCCTCGCTGTCGGCGGCTCCTACGGCCCCGACTACAAAGAAATTCTGGATTTCGCGCGCGGCATCAGTTCGCCGACCGGAGGAGGCGCGCTGATCAAGGACGAAGCATTCCGGCAGAAGCTCGCCGATTGGATCGTGCGCGCGGAGGGCTACAAGCTCGCGAAATTCCGCACCATGACGGCGCTCTCGAAGGGCCAAACGCCTGGCCCGGAAAGCTCGATCGGCAAAGTCATCAACGCCAATCAGATGATGGACATCGCCAACACCGCGATCGAAGCGCAGGACCATTTCGGCATCATCAACGATCCCGACCTCGCCCCGCTCGAAGGCGCCTTCCACCAAAGCTACATGTTCGCACCGGGCCTGCGCATCGCCGGCGGCACCGATGAGATTTTGAAGAACATCATCGCCGAGCGGGTGCTGGGGCTTCCGCAAGATGTGCGCGTCGATAAGGGTGTCGCGTTCAAGGATTTGCCCAGCGGGCGGTGATTATTCGGTCGTCCGTCCATCGAAGTGCTCTTCTTCGACGTTGTCTTTATTCGGCGCTACAACGCCGTCTTGATGCTCCGGCGGGCCGTAGAGTGTGTAAAGGCGCAGCGGCTCTGAGCCAGTGTTGATCACGTTATGTTGTGCGCCGGCCGGGACGATGATGGCGTCATCGTCCTTCACCTGACTGCGTTCGCCGTCGATGACGACTTCGCCTTTGCCGCTTTCGATGCGGAAGAATTGGTCGTGCGTGGCGTGGACTTCCGAGCCGATGTCTTGGCCGGGCTCGAGCGACATCAGCACCAGTTGGAGGTGCTCGCCCGTGTAGATGACGCGGCGAAAGTCGGTATTCTGCGTGGTCAGGGTTTCGATGTTGTCGACAAAGCCGGTCATTGGGCGCCTCGGGTGATTGCGGCGGAGCAATGCGGGGGCTGCGGATTGGTTCCCGCTAGACCAATTCCTCGAACAGCATCGGCTCTTTCGCCCGCCAGCCTTCGATCTGCAGCATCCGGTTCGTCGCGATGCCGCCGCTGGCGCTGAAGCCGGTGAGCTTAAAGTCGGCGCCGACGACGCGGTGGCACGGGACGACGATCGCGAACGGATTGCGGCTCAGCGCTTGGCCGACGGCGCGCGCGGCGCTTGCATCGCCAATGGCGCGGGCGATTTCGCCATAGGTGCGCGTCATGCCCGGCGCGATCGCGCGTGTGGTTTCATAAACGCGGGCGTTGAACGTCGGCGTGCGGCTCATATCGAGTGTGATGGTGCGCAGCGATTTTTGCTCGCCGCTCAAAAGCGCCGCGATATCGGCGATGCCGCGCGCGATCTGCTTTGGCGGCTCAAGCTCATCAGCGCTCGGGCAATGGCGCATCAGTCGCGTACGCGTCGCGTTTTCGCTCTTCTCTGGGAGCTGCACACCAATGATCCCGCGCGGCCCCCAGGCGATGCCGCAGCGGCCGATGGCAGTGTCGAACAGGGCGTATGCGTACATTTCGCCTCTTGAATGGAACGACTCTAAGGAATAGAACATATAGAGAACATGAGTCCCCGTCCAGTCCTTTCCGAGCCGCTCAATGGCTTCAGCAGCTTTCTGGCCCAAATGGCCGGGGGCCCGTTGCATGAAATGGGGCCGGCCGATCCCGGTTCGGAGCCGGCGGCGATCGGTTTTGCGCTCAATCTGGCCGCTTCTTGGGCAAGGCAAGCGGGGGTGATCTGGGCCGGGGAAGAAGGGGTGTTCGCCGAAGACGGCGCGCCTTATCCGCCTGGGCTGGCGCAACTCGGGCTCGATCCTGGTCGGCTCATCGTCGTTCGCGCGGCCAAGCGCGAAGATTGCCTGTGGGCGGCCGAGCAGGCGCTTTCGGCGCGCGGCGCAATTGTCATTTGCGCGCTGAGCGGGCGCGGCAAGCCGCTCGATCTGAAAACCACGCGGCGGCTCTTACTCTTTGCCGAGCGCAATGGCTCTAAATGTCTGCTCGTGCGCCCGCGCGCGGAAGCCAGCGCCGCGTGGACACGCTGGCGCGTTGCGGCGGCGCCAAGCCGCGCTGAACCCCGCGAACTCGGGGCCCCCGCTTACGCCATCGAACTCATGCGCAGCCGCGGCGGCCCTTCCGGCGCGCGCTTCACCATTGAATGGAACGCTCATGTCCGTGCTTTCGAGCAACGCGACGTGGCTCGCGATCTATCTGCCGCGTCTGAATACGGACCGGCTGATCAGATCCGGGCGCGCGCCTGAGCAGCGCCCGCTCGCCATCTACGCCAAGGAAGCCGGCGCTTTCCTGCTGACGGGCGTCGATGCGCGTGCGTCTTCGCTTGGGTTGAAGCTTGCCATGTCGCTTGCCGATGCGCGCGCAATGCAGCCAGGGCTTGCCGCCATCGAAGCCGAACCGGAAGAGGATGCCCGCGCGCTCGATCACATCGCCGCTTGGTGCGAGCGCTTCACGCCGCTTGTCGTGATCGATTCACCGGACGGATTGTTTCTGGACATTAGCGGCTGCGCCCATTTGTTCGGCGGCGAAGCAGCATTGCGCGATCAGATCGTGACCCGCCTCGCCGCACAAGGCTTTGCCGCCCGCGCCGCGCTTGCGCCAACGCCTGGCGCCGCTTGGGCTTTGGCGCGGTACAGCCGCGCGACGCAAGCTTCGGCGGATGCAGTGCAAACGCTCGCGCCTCTCCCGATCGAAGCGCTGCGGTTGGAAGAAGCCTCTGCAGCGCTGTTGCGGAGGCTTGGGCTCAAAACCATCGGCTCATTGCTGACAGCGCCGCGTTCTTCCTTCACGGCTCGCGCCGGTGAGCGCGCGATGTTGCGGCTGAATCAAGCGCTTGGCCGGGCCCCCGAAGCCCTCAGCCCGCGCCGTCCGACGCCGTCTGTGTTTGCGCTCCGGCGTTTCCTGGAGCCGCTCTTCAGCGTCGAGACCATCCTGATCGCGACGGAGCATCTCTGCTCTGACGTCATCGAGAAGCTCGAACTGCGGGGCGCGGGCGCGCGGCGGGCGGCATTGCATCTGTTCGGCGTGGATGGGCGTGACCGTGTGATTGAGATCGGCGTCAGCCGTCCTGAACGCGAAGTGAAACCGCTGCTGCGGCTCTTCCGCGAAAAGCTCGGCCACGCGGCCGAAAATCTAGACGCTGAGTTTGGCATTGAAGCGGCGCGGCTCGATGTGGTGCAGCTTGAGCGCATCGAAGGCGGCGCGCGTACACTGGCGGCGGTGGAGGAAGCCGATGCCGGCGCGGAGAAAATTGCTGCGCTTGTCGATGTGTTAAGCGCGCGGCTTGGGCCAAAGCGCGTGCTGAGGCCCAAGTTCAGCGAAGTGCATGCGCCGGAAAAGGCGGGCGCATGGAGCGCCGCTCTCAGTAGCTCAGCTGAGAAGACAACGCCCGCAGCGTCGCCGCGCGACGGCGTCATGCGCCGCCCGCTCACTTTATTTGCGCGTCCGCAACCGATCGAAACGCTGGCCACCGTCCCGGATGGTCCGCCGATCCGCTTCCGCTGGCGGCGCGTGCTGCACGAAGTCACGCGCGCGGAAGGGCCGGAGCGGATCAGCGGCGATTGGCTCGGTGGTCTGCCGACGCGCGACTATTATCGCGTCGAAGATAAGGAGGGGCGCCGCTACTGGCTCTATCGCGAAGGCTTCTACGGCGAGAGCGACGAGCCGCCGCGCTGGTTCGTGCATGGGCTGTTCGCATGAGCTTCGCCGAACTTTGCGTCACCACAAATTTCTCGTTCCTCCGCTCCGGCTCGCACCCGGAAGAGATGGTGGAGCAGGCGGCTCAGCTTGGGCTTGTCGGGATTGGCGTTGCTGATCGCAATACGCTGGCGGGCGTGGTGCGCGCGCATGTGAAAGCGAAATCGGTCAAAGAAGAGAAGGGCGTCGACGTCCGCGTCATAGTCGGATCGCGGCTGGTGTTTCGCGACGGCACGCCGGACTTGATCGTTTATCCCAAGGATCGCGCTGGTTACGCTAACCTCACGCGCTTGCTTACCATCGGCAATCGCCGTGCGCCGAAAGGTCAGTGCTGGCTCGATTTCGCCGACTATCTTGCGCACGCGAAAGATCTGCAGACAATTCTCATTCCGGAGTTCGCTCTGGGCGATGAGCCTGATGCAATGGCGCGCTATCTCCGTGATGTCGGCGATGCCTCCGGCCAAGTCTGGCTCGCGGCGCCATTTCAGTTCAGCGGCGAAGATCGCCGCCGCATTCGGCAACTCAAAACATTGGCGGTGCAAACTGGCGCGCGTTTGCTCGCAACGACCGAGCCGCTAATGCACCACGGCGACCGCCGGCCGCTGCTTGATGTGGTCACATGCATTCGCGAGAAGAAAAAACTGGATGAAGCTTCTGCATTGCTCGCAAAAAACGCCGAGCGGCAGCTGAAGCCGCCAGGAGAGATCGCGCGTCTCTATAAAGATGCGCCGGAAGCGGTGGCGGAGAGCTTGCGCTTTCTTCGCGGTATCGCGTTCTCGATGGATCAGCTGCGCTACGAGTATCCTGAAGAAACAGCCGAGGGCTTCACCGATCCCCAACAAGCGCTTGAGCATTTGGCTTGGAAAGGCGCACAGCAGCGTTACCCCGATGGCGTTCCCGAGAAGGTGAAAGCGTCCTTGGAGCGCGAGCTCGATATCGTTGGCCGCATAAAATACGCGCCGTATTTTCTGACCGTCGCCGACATTGTGAAGTTCGCGCGGTCCGGCTTCGACAAGGACGGCAATAAGGTCGACCCAATTTTGTGCCAAGGCAGAGGATCGGCCGCCAACTCCACAATTTGCTACTGCCTCGGCATCACTTCGGTAAACCCAGCGAACAACACGCTTCTGTTCGATCGTTTCGTTTCCGAAGAGCGGGGCGAGCCGCCGGACATCGATGTCGATTTCGAGCACGAGCGGCGCGAAGAGGTGATCCAGTATGTATACCAAAAGTACGGACGCGATCGCGCGGGTCTAGCCGCCACTTTAATCTGTTATCGCGGTCGCAGCGCAATCCGCGAAGTGGCGAAGACGTTCGGATATTCCGAGGATCGCATCGCGAGTTTGGCCAAGACGCTGCATTGGTGGTCGCGTGGTGTTGAAGACAAGGACCTTAAAGAGCAGGGCTTGGACGTAAGCGACGTCAAGTTGATGCAGTGCGTCACGCTCGCCAACGAGCTGAATGGCTTTCCGCGGCATCTCTCGCAACATGTGGGCGGCTTTGTCATCACGCGCGAGAAGCTGCACGATGTCGTGCCGGTTCAGAACGCCGCCATGGAGGACCGTACAGTCGTCGAATGGAACAAGGATGATCTGGAGGATTTGGGAATCCTCAAAGTCGATATCCTGGGCCTCGGCATGCTTACCTGCATTCGCAAAGCCTTCGATCTCTGCAAACAGCACTATCCTGACGATAAAGTCTTGAGGCTCGACTCGACGGAAACGAATGACCCGCGTGTTTATTCGATGCTGCATCGCGCCGATTCAATCGGTGTCTTCCAGGTCGAAAGCCGGGCGCAAATGTCGATGCTGCCGCGGCTGAAACCAAAGGAGTTTTACGATCTCGTCATCGAAGTGGCGATCGTGCGGCCAGGGCCCATTCAAGGTGGGATGGTGCATCCTTACTTGCGCCGTCGCCAAGGTTTGGAAAAGGCGACAGCGCCGAAGCCAGAATTGTGGGACGTGCTGAAGCGCACCCTTGGCGTGCCGCTCTTTCAAGAGCAGGCGATGCAGATCGCCATCACCGCTGCTGGCTTCACGCCGCCGGAGGCCGACAAGCTCCGCCGCGCCATGGCCACGTTTAAACGCGTGGGTACGATTGGAACACTGAGAGCCAAGTTTATCGAGGGGATGGTCGGCAATGGGTATGAACGCGATTTCGCCGAAGCATCATTCGCGCAGATAGAAGGTTTTGGTGAGTATGGCTTCCCGGAGAGTCACGCGGCGAGCTTTGCCATTCTCGTCTACGCGTCGTCTTGGTTGAAATGCTATTATCCTGATGTTTTCGCAGCCGCTCTGCTAAACGCACAGCCGATGGGATTTTACGCGCCAGCCCAGATCGTTCGCGATGCGGCCGATCACGGCGTAGAGATACGTCCAATCGATATCAACAATTCGGCGTGGGACAATACGCTGGAGCCGGGCCCCGCCGCGTCGCTTCGTTTACATCAACGCCACATCGATATGCGAGACGACGTACGGTCTACGCACGCCATGCGTCTAGGTTTTCGTCAGGCGCAAGGTTTGAAGGAAGCGGAGATGGCTCAACTCATCGCTCATCGCGGCGCTGGTTACGATTCCATTCGCGATGTCTGGCTCCGCAGCGGCTTGCCGGCGCCCAGCATTGAGCGGCTGGCGGATGTAGACGCATTCAGATCTCTTGGCTTGGATCGGCGCGATGCGCTTTGGGCCGTTCGCGGGTTAAATCGTGTTGGCGGTCAAGAGGATTTGCCGCTTTTCGTGCAAAGCCACGATCCGACGAAAGAGCCGGACTTCGATTTGCCGCCGATGCCGTTGGGCGAGCATGTGGTCGAGGATTATCGCACGATCGGGCTCTCGCTAAAAACCCACCCTGCCGCACTCCTGCGCGGAGAATTGAGCGCGCGGCGCACCGTCAAAGCGGAGCAATTGACTGAAGCGCGCAATGGCGAACGCGTGCGCGTTGCGGGGTTAGTGCTCGTGCGCCAACGGCCGGGTACGGCGTCCGGCGTTATCTTCATGACGCTGGAGGATGAAACCGGCATCGCCAACATCGTCGTCTGGCCGAAATTGTTCGAGCAATATCGCCGCGAAGTGCTGGGTGGGCGGTTGGTGGCGATCGATGGGCCGGTGCAGAAAGAGGGCGGCGTCATCCATGTCATCGCCGAACGCGTGCACGATTGGAATCCGCTGCTGGCTGAACTTTCCGAAGCCGGCCCGCAGCTCGATGCAACCTCGCCCACCGACGAAGCCAAATCTGGCGATCCCGGCGGCTCGTGGCGCGGTGACCCGCAGCGTCACCCGCGCAACGTGCGCATCAATTTAAGTGCGGCGGCAAACGTGATGCCGAAGGGGCGGAATTTTCACTAACCACGCCAGCGCGCAAAGATGGCTGTTGGGAGCAGCAGTTCGCGGCCTTCATGCGGCAGCGCCATTTCACCGGTCTGCCATTCTCCGCCGCCAAACATCTGTTGCGCCGTTTGCGCGAGCGCCAAGTATGAGAGGCGCACTGCGTAAACTGTCGCGATCATGAAGCCTTTAGCACTGGCGCGATCGTTCGCGTCCGTGCGCAGCAGCGTCTGGCAAGCGTCCAGCAACTCAGGCAAATTTTCTTCGAGCCGCCACGTCTCACCGTCAGGGCCGCGCCCGAACTTAGGCGGATCGAGGATGATGCCGTCGTAACGGCGCCCGCGGCGGATTTCGCGCTTCACGAAGGTCAGAGCATCGTCGGCGATCCAGCGGATCGGCGCGTTCTCCAGGTCCGCTTCGCGCTGATTGTCGCGCGCGAAACCGATCGCTTTCTTCGAGGCGTCCACGTGCGTCACCTTCGCGCCGGCCTTGGCGCAGGCGAGAGACGCGAGGCCGGTATAGCCAAAGAGGTTCAGCACTTCCGGCTGTGCGCCTCGATGCGCTTTCAAGCATTCGCGTGCATAGCGCCAATGCACCGAGTGCTCAGGGAAGAACGCGAGGTGACGAAACGGGGTCGGCCGCGAGAGGAACGAAAGATCGTCCCATTTCAGCGTCCAACTCTGCGGTAGTTCGCGATTGAATCGCCAGCGGCCGCCTTCATCGTCTTCGCCAGATGTGCCGGTGAAGATCGCATCGGCACTGTCCCATTCGTTTGTGCCGAGCGCGGGCGCCCACAGCGCCTGCGGCTCCGGCCGCACAAAGCGATATGGCCCGACCTGTTCGAGTTTGCCGCCATTGCCGGAATCCAATATCCGGTAATCACGCCAATCGTCGGCCACTAAAATCTTAGGCGCGGGCGCCATCATATCCGCGTCTCCGCCAAAGATCGTAGAGCATTACGCCCGTTGCGATCGCCAAATTTAAACTGTCGGCCCGTCCGCGCATCGGCAGCTTCACCAGATGATCGCAAGCGGCTTCCATATGGTCGGGCAGGCCCGATTGCTCATTGCCCATCAGCACGATCGCTTTCGCCGGCGCCGGCGTGCCGGAATCGAGCGGGCCGCCTTTCAGCGACAGTCCGAACATCTCGGCGCCACGCGTAGTCTTGTAGTGCATAACTTCATCGAATGAAGCGCGCGCGAGCTTCATCGCAAACAGCGACCCCATGCTTGCCCGCACCGCTTCAACGGAAAACGGATCGCAGCTCTCGCCGATCAATACGACACCGCCGGCGCCGGTCGAATCTGCCGTGCGCAGGATGGTGCCGAGATTGCCGGGGTCGCGCACGCCCTCAAGCGCGACGATCGTCGCGCCTTCCAAATCATCTAGCGTTGAAAGCTTCTGACGGTACGCGCCGATCACGGTCTGCGGATTATCGCGCTTGCTGATCTGCGCTAGCACGGTCTCGCTCGTCTCGATCGTGCGCACGCGCCGCCGCTCAGCCTCATCAATCAGGGTGCGGACCTGTTCACGCGTTGTCGCCGCGGGCGAGAAGAGCAAAATCTCTGGCCACACGCCGAGATCGGCCGCTTCGACAGCCAGCCGCGCGCCTTCGGCCAAGAAAAGCCCGCTCTCGGCGCGGCCCTTCTTGGCGTGCAAGCTCTTCAGCGTCTTGATCAGCGGATTGGACGCGCTGGTGATCTGGTGCGCCATGGTCTCTTTCAGGGCGTTCGCCCGCCCGGGTGTTTCCAGTTTTCGCCTAGTTCGTCTGGCATTAGAAGGGCGTTAAGCTTGGCTGAAAGGCCTTCAGGGCGCACGCGGCGCGAGAAATCATGATCGGGCTCATACTCTCCCAGGTGATCTTGTTCATCGCGGCGGGCCTGTTTGGCTTCGCCGCCGGCTGGCGCATCTTCGCTATGGTCGCTGCCGCGCGGGTGCGCGAGGCCGAACGCGAAACCGACGAATTGCGCCGCCACCTGACCGACGCGCAAGTCCGGCGCGCCCGCGGCTCATGAGCGAGTCTAAACCTCAACTCACCGACCGCGTGCCGGTCGGCACTGTGATCGCCGCTGGCTTTGCGCTCATCGCCATGGTGCTCGGCATGGCTGCGCCGCACGACGGCTCGGCCTGGCGGATGCCGCAAGTGCTGGAGCAGCGCATTGGCGCCGCGCTCACCGCCAGTGGCAACCCGGGTCTCGATATTGAGATGGATGGCCAACGCGCCATCCTGCACGGCATCGTCGAGAGCGAAGACGATATCGCCACTGTTCAACACGCCGCGCTCACGGCTGCTGGCCCCGGCGGCGCTTGGGAGGGCGGCGTCATTGCGGTTGACGTGTCTAACGTTAGCGTCGGTGAAATTGAGAGCCCTTATGCCTGGAGCGTGCGCCGCGACGGCGCGCGGGTCATTCTCTCAGGAGCTGTGCCCAGCGAGAACGTGCGCGGCGAACTCATCGCGGCGGCACGCGGCGCCTTTGCTAATGCCGATCCGGTTGACGAAATGCGGGTCGCTGGTGGCGCACCGTCTTTCGCATTCGGGGAGTTGGCGCGGCAAGCGGTCCGCTCTGTCGCGCGCTTGGCATCCGGCGAAGCACGCATTGTAGACACTCAGGTTGCCGTGATCGGGGATGGTGACGCCGAAGGCGTCGCCGCGGTTCGCGCTGCCTTCGCGTCCCCGCCGCCGCCGTTCCGAGCGCGGCTTGCTGTCACTGTGGACGGGCTCGATGTCGAGCACCCGGAGCTACAGGGGCTTAATCTGGTCAGTGGCGATGCGGAGACGTGCGAGCGCGCGTTCGATCGCTTGATGGAACGCAATGTCGTCAACTTCCGAGCCGGTTCCGCCGCTATCGATCCTTCAAGTCGCCGCACGCTAGATGCCCTTGCGTCCGTCGCGTTGCGCTGCGACCGGTTCTCCATCGAGGTGGCTGGCCATACCGACAACCAAGGCGGGCGCGAGCCCAACATGCAGTTGTCGCGACAGCGCGCGGATGCAGTCGCAAGCTATCTGACGGCGCAAGGCGTGTCGCGTTCGCGGCTTACCGCGCGCGGCTACGGCCCAGACAATCCCCGCGCCAGCAACGCAACGCCCGCTGGCCAAGCGATCAACCGTCGGATCGAGTTCTATGTCACGAGCTGAGGCGCGATCATGGTTTATCTGATCGGACAATTGTCTGTCTGGCTGTTGCTAACGGCAGTTTCAATGGGCGTCGCCGGATGGATGTACGCCGCGCACCGCGCAGCGCCCGCCCGGCTTTCGCAGCGCCGCGAGCGCGAGCGCCTTGTCCGAGATCTCGGTCGTCTCGCGGCAGGCGAGGGCAGCGCTAATCAGGATCCAGACGCTGATCGGGCGCGCGCCGAGGCTGAAACGAGCCTCACCCGCATCCGCGAAAGCCGCATCGCTGAACTCGAACATTCGTTGGAGCAGGCGAGGGCTCGCGCCAATGACGCTTCCGCCGAAGCCGCCGAATTGCGCCGCCAACTCGATGGTGTGGACGCCAATACCGAGGAACTCGCGCGCCTGCGCACGTTGAGCGCGTCTCTGGAGCAAACACGCGCTCGCGAAATTGAGGCTGAGATCCGGCCCGTCGTGGACGACGATGCGGTTGCACTGCAAGCATGGCGGCTTCGCTATTTTGAGCAGCGGGTCCGTTATCTTGAAAGTAACGCACAAGCGCCGATTGCCGTATTCCCCGATGCTCCAACGGAGGAGTCTTCCCCGTTACCGGAGTGGCAGGCGCGAGAGGCGCAAGCGCGCGCGGCGTTCTTAGAGCAAGAACTGCGTGCTCTCTCTTCAGCCGCTGCGCCGGAGTCTGCGTCCATGGAAGAAGCGGCCCCGTTTGCAGCCGATGCCGACGTTGACGTGCTTCTGCGCTGGCGGCTGCTCTATCTGGAGCGCCGCGTCGCGCACTTGCAGGCGCAAGTCGCGCAAGGCCCTCAACAAGTCGCGCATTCGGCTGCGCCAGAGCAGGAGGCCGCGCCTGATCCGGATCGTTGGAAGTGGCGGGCGCGCTATCTGGAATCGCGGGTGCGCCATCTCGAGCAACGTCCCATCGCGGTCGCCCTTACCGTCGCGCCGATCTCGATTGCGCAGGCCGTCGCCGAGAAGAAGTCGCCTGAACCCATTCGCGCCGCGCTTCCAGCCACGCGACGCGCCAAACCGCCAATTTTGGCCGCGCCACGCAACGGCGCGCCGGATGACCTGACGCTGATTGAGTCCATTAGCCAAATGCAGCAAACGACGCTGTATGCGCTCGGCGTCTTCCACTTCGAGCAGATCGCCGCGTGGACTCCTGAGCACGTCGCTTGGGTCGACCAGTATCTGCGCTTGCGCGGGCGTATCGACGAAGAAGAATGGCTGGAGCAAGCGGCTGATCTTGCACGCGAAGGCCCGGCCGCCGCGCGGCGCGTGTTCGAAGAGCAAGACTGAATGCGGCTCAGCAGCCCGCAATCACGACGGCCAGCACTTCAGCGCCGTAGCGCTTGAGTTTCGTTTCACCGATGCCCGACACGCGCCCAAGCGCCGCCATGTCAGCGGGTTTGGCTTTCACAATCCCCGCGAGCGTAGCGTCCGAGAACACGACATAGGGCGGGACGCTGGCGTTTTGTGCGGTCTCTCGCCGCCACACGCGTAGCGCCTCGAAGAGTTGCGAATCCGCACCGCTGAAGCCGGCTTTTTCAACGCCGCGGGTCGCGCGCCGCTCCTCTTTGCCCGTCCGCTTCGCCGCTTCGCGCATGCGCACCTGCCGCTCTTTGCGGAAGATCGCGCGAACCGCTTCCTCGTCGCCGATGCTCAGTGTAGGACGTTGATCATCGCCCTCGCTGAGCACGCCGTCGAACAGCAATTGTTCGATCACGCCGCGCCAGACGCTTTCGTGCTGGTCCGCGCCGATTCCGAACGTGGTGCGCGTCGCGTATTGTTCGTCAAGCGTATCGCCGGTCTTGCCGATAAGGTGGCCAACAACGCGACCGCGCCCGACGCGCTGGTCCATACGCATAACGGCCGAAATCGCCTTGGCCGCGAGTTCTGTCGCGTCAATCGAGATCGGCGGGTCAGTGCAGATATCGCACGCGCCGCAAGGTTCTGCGTTCTCTTCGCCGAAATAGCGTCGCACGCCCGCGCGACGACAGGTGAGGCCATCCAAGAACGCAAAGAGCTGGCGCGCCTTCTTGATTTGCACCGAGCGCACCTGCTCGCTCGCATTGCCCTGATTGGCGAACATTACGGCGCGGCGAAGGTCAGCAGCGCTGTATATGCAAAACCCTTCCGCCATTTCGCCGTCGCGACCGCCGCGCCCAACTTCCTGCCAGTAGGCCTCGATCGATTTCGGCGAGTCGGCGTGGATCACGTAACGCACGTCGGGCTTATCGACGCCCATGCCGAAGGCGATGGTCGCTACCATCACGACATCGTCGTCTTGTTGAAATTTGTGCTGCCGGTCCGCGCGGAGGCCTGCCTCCAGGCCGGCATGATAGGCAAGTGCGGGAACGCCGGCCCGCTGCAGGCCCTCCGCTGTCTTCTCAACATTGTCGCGCGTCGCCGCATAGATGATGCCGGACTTGCCGCGCCGAGCCCGCACGAGGTCGAGGATGCGATCCTGCACCTTCGCTGGTTTGCGTTCGGCCGCCAGCACCAGATTTGGCCGATCGAACGAGTCGATGAAGCTCTTGGCATGTTCGAGTTTAAGCTGCGTCCGGATGTCGGCTTGCGTCTTCAAGTCCGCGGTCGCCGTTACCGCCATGCGCGGTACGTTTGGAAACCGTTCCGCTAACGCGCCCAGCGCGCGATAGTCGGGGCGGAAGTCGTGCCCCCATTGGCTCACGCAGTGCGCTTCGTCGATGGCGATGAGCGCGAGCGGGCATTGCTGCAGGAAATCCAGCATGCCGGACGCCATCAAGCCTTCCGGCGAAACGTAAAGTAGATCGAGCTGTCCCTCGCGTGCGGCCGACAGCCAATGGTGCCGCGCCTCGCGGTCGAGCGTTGAGTCAAGCCGCGCCGCCGCCACGCCGGCCGCGCGCAACGCCGCTACTTGATCTTGCATCAGCGCGATCAGCGGCGAGACGACGAGGCCGACGCCGGGGCGCAGGATGGCGGGGATTTGGTAGCAGAAGCTTTTGCCGCCGCCGGTCGGCAGCACCGCCATTACGTCGCGGCCTTCCAACACCTCGGTGATGACTTCGCTCTGCAACCCGCGAAAGTCGCTGTGACCGAACACGCGCTGAAGCGTTTCGCGGGCGGTGGTGAGAGTCGCTGCGGTCACATCCGCGTCGCTACACGTGAACCGGGGGTGGGCATAGCTCAGCGTTACGTCATCCCCGGCAATAAGCGCAAAACTTGTTCCCTTCCGGATCGCGGACATAAGCCCCGTAGAAGGCCGGATCGCTTTCGCCGCGCACGCCGGGCGCGCCTTCATCCTTGCCGCCAGCGCTGAGCGCGGCGGCGTGGAACGCGTCTACCGCCGCACGAGTCGGAGCCTTGAACGCCAGCATCGAACCGTTGCCGAAGTTTGCGGGTTGGCCGTTCTCGGGCGTCGCTATCAAAATCTGCACGCCGTCATCGCCGCTGCCGTTTGGACCGTAGCCGGCCCAGCCGCCGCCTTCGAAGCTGCGCGCATAGCCGAGGGGCTCGAACGCGGCGTCAAAGAAGGCGCACGAGCGCGCTATGTCGTTAGCACCGATGGTGACGTAGCCAATCATGAAGCGCCTCCCTGCGGCTGCATTTGGCGGCACGCGGCTCTCGGTGTCAAGAACAAAAGAAGAACATTAGGGCTTGGTTGCGCGATGCAGTCCCAATGCGCCGGAGCAGATTGCCGCTTGGCCGGCCCAGTAAATCATCCATCCGGCGAAACCGCGCCAGAAGGCGAGCGTTGGATCGGGATCGTGATGGAACATGTTCCAGGCGACGAAGCCGTCCGAGATGAAGAAGAGCACCGCACCGGCCATCACTAGCCAGCGCGTCGTCGGCAGCGTGAACGAGCACAGCGCCATCAAAGTCAGCACGCCGGTATAGGCCGCAAGCGGCACGAACATCGCGCTGTCGCGCGGCACCAGCAGGTACGTCATCACGATGCACGCCGCGATCAGCGCGATGGCGACGATAAAGCGCGGCGGCTCTTTCAGCGCAGCGACGACGCCGATGCCCGAGCGCAGCCACAGCGTGATGTAGAAGAGGTGCCCGATAAGGAACGCGAACGCACCGTAGAGGAACGTGTCCGGACTCCACGCTAGCAGGGCATCGCCAAGCGCGCCGAAGAGGAGGCCGGCGGCAAGCAGGCGCGAGCGCGCCAGGAGCGCGATGAGGCCGAGGGTGATGATGCTCGACGCCTTGAAGATCGTACCGACGACGAAAGGCGGTGCACCTTCGTAGAGCGAGGAGCCGAACGCGCCGTAGGCGATGGCTAGGATGGCGGAGAGGGCGAGGAGGGCTCGATTGATGTTGGTCACGTATCAATCCCGCCGCGCCGGCTGCGCATAGCCGAGCTTCTCGTTCAGCGCCCCCAACAAATCCTGTGCAATATCCGCAATCACGCCGCCGGGCGGATACACCGCCGCCGCGCCCATTTCTTTGAGCGTCGCGACATCTTCCGGCGGGATGACGCCGCCGATGACGATCATGATGTCGCCGCGACCGCGTTCGACGAGGGCGGCGCGCAACGCGGGCGTCAGCGTCAAATGCCCCGCCGCGAGCGACGAGACGCCGACGACGTGCACGCCTTTGGCGATGGCTTGTTTGGCGACTTCCTCGGGGGTGGCGAAGAGCGGCCCGATCTCCACTTCGAATCCCAGATCGGAAAACGCGCTGGCGACAACCTTCTGCCCGCGATCGTGCCCGTCTTGGCCCATCTTCGCGACGAGGATGCGTGGGCGTTTGCCTTCGGCTTCTTCGAACGCGGCGACGCTTTGGCGTGCGCGTTCGAGTGGCGCATCGTCGCCGGCTTCGCGCGCGAACACGCCGGTGACGAGCCGGATCGGCGGCTGGTGGCGGTTGAAGGCGCGTTCGAGCGCGGATGACATTTCGCCGACTGTGGCTTTGCCGCGGGCGGCGTTGACGGCGAGTTCGAGGAGGTTGCCTTTGGCGCGCGCGCCGTTTTCGAGCGCTTCGAGTGCTGCATCCACTTCGACTTGCTTCCGCTCTGCCTTCAGGCGCGTCAGCTTTTCGAGTTGCATGGCGCGCACCTTGGCGTTGTCGACTTTGAGGACGGGGACGTCTTCCTTCTCAGTGAGCTTGAACTTGTTCACGCCGACGATGGTTTGGTGGCCGGTGTCGATGCGCGCTTGCGTCCGCGCGGCCGCTTCTTCGATGCGGGCTTTCGGCAGGCCTTGGTCGATGGCTTCTGACATGCCGCCGAGTTTTTCGACTTCCTCGATGTGCGCCCACGCTTTCTCCGCGAGATCGGCGGTGAGGCGTTCGACATAGTAGGAGCCGCCCCACGGATCGGCGGGGCGGTTGACGCCGGCTTCCTGCTGCAGAAGAATTTGCGTGTTGCGGGCGATGCGGGCGGAGAAATCGGTGGGCAGCGCGAGCGCTTCGTCGAGCGAATTCGTATGCAAGGATTGTGTGCCGCCATATGCGGCGGCCATGGCCTCGACGCAGGTGCGGACGGCGTTGTTGTAAACGTCCTGCGCGGTGAGGCTCCAGCCGCTTGTCTGGCAATGCGTGCGCAGCGCGCGTGATTTATCGTCCTTTGGATTGAATTCCGCCGTCAGCTTCGACCAGAGGAGACGCGCGGCGCGGAGTTTTGCGATCTCCATGAACGGGTTCATGCCGATGGCCCAGAAGAAGGATAGCCGCGGCGCAAACTTGTCGATGTCGAGGCCAGCGGCGACGCCAGCGCGGATATATTCGACGCCGTCTGCGAGCGTGTAGCCGAGCTCCAGATCCGCCGTCGCGCCGGCTTCCTGCATGTGATAACCGCTGATCGAGATCGAGTTGAACTTCGGCATCTCCGTCGCGGTGTAAGCGAAGATATCGGAGACGATGCGCATCGAAGGCTTCGGCGGATAGATGAACGTATTCCGCACCATGAATTCTTTGAGGATGTCGTTCTGGATCGTGCCGCTAAGCTTAGCGTGCGGCACGCCTTGCTCTTCGCCGGCGACGATATAGAGCGCCATGATTGGCAACACCGCGCCGTTCATCGTCATCGACACGCTCATCTGATCGAGCGGGATGCCGTTGAAGAGCGTGCGCATATCGAGGATGGAGTCGATCGCCACGCCCGCCATGCCGACATCGCCGACGACGCGCGGGTGATCGGAATCGTAGCCGCGGTGTGTTGCAAGATCGAAGGCGATAGATAGGCCCTTCTGCCCGTGCGCGAGATTGCGGCGGTAGAAGGCGTTCGAATCCTCCGCCGTCGAGAAGCCTGCGTATTGGCGAATGGTCCAAGGTTGTTGGACGTACATCGTCGGGTACGGCCCACGCCCAAAGGGCGCCATGCCAGGGAAGCTATCGACGAAATCGAGTCCGGCGCGATCGGCGGCGGTGTAAGCCGTTTTGATCGCGATGCCTTCGGGGGAGAGCCATGGCTCTCCGTGTGGCGGGGGCGCTACTGCGACATCGCTCTTAAGACCGAGCTTGGAGAAATCAGGTAAGGTCATGTTGTGGGCCGTGAAGTTGAGGCAAACGCCGCCAATGCGGCAGCATCGCCGCGAAAGGCGTTGAGATCGATCGGGCCGCTGACGCCGCGTTTGTAGCCGCGATTGTGGTGTTGCCAGATGATCCAGTCACTCTCGCGGAAGCGCGGCTCGACGCCGAGCGAGCGGATCCAGAAGCGTTCGCCTTGGAGTTGGCCGAGATGCGCGTCATGAAACTCGCGCGTTGTGTAGATGATCGGCCGCACGCCGTAATGCGCTTCCACGCGATCCATGAAGATGCGCGCTTCTGCGACGACATCCGTCATCGTCGGCCCGCGCTGGCAAGGCCCCATGTGTTCTAGATCGACCGCCGCCGGCAGAGCGCCTGCTTCGCGCGGGACAACCGCAATGAAGTTCGCCGCCTGCCGCGCGCCGGGCTGGCAGAGCGTGAAGAAGTGATAGGCGCCGCGATAAAGCCCCGCCGCCGCTGCTTCGCGCCAGTTAAACGCAAAGCGCGGATCGACATGATCGGCGCCTTCGGTCGCTTTGATATACGCGAACGCCACATCATCGGTGGCGAGCGTACGCCAATCGATCGCGCCCTGGTGCCACGATACATCAACGCCATGCGTGTAGCGCCCCGCCCAAGGCGTCCACCACCCCCCGGCCATCGCGACGAGCGCAAGCGCGAGCAGCGCGCAAGCTGAGGCAATGGCCCAGCGGATCACGTCTTGCGCTCCAGCGGCGTCTCGCGCATGCGGCCGTTTTTCTCCTGCCAACGCTCGATCGCGGCGCCGAGGCGCATGTCATCTCTCATCCGGTCGCGCAACAACGCGCTGTGCGTAAGCACCGCAAGCAAGAACGCGCCGAACACGTAAAGAAATGTCGGCAGCGCGAGCCCCGCGAGCAAGAGATCAACGACCCAGATCAGCGCGAGGGAAACTCCGAATAGCGGCATCATCACCGCAATGAACGTTATGCCGCTTGAGCGGCGCTGCCGGTCAGCGACGGCGAATGCCGCAGCGTCGAAAGTATCGGCACGCTCCAGCTTCTCGATCGCGGCGGTTACTTCGGGCCGCATCGGCGTGTGGGGCAGGAGTTGGCTCATCCGCCAACGCCCAGCGCTGCATGCAGAAGCGAAAAACGCATCACTTTGATCGCTCCGGTCGCAAGCCCGCGTAGCGTGTCATCGCACGCTCGACCCACGCCAATGCTTCGCCCTCCGCTGTGCGGCGCCATGTGCGACGGATTGCGTATATCCCCGCCAGAGCGCACACCGCGACTACCACGGCGATCACTTGCAGCGCGCCAGACAATCGAAACGCGATCGTGATCGCTACGAGCTGTATCGAGAAGAGTCCGACCTGCCAGATGCCGAGGTAGCTCATGCGGCGCCCACGCAGATATTGCGCCTGCTGCTCGGCCGCCTCGAGAGCTTCTGGGTCTGTGGATTGGTCCGTAGCGTCCTCAAGACGCTGCGCGGCTTGTATCGCTGTGGCGCAGATGTGTTCGCTGTGGAGAGCCGTCATGCGCGCACCCCAAGCGCGGCATGTAGCGTCTCCAGCTCAGCCAACACGTTGACGCCGACATACACGAACTGATCCACGCCCGCCGCCCGCAGCTTGGCTTCGCTTTCGCCCGGCTTGCCGGCAAGCACAACCCAATCAGCGCCCGCCGCTTTGAGGCGCTGCGCGCAATTTTCTGCGTGTTCAGCGTAGCATGCGTCGGTGCTGGCGATGACGGCGACGCGCGCCGTCGATGCGCGGAAAGCATCCACCAGCTTTTCCATCGTCGCATGCGCATCTTCCTCGCCGATGCTGGCGATGCCGCCAGCGGCGAAGAAATTGCGCGCGAACTGCGCGCGCGGTCCGAACTCGGCAAGGCTCGCCATGTTGGCAAAGAATATCCGTGCGCCGGCTTTCTCCGCGCGATCGCGCAGCGCTTCGAACGGCGCCGCCCATCGGATCGGAGTGAGCGCCAAGCCCGACGCAGTATTCGCGCTTTGCGGCATGCGTGCGACGAATGCAGGCGCCGGCGCGCCGAGCAAAGGAAAGTCTGTAACGCCGGTGATCGTCTCGCGGCGCATTGCAATCCGCTTCTGTCGCGCCGCGCGCGCATCGCGCACTAGCTTTCCCAAATCGCCGGACTGATGCGCCGCGACGATGCCGCCTTGAGCCTCGATCCATTGCATGATCTCCCAAGCCTTTGCCGCAAGCTCTCGCGTCAGCTTCTCGACGAACCATCCGCCGCCGGCAGGATCGGCTACGTGCCCGAGCCGGCATTCCTCCATCAGGACGTTCTGCGTGTTGCGCGCGACCCGGCGCGAGAAAGGCGTTGGAAGTCCAAGCGCATCAACGAACGAATAAGCAGTTATATCGTCAGCGCCGCCTATGCTGGCGGCGAAGGCGGCCGTTGTGACACGTAATATGTTCGTTTGCGCATCGTGGCGCGCCATCATCCTGCGAGACGTGAAAGCATGGATATGCGCCGCGCGATGCTCGGGGCCAGCGCCGCTGGCTTCCAGCACACGCGCCCAACACAGCCGTAGCGCGCGAAGCTTTGCCGTTTCCACAAGAATGTCGGGACCGGTGGAGACGGCGAAGGAGAGAGTGCTCGCTGAATTTGCAACGTTGGGTGCGCTTGCCTCCAGCGCACGCAGATAATGAATGCCGCTCGCGAGCGCGGTGGCGATCTCCTGCGCCTCCGTTCCGCCCGCCTCATGCACGGCGCGCGAGTCGGCTCGAACAAAGCGCGCTGCCGGATAGTCGGCGCGGTAGCGCGCTGTGAAATCGAGCGCCTGCGCCTGCTCGTCCGCGCACAACTTGCCGGAGCGCACCATCGCGCCAATGGGATCAAGCCCAAAGTTCGTGCCTTTGACGGCAACACCCTTCAGCTTATCGCGCAGCAGCTCCGCCGCCCACGCGCCATATTCGCCAGCATCAAGGGAAACCGGCGCGGCCTCGAGGATCACATCCGCCAACGCCAGATCGAGATCGCGCGCTTCGCGTATAGCGACTCCGCGCGCGCCATCTGGATCGATCACAAGTTCAATGCCGCCAACGCCGCCCGCGAGATCGGCGAGAATCTCGCGATTGGTTTCGGCCGGATCGTGGTGCTCGAACGCCTGCCGTATCGTCCAGCCCGCGTCGGCGGCACCGCGCACGAACGGCGCCGCGCCCGGCATCCCCGAGAGATCCTCCGCCGTCGCGACGTCGCTCTCGCGATAGAGCGGCTCGAGCTTGATCCCATCGACCGTCTCGCCAACCAGCCGCGACCAGGGCGCGCCCTTCAGTCCGCGCTCGACCAGGGCGCGCCAGTCCGCCTCGTCGGCGTTTTCGCCCAAGTGCAAGCCGGTCTCAGACATTTTTGCTCCGCTTGACGCCATGTCAGGATCGACGCGGTTTTCGCCGCACTGTAGGCGTGAGGCAACCGGAGAAAAGCATGGCCCTGCCGTCCTTGTTCGACAAGTTGCGCCTCCCAGCCGTAGGCGCGCCCCAGTTCATTATCGCCAATCCCGAATTGGTGATCGAGCAGTGCAAGGCCGGCATCGTCGGTTCGTTCCCGGCGCTTAACGCGCGCCCGCAGCCGCTGCTGGACGACTGGCTGAATCGGATCAAGGACGAACTCGCCGCTTATGATGAGGCGAACCCAAATGCGCCGGCGGCGCCGTATGCCGTCAACCAGATCGTCCACAAAACCAATGAGCGGCTGGAGCAGGACGTCGAAGCGTGCGTTCGGCACAAAGTGCCGATCGTCATCACTTCGCTCGGCGCGCGCCCGGAGGTGAACGACGCAATCCATTCATATGGCGGCATCGTTCTGCACGACATCATCAACATCAAGTTCGCCGAGAAAGCGCTCGAAAAGGGCGCCGACGGTTTGATCGCGGTTTGCACCGGGGCCGGCGGCCACGCCGGTTCGCTGTCGCCGTTCGCGCTGATCAGCGAGATTCGCCAGTTCTTCGATGGCCCGCTTCTGCTGTCGGGCGCGATCGCCACCGGGCGAGGCATTTTGGCCGCGCAGGCCCTTGGCGCTGATCTAGCCTACATGGGCTCGGCCTTCATCGCGACGAAAGAAGCAAACGCGCCCCAGGCCTACAAGCAGATGATTGTCGACTCGACCGCGGGCGACATCGTCTATTCGAACCTCTTCACCGGCGTGCTTGGCAACTACCTCAAAGGCTCGATCGTCAACGCCGGCCTTGATCCCGACAACCTCGCACAAAGCGATCCAACCAAGATGAGCTTTGGCGGCGGCGAAGGCTCCAAGGCGAAGGCCTGGAAGGATATCTGGGGCGCCGGCCAAGGCGTTGGCGGTGTGCATGAAGTCGTCAGTACCGTCGATCTCGTCGCGCGCCTCAAGCGCGAGTACGACGAGGCGAAGCGCGGATTGTGCGCCAGCTAATCCCCGCATTTTGAGGATCCCGCGGAGCGCTTACGCGTTGCTCCGCAAGCTATTCCGCGCTCACCGCGTCTAAGCTCGCGCGCGCCAATCCGACCGATCCCACATCGCCATAGGCTTCTCGCCACAAACGAGGAGCCCATGAGCACACCAATCCCTGAAAAGCCCGCGATCCAGTCGCTGACCCTGCGCAGCGCCGCCGCCATCGCGGTCGCCGCCGCGATCGACCGTCTCGGCGTCGTCCTTCCCGAAGGCGCCGCGCAAGAAGTCGCCGGCGCTCTGATCGATCTCATCGTCACGCTCGGTCTGATCGGCGTCGCCATCGGCCGCACCCGCGCTCGCGCGCCAGTTGCCTGAGGAGTTTTGAAATGACCAAGACCTTGCGCACGCTTGCGCTCGCCATCGCACTTGCCGCCACGCCGGCGTGCGCCAGCCTTGAAATTCCTAACCCGTTCGCTGCCGCCAGAAGCGCCGATCAGCACGCTTACGCATTGCTGCAAACCTATGCGTCGTTGGTGGAAGAGGCCGCTGACATCGTCCGCAACCCGGCGACACCGGCCGAAGCGCGCCGTGCGATCGGCCAAGCTGAGCGCACCGCGACGCCAACCATTGAAGCGCTTGCCGCCGCGCTCGACGCTTACAACACCGCGCGCAACGCCGGTGACGCTGAAGCCGCCCGCGTCCGTCTCGATCAAGCGCGCGCTGAGGCAGAAGCGCCAGTCGCCGCGCTTGCATCCCTCATTGACACCGCTCAGCACTAGGAGATTGGCTCATGCATAAACTCATGCTGCAGGTGCAGCTGCTGCTCGCGGCGCTTTCGGCGTTGCTGCCGCTCGTGCCGCTCGAACACCGTGGCCGCATCGCCGAAATCCTGGAGACTGCCGCCAGGGCGCTTGCCTTCACCGGCGTGCTGGGCGCTGGCGCCGAGGACATCGCCGAAAAACTCGCCGCTGTGCGCGCCGATGTCGAAGCCATGGCCGCTGCCGGGCGAGCCGTGACCGGTGACGAACTCGCCGCCGCCATGACGCGAGTGCGGGCCGCGTCCGCGGATTTGCGTGCGGCGCTCGCCGCCGCCGGTTGACCTCAGCGCCGGCGCGCCGTTTTGTGCGCCATGGCCAAATATATTCTCGCGATTGACCAGGGCACCACCTCGACCCGCGCCATCGCGTTCGACCTCGACTTTAATCCACGCGCCACCGCCCAGATCGAACTGCAGCAGCATTACCCCGAACCCGGCTGGGTCGAGCACGATGCGGAAGATATCTGGGCGGCGACGCTGAAGGTATGCCGCGATGCGATTGATCAAGTCGGCGGCGCCGAGAACATCGCAGCCATAGGCGTCACAAACCAGCGCGAGACGGCGGTGGTCTGGGATCGCGCCACCGGTGCGCCGGTGCACAAGGCCATCGTCTGGCAGGATCGCCGCACCGCCGATCTGTGCGCAAACTTGCGTGAATCCGGCCACGAGCCACGCGTCCAAGCGACCACCGGGCTGCTTCTTGATCCCTATTTCTCCGCCACGAAAATCGCTTGGATTCTAGACCGCGGTCCAAGCTTGCGTGCACGAGCCGAGAACGGCGAATTGGCCTTCGGCACCATCGAGACATTCCTCATATGGCGCCTCACCAATGGCCGCTCGCACGTTTCTGACGTCACCAATGCCGCCCGCACTTTGTTGTTCGACATCAACACGCGCGCCTGGAGTGACGACATGTGCGCGCTGTTTCGAGTGCCGCGCGCGCTCTTGCCAAAAGTCGCGGCTTGCGATGCGCATTTCGGTGAGGTCGACGGCGCGCACTTTGGCGGCGCCATTCCGATTCACGGCGCCGCTGGCGATCAGCAAGCCGCGCTTGTCGGCCACGGCTGCTTCAAGCCTGGCATGGCGAAAGCTACCTTCGGCACCGGCGCGTTTCTGGTCATGAATATGGGCGAGACCCCGCCGCGTTCGTCAAACCGATTGCTCGCGACGATCGGCTACGAGGCAAAGGGGGCGTCGGCTTACGCACTGGAAGGCTCGATCTTCTCAGCTGGTGCTACGATGCAATGGCTGCGCGATGGTTTGAAACTGATCAAGACGTCCGCTGAATCTGAAGCGATCGCCGCCGCGTTGGCCGACAATGGCGGCGTCTACCTCGTGCCCGCATTTGCCGGCCTCGGCGCGCCGCAATGGAAGGCGGACGCGCGGGGCACAATCACGGGCCTGACGCGAGATTCCAGGCTCGAACACATCGTCCGTGCCGGGCTAGAAGCGGTGGCGTACCAGACCGCGGATCTCCTCGGTGCTCTGCGTGCGGATGGCGCGCCGCGCATCGAATCTTTGTTGGTGGACGGTGGGCTGACGGCCAATTCCTGGGCGATGCAATTTTTGGCAGATATCTGCGACGTTGAGGTCGTCCGCCCACAATTTCAGGAGATGACGGCGCTCGGAGCGGGCAAATTGGCCGCGTATGGCGCGGGTGAAATTCGCTCATTGGATGCCGTCGCGGGCCCCGTTCCATCCTCTTGGCAGCCGCAAATGGTGCTCAGCCAACGACACGCGCTTCGCGTCGGGTGGAACGCGGCCGTCGCCGCGGCATTGGCTGCCGCGGCGAATTGAGCCGAATGTGAGAGTTGCGCGCGGAGCGTCATCGGCCTAAACGCCGCGTTCGCACGCGCGAGCGAGCCCGTAGCTCAGTCGGTAGAGCATCTGACTTTTAATCAGAGGGTCTCGGGTTCGAATCCCGACGGGCTCACCAAAACCCTCTTCGTTTATCCCGGGGGCAGAGGCGCGGCTGCTGGAGCCGTCGGCTCCGTTGTAGTGCTCGGCGCGGGAAGTTCTTCGACAACCGGTTCAGACGGCGCTGACCGCTGAGGCGGCGGAGGCGCGGCTGCCGGGGCAGACTCCGGAATTGCCGGCGGATCAACAAATTCATTCGCTTGCGACGCCACATAGCCAGCGTTCATGTCGTTCTGCGCGAGCGTCGTTTCTTCAGTAGGCACCATGCTCTCGCCGCCCTGGGGCAAATTCATGAAGCCGACAGCGCCAGCGACCAGAAGGCCGCCAATGATTGCAAAGCGAAGGATCGGGCCGCTGCGTGATTTCGGCGCGTGCGGAGCGGCGTATGGGTCTCGATCATGTGTTTCCACGGGAACTTTCTCCGGTTGATTACCTGCATTTAGCCAACCCGAGTTCGGTGCCCGTGTTCCATCACGCGCGCGTGTGACGGCTCAGCAACATGCGCCGGGAATTGGCGCGATTTGGCGCCATCAACGCTGGCTTGGGCGGTTTGGGGGCAGCATTGTGCCGGCCTCCTCGGATTTCAGTAGCGGGGGAAACCTCGGGGGCCGCGGGCTCTAGAGTGTCGCACGCAGGGGCGAAGAGGGGACGGGGGCCGCGCCGGGAGGGGGCGCGGCCCTTTTCGTTTGGCGAATGTGGCGCCGGCTATGGGTTTGTTTCGGTCCCGTGTCGCGCTTCCGCAACGACACCGCGCCAAAAAGTCAACGCTTCATGGGAAAAGGCACGTTAGGGGCTTGGCTCGCATGGACTCTGTGTCCTTGGGGCGCCAATATCCTGTCCTAACGGGCTTTGCGAGGAACCATTTTGCCGGAAGGCAGTTTGGATAGCGGAGGGGACTATTCCACTCCGCTATGTCTTCGCCCAGGCCGTACAGCGCGCTTGGCGCGAACGCTGCGTCGCGGCGATCGGCGGCGTAGGGGATCACTTTAGAGGGGTGAATATGAAATCGCGCATCACCAAAACGGTCGCGCTTGCGGCATTGATGGCGGGCACCGCCGGCGTCGCGAACGCGACTGAAGGCTGGTATGGCCGCGCCGATATCGGCTGGTCGTTCGACGGCACTCAAGATCTGGACGGGGCTGCTGCAGAAGGCACTCTCGAACACGATTGGACCGAGCATCTCGGTCTCGGCTACGCCTTCCAAAACGGTTTCCGTCTCGAAGGCGAGCTTGGTCACCGCTTCAACCAAGTTGAATTCTCGGGCTTCCCGACCGTGGACGCAGACGTCCACGCCTGGAGCGCGATGGCCAACTTGTTCTATGACTTCAACCGTGGCGGCGCTCTTGAGCCGTACATCGGCATCGGCGCCGGCGCGGCTCGACTCAACACGGGTCTGGTTGACGGCGGCACCACGATCGATGGCGAAGACACTGTGATCGCTTATCAAGCGCTCGCTGGCGTTGCCATTGGCCTGACTGAACAACTCGACCTCGACATCGGCTATCGTTATTTCGTCGCTGACGGCGCCGAATTCGACGAAGGCACGTTCGTCACCGAAGGCGACTACGAGCACCAAGCTCTTACCGTCGGTCTGCGTTACCAGTTCGCCGCTCCGGCGCCTGCGTACGTAGCTCCGCCGCCGGTCGCTCCGCCGGTAACGCCGCCGCCGCCGCCGCGTCGTGTACTTCGAGTGGGATCGTTCGAACCTGAACCAAGCTGCGCTCGAAACCATCGACGCTGCTGTGAACCGTGCGCGTCAGTGCAACGTCAGCGGCGTCGTCGTCGTTGGCCACACCGACACGTCGGGTTCGCCCACCTACAACCAAGGCCTGTCGGAGCGTCGCGCTTCGGTGGTCCGCGATGCGCTCGTTGCTCGTGGAATCGCCGCCGGCTCGATTTCGGCACAAGCCCGCGGTGAGAGCGATCTCGCCCGTGCGACGCGCGACGGCGTGCGTGAGCCGCTGAACCGCCGTACGGCAGTTACGATCTCGTTCCGCTAAGCCTAGGCTTAACTGGACTAAGTGGAAGGGCCCGGCCAAAAGCCGGGCCCTTTTGTTTTGGCGGTTGGCGCGCCGATTAGCCTGATTGGGGAAAATTTGAAGCAGCGCAGCAACAATCCACGTCGATTTCAAATAATCGTTCGGAAATAGGTTAGCCGTGCTTGATATCGGGGCGTAGAAACACACCATCGATGCAGCCGTGAAAACACGGACATCTTGGGGCCAATCACATTCAAGGGGACGGCCAATGAAATCGAAACTGAAACGCACGCTCGCCCTCGCCGTTCTTATGGCGAGTACTGCTGGCGTAGCGAATGCTACTGAGGGCTGGTACGGACGTCTCGACGTCGGCACGAGCATCGATGGGGAACTTAACGACAGCTTCAACACCTACGAGCTCGAAGATGATTTTGTCGCGTCTGTGGGCGCCGGCTATGGCTTCTCGAACGGCTTCCGCCTCGAGGGCGCGGTTGATCGCCGCAACAACGATGTTGCGCCGCTTCCGGACGAAGCAACAGCTTGGTCCGCGATGGCCAATCTCTACTACGACTTCAACCGTGGCGGTCGCTTCCAACCGTACATCGGCGTCGGCGCGGGCTACACGCAACTTGAGACCAACGCTTTCGAAGACAATGACGGCTTTGCTTATCAAGGCATCGCCGGCATCGGTTATGCGATGAGCGAGAACGCGACGCTCGACGTGGGTTATCGCTATTTCGCGGCGCCGGAAGTCAGCTTCCCGGGCTTCGATGTCGACTACGAACACCAAGCTGTAACCGTCGGTATCCGCTACGCCTTCGGCGCCGCGGCTGCTCCGCCGCCACCTCCGCCACCTCCGCCGCCGCCGGTTTCGCCGCCGCCGCCGCCGTCGTGTACTTCGAGTGGGATCGTTCGAACCTGAACCAAGCTGCGCTCGAAACCATCGACGCTGCTGTGAACCGTGCGCGTCAGTGCAACGTCGGCGGTGTCGTCGTCGTCGGCCACACCGACACGTCGGGCTCGCCGACCTACAACCAAGGCCTGTCGGAGCGTCGCGCTTCGGTGGTCCGCGATGCGCTCGTCGCCCGTGGCATCGGCGCTGGTTCGATCTCGGCCCAAGCCCGCGGTGAGAGCGATCTTGCCCGCGCAACGCGCGACGGCGTGCGTGAGCCGCTGAACCGCCGTACGGCAGTTACGATCTCGTTCCGCTAAGCCTCGGCTTAACTGAACCAAGCGAGCGGGCCCGGCCAAAGCCGGGCCCGTTTTGCGTTTGCCGGCCTGGACTTAAGCCCGCCGCGCGGGCAGTTTCCGCGCCATGTCAGCCGACCAAACCGCAACTCCGGCGCGCACCTTGGGCGCCGGCCTTGAGCCATTCCTCGAACGCCTGGACGCAGAAGCCGAGGCGCTCGCCGCCCGGACCGAAACCTGGTCGTCGATCAATTCTGGGTCGTTCGAGCTTAACGGCCTCAAGCTCATGCGAGCGCCCTTGCTGGACGCCGTCTCGGCCTTGCCGGGGCAGGTCGAAGAAGTGCAGCTCCGCCCCTCCGAGCGCGTCCGCCCGGACGGCGAGGTTGTTGAGATCGAACACGGCGCTTCGATCCGTGTCCGCGTCCGCCCGGACGCGCCGATCCAGGTGGCGCTGACCGGCCACTACGACACCGTGTTTCCCGCCGCGCACCCGTTCCAAAAACCCTGGCGCGATGGCGCGATGCTGCGCGGGCCGGGAACGGCGGATATGAAGGGCGGTATCGCCGTCATGCTCGCGGCGCTGCAAGCGTTCGAAGCTACGCCAGGCGATAAACGCGTCGGCTACGAGGTGCTGCTCAGCCCCGACGAAGAGATCGGCTCGATGGCAAGCGCGCCGTTGCTCGCTGCTCTCGGCGCTAAATCGCATGTCGGCATGACGTACGAACCCGCGCTCGCGGACGGTGCGCTGGTCGACGCGCGCAAGGGATCCGGCAATTTCAGCCTCATAGTCAAAGGCCGCGCCGCGCATGTCGGCCGCGCCTTCGCCGACGGCCGCAGCGCTGTGCTGGCCGCCGCTGAAGCGGCGCTCGCGCTCAATGCGCTGAATGGCCAGCGCGACGGCGTCACTTTTAATGTCGGTGCAATCGATGGCGGCAGCGCGGTCAACGTCGTGCCGGAGCGCGCTGTGCTGCGATTCAATATCCGTAGCCCTGACGCTGAGGGCGCGATCTGGGGCGAAGCTGAGGCGCGTCGCATCGCCGAGGCGGCCAATGCGCGCGACGGTATCAGCGCACATCTGCACGGCGGCATCACCCGCCCACCGAAGCCGCTCAACGACCAGCAGCGAACGATTGTCGGCTGGACGCGAACAGCAGGTGAGGCGCTCGGCCTCGACCTCAGATTCCAGGCGTCCGGCGGTGTCTGCGAAGGCAACAACCTCGCTGCCGCCGGGTGCCCGAACATCGATACGCTTGGCCCATGCGGCGGCGGGCTTCACAGCGATCAGGAGTTCGCCTTGCTGTCCTCGTTCAGCGAGCGCGCCAAGCTCTCGTTCCTGATGCTGTCCGGCCTAGAGCGTGGCTTGTTCGACGTAAGGAGCCTGCGCTCATGAGCGTGGCCTCCGATTACGTGATGCGCGTCGCTGGACCTTCCGACTTGGAAGGTTTCAAGCAACTGCGCGAAATCGCCGGCGCAGGCTTCACCAGCTTGATGCTGGATGACGCGGCGTTTCAAGCGAAGCTCGAACTTTCCGAGCAAAGCTTCGGCGCGGATATCAGCGCGCCCGGCGCCGAACGCTATTTCATCGCGCTTGAGCACATTGAAACGGGCACGCTCGCGGGCTGCGCCGGCGTGAAGGCGACGATTGGCGAGACACCGCCTTTCTTCAATTTTCGCCTCATCACCGAGGCGCAATCTTCTGCTGCCGTTGGCCGGCGCTTCGATATGGGCGTGCTGATCGGTGTGAATGATTTTACCGGCTGTTCCGAAGTCGGCTCGCTGTTCGTACGGCCGGAGCACCGCGCCAATGGCGTTGGTCGCGCGCTGGCGCAGTGCCGCTATTTGCTGATGGCGGCGCAGCCAGAACGCTTCCGTAGCCGCGTTGTCTCTGAGTTGAGGGGCGTCGTTTCATCGGATGGCGTGTCGCCGTTCTGGGAAGCCGTGGGCCGGCACTTTTTCCGTATGGACTTCAGCGAAGCCGACAAGCTCAGCGCCACCACCGACAACCAATTCATTCTCGATTTGATGCCCCAGCACCCGGTCTATGTGGATCTCTTGCCGGAATCCGCGCGCGCCGTGATTGGCCAATGCCACGATCACGGCGAAGGCGCGCGCAAACTGCTTGAGTGGGAAGGCTTCAGCTTCTCAAATGTAGTCGATATTTTTGACGGCGGCCCGTTGATGAGTGCACCGCGTGATGCCATCCGGACGCGCCGTGAAGCGCGACGTGTGCGCGTGGAAACGACGGCTGATATACGGAGCGCCAAGCGCGCGCTGATCGCGACGCCGGCCATTCGCGGTTTCCGCTGCACACCGGCGCGTGCCTCGGTCAATGACGGCGTCGCTCGTGTCGATGCACGGACGCTGGCCGCGTTAAAGCTTGAATCGGGCGAAGAAGCACTGATCTGGGTGGATGATGCGCACTGAACTCTACATTGGCGGCGCTTGGCGCGAAGGCGACGGGGAGAGCTTCGCGTCACACGATCCCGCAACAGGAGACATCGTCTGGAAGGGGCGCAGCGCCACCGCCGATGATGTCGCTGAAGCGATGGCTGCGGCGCGGCTTGCATTCCCCGCTTGGTCGCGCCGTCCAGTTGAAGAGCGCATTGAGGTTGTCCGCGCTTTCGCCAAGGCGATCGAAAAGCGCGCCGCATTGATCGCGGAGACGATCAGCCGCGAAATGGGCAAAGCGCTGTGGGATGCCAAAGGCGAAGTGCAGGCCATGATCGGCAAGATCGAAATCTCGATCCGCGCCCAGGCCGAGCGCGCCGGCGCCCGCGAGGAGAAGGCCGCCTTCGGCGCGATGACGCTCTCGCACCGTGCGCACGGCGTTCTCGCCGTGTTCGGCCCGTTCAACTTTCCGGGCCATCTGCCGAATGGTCACATCGTGCCGGCGCTGCTCGCGGGCAATGTCGTGCTGTTCAAGCCGAGCGAACTTTGCCCCGGCGTCGGCGCGCTCATGGTTGAAGCGTGGGAAGAAGCGGGCCTCCCAGCGGGCGTCCTCAATCTTCTGCAAGGCGCGCGCGAAACTGGTGGAGCGCTGCTTGATGCTCAGGGACTGAGCGGCGTTCTGTTCACTGGCTCCGCGCACACGGGCGCGCTTATCCATAAGAAATTCGCCGGTCGTCCTGACGTAGTGCTTGCGCTCGAACTCGGCGGCAACAACCCCCTCATCGTTTGGCCGCCGGTTGATGCCGGGGCTGCCGCCAATTTGATCGCCCACTCCGCCTTCGCCACCAGCGGCCAGCGCTGTTCTTGCGCGCGCCGTCTGATCCTGCCGCAAGGCGCAGAAGGCGACGCCATCATCGAGGCGCTGGCGGCGCTTGCACCGCGCATCAGCGTGGGGCCGGCGACGCAGACGCCGGAACCCTTCCTGGGGCCAGTGGTCAACGCCGCGAGCGCCGAGCGCGCCGTCAAGTTCGAGCAGGGGCTCGTTGCGCTTGGCGCGAAGCCGATTGTGCCTGTGAAACGCGATGGCGCTTTCGTGCATCCTGCCATCATCGACGTGACCGGCCTCACGCCGCCAGACGAAGAATTGTTCGGCCCCGTGCTGCAAGTCTATCGCGTCACCGATTTCGACCATGCGCTTGATGTCGCCAACGCTACCCGCTTTGGCCTAGCTGGCGGCTTGATCAGCGACGATCCTGCGCTGTGGACGCGCGTGAAAAACGAAATGCGCGCCGGTGTGCTTAACTGGAATAGGCCGACGACGGGTGCGTCCAGTGCGATGCCCTTCGGCGGCCCCGGGCTTTCCGGTTCGTTGCGCCCGAGCGCTTATTACGCCGCTGACTATGTGGCCTACCCCGTCGCGACACAGCTTTCCGAAAAGGCTGTGGCCATTTCAGCGCCCGGGCTGCCGGCGTGAGCGGCGCCGAAGAGATCAATTTCGACGGGCTCGTGGGGCTCACGCACAATTATGCCGGCTTGTCGGAAGGCAACCTCGCCTCGGCGCGCAACGCGAACACCACGGCGCGCCCGCGCGAGGCTGCCCTTCAGGGCTTGGCCAAGATGCAGCGTCTGCGCGCGCTGGGGCTGAGCCAGGGCGTTTTGCCTCCGCACGAGCGGCCGAATATTGCTTGGCTACGGTCGCTTGGTTTCAGCGGCTCTGATGCAGAGGTGTGGGAGCACGCTTGGAAAAGCGAGCCAACCATAGCGCGCGCTGCTCTTGCCTCTTCAGCTATGTGGGCGGCGAACGCGGCGACTGTTTCGCCAAGCGCCGATTGCGGTGACGGCCGCCTTCACGCATCGGTCGCCAACCTCCAGACGATGCTGCATCGCTTGTTGGAGGGAGAACAGACGGAACGCACATTGCGGCGCGTGCTTCCAGATGAAGCGCGCTTTGCTGTGCATCCCGCGCTGACGCCGCACGATGCGCTCTCTGACGAAGGGGCGGCCAATCATATGCGCATGGCCGGGGGTGCCGGCGCGCCAGGTGTCGAGATTTTCGTCTACGGCCGGCGCGCGAGTGAGGCGCGCACCGGCTTTCCCGCGCGACAGACTCGCGAAGCCAGCCAAGCCATAGCGCGACGCCATGGCCTATCCGCCAACGCCACAGTGTTCGCGCGACAGGCCCCAGATGCCATCGACGCGGGCGCATTTCACAATGACGTCGTCGCCGTCGCGCACGAGCACGTGCTGTTCCATCACGAAGATGCCTTTGTCGATAAGGCTGCGCTTTATGCTGAGGTGCGCGCTAAGGCGCAGGGCTTCGAGCCGGTATTTGTGGAAGTCCCGCGTGCGCGCGTCGGTCTCGATGACGCCGTGACGTCGTATCTGTTCAATTCGCAGTTGCTGCGTGTGCCGGGGCAAGCGAGCCTAACTTTGATCGCGCCGACCGAAGTGCGCGAGAACAACAAGACGGCGACGGTCGTTGCAGAAATGATCGCGCAGCCCAATGCAGCGATCGGCGCGGTTGAGTATGTCGAAGTGCGTGAAAGCATGCGCAACGGCGGCGGGCCTGCTTGTCTGCGTTTGCGGGTGGTCATGACGCCGGCCGAGCGCGCCGCCGCCGCGCAAGGCTTCTTCCTGGACGACGCACTCGCCGCCAAGCTCGAAGCCTGGATCAAAACGCACTACCGGGAAGAAATCGCACAGCCCGACTTGGCGGATCCCGCGCTGGTCCGAGAGACGCAAGCAGCGCTCGATGAGCTTACGCGGATACTGCCGCTGGGTTCTGACTTTTATCCGTTTCAGCGGACATAAAAAACGGCGGCTGCATCACTGCAACCGCCGTTCTCAATCTTCGCCGTCCGCAGTGCTTAGTTCAGCACTTCCGGCCGCAGTTTGTATTCGCCGTCATCCGTCTCATCGAACAAGAGATCGATCGAGGGGTGCTCAACCGGCTCGCCGGTTTCGTCGGCGATCAGGTTCTGCTCGGAGACGTAAGCCACGTAATGGCTGTCAGAGTTCTCTGCGAAGAGGTGATAAAAGGGCTGTTTCCGGTCCGGCCGTACCGGCTCCGGGATCGCATCTAGCCACTCTTCCGTGTTGGAGAATTCCGGATCGACGTCGAATACGACGCCCCGGAACGGGAAAAGCTTGTGGCGCACCACTTGGCCAATGGAGAATTTCGCTTCCTGCATCTTCTCCTCCTTCGTTACCTCCTCATCCTTCGCTTAGGTAACGTAAGTACGGGCAACGCACGTCACAAGGATTGGAGCCCACCACACGAATATGTGTGGCGGCAAAGCTGGGGATGCCGCGATCTAGGCGAAATCTGGGCAAACTAGGGTCTGTTGTACGCTGCGGAAATCGCTAGCATTGGCGGCGAATAGGCACTTTGCGGAGTTAGCGCTCCGCCGGAACGTTACCATGGTCAGTGATGGGCGGACGCAAGCGTCGCGAGGCGGCGTGCGTCAGGGCCCGCGATCGCGCGCACCGGTGTTTGCTGCGCTCGATCTGGGCACTAACAATTGTCGCCTGCTGATGGCGACTCAGAACGCTGACGGCAGCCTGCGCGTTGTCGACGGGTTCTCGCGCATCGTGCGTTTGGGCGAGGGGCTCGCGCACACGGGCCGCCTGAGCGAAGGGGCAATGGCGCGCGCTTACCAGGCGCTTGCCGCTTGTGCACAACGGATCGAAGCGCGCGAGCCGATCGCAATTGGCTGTGTCGCGACGCAAGCGTGCCGCGCGGCGTCCAACGGCCAGGTCTTCCTCAATCGCATCGAGAAGGATCTCGGGCTTAAGTTCGATGTCATCAGCGCCGAGGATGAAGCGAGGCTTTCTGTGCTCGGATGCGCCAGTCTCCTTGAGCCGCAGACCGAGCATGCGATGATCGTCGATATCGGCGGCGGCTCGACGGAGATGTCCTGGGTTTCGCCGAGCGCGGTGCTGAGCGCTCACCTCGACCCACCGATCCTCTCCTGGGGCACGTGCCCGCTTGGGGTCGTGACTTTGGCTGAGGATGATCCAGAGCCGGAGAGCGGCAACAAGCAAGATTGGTACGAAGGTCTCGTCACCCGCCTCGCCGAGACGATTTCCCGCGTCGGTGAAGCGCAGCATTTGCAGCAGGCGTTCGCCAACGGGCAGGGCGATATCATTGGTACGTCCGGTACGGTCACCAGCTTGGCCGGGGTCTTCCTCGATCTGCCGCGCTACAATCGCTCCCGCGTGGATGGGATGTGGTTCGACGTTGCCGATTGCCGCGCCACCATCGCCAAGCTGCTTTCGCAAACGCGCGATCAACGCGCCGCCAATGCCTGCATCGGCTATGATCGCGCCGACCTCGTCGTCATCGGCGGTGCGATTCTGGATGCAGTTCTTCGCGTCTGGCCGGCCAAGCGTGTGCGCGTTGCCGACCGCGGTTTGCGCGAAGGCGTGCTGATGCGGTTGATGGCGGCTCACGGAGCGCGTCCATGACTGACAACGAAGAACCGCCGAAGCGCCGCTGGACAGCCAAGCCGCCGAAAAGCGGCGCAGGCGGTGGCGAACGCCAGATGTTCACCCGTGTCAAAAACAAGAAGCTCGACGAAAGCTCGCGCAATTGGATGAAGCGGCATCTGAATGACCCGTATGTCGCCAAGGCGCGCGCTGACGGCTATCGGGCTCGCGCCGCTTACAAGCTGACCGAGCTCGACAAGGAGTTTGGGCTTTTGAAGCGCGGTATGCGTGTGATCGATCTCGGCGCGGCGCCCGGCGGCTGGGCGCAAGTGTGTGTGCAGCGAGGCTGCAAAGTGGTTGGGGTCGATCTCTTGCCGGTCGAGCCTCTCGAAGGCGCGATCTTCTTCCAGCTTGATCTGACTGACCCTGAGACGCCAGCCGTGCTGCTCGAGGCGCTCGGCGGCCCGCCAGATATTGTCCTCTCCGACATGGCCGCTAACACCACTGGCCACGCCAAGACCGACCAAATCCGCACAGGCGCGCTCGCCGAAGCCGCGGCGGATTTCGCGCTGGACCACCTCGTGACCGGCGGCGCTTTCGTGACCAAGGCGTTTCAAGGCGGCCTGGATTCGGACCTGCTGCCCCGCTTGAAACAAGGCTTTGCCACCGTCCGCCACGCCAAACCGCCTGCAAGCCGGGCCGAAAGCTCGGAGGTCTATGTCGTAGCGCAAGGCCGCAAACCGCCCGCGTGACTGGACAAGGACGGGGAGAATCTCTACCAGCCGTCCATGGAAATCCGTGAAGCTTTGACCTTTGACGACGTGCTCCTCGAACCCGGCGCGTCCGAAGTGCTGCCTGCCGACGTAAGCACCGTCACCCGGCTGACCCGCAGCATCTCCATCAACATCCCGCTCATTTCCGCCGCCATGGATACGGTTACCGAGGCGCGGCTCGCCATTGCGATGGCGCAAGCCGGCGGCATGGGCATCATCCACCGCAACATGACCCCGGCCGAGCAGGCTGATCAGGTTAAGATGGTCAAGAAATTCGAGAGCGGCATGGTGATCGATCCGATCACTATCCATCCGGACCAGACCGTCGGCGAAATCATCCTGATCAAGGAAGCGCGGAAGATATCCGGCTTCCCGGTTGTCGATCGCGAGACCGGCAAGCTCGTCGGCATCCTCACGAACCGGGACATGCGCTTTGCCGAAATGAGCGAGCGCGTCGCCGACGTGATGACGAAGGATAACCTTGTCACCGTCCGTGACGGCGTGAACGAGAGCGACGCCAAGAAGCTGCTGCACAAGCACCGCATTGAGCGCGTCATCGTCACCGACGACGCCAATCGCGTCACCGGCTTGATCACTGTGAAAGACTTTGAAAAGGCGCAAGCCTTCCCGGCGCGGGCCAAGGATGAGCGCGGTCGTTTGCTGGTTGGCGCCGCGTCCACGATTGGCGATGCTGGCTACGAGCGCTCGTTGGCGCTGATCGAAGCCGGCGTCGATGTGGTGGTGATCGACACCGCCCACGGTCATTCGCGCTCGGTGCTCGACGCGGTCGAGCGCATCAAGCGCGCCTCGAACAAGACTCAGATCATCGCCGGCAATATCGCTACGGCTGACGGCGCCAAGGCGTTGATCGACGCCGGTGCGGATTCGATTAAAGTTGGCATCGGCCCTGGCTCGATCTGCACGACGCGTATCGTCGCTGGCGTCGGCGTGCCGCAGCTCACCGCGGTGATGGACGCGGCGCGCGCGGCGCAAAAGGCCGACGTGCCGGTGATCGCTGACGGCGGCATCAAATTCTCGGGCGATCTCGCCAAGGCGCTCGCGGGCGGCGCGGAAGTTGCGATGATCGGCTCGTTGCTCGCTGGCAGCGAAGAAGCGCCGGGCGATATCATTCTCTATCAGGGCCGCTCCTATAAGAGCTATCGCGGCATGGGCTCGCTTGGCGCGATGGCGCGCGGCTCGGCTGATCGCTACTTCCAAAAGGAAGTCACCGATCAGATGAAGTTTGTGCCGGAAGGCATTGAAGGGCGCGTGCCGTTCAAGGGGCCGGTGTCGAACATCATTCACCAGCTCATCGGTGGTTTGCGTGCATCGATGGGCTATGTCGGCGCTGCGAACTTGAAAGAGATGCGTGAGAAGGCGCGGTTCGTGAAGATCACGAGCGCGGGGCTGCGCGAGAGCCACGTGCACGACGTTTCGATCACACGCGAAGCGCCGAATTATCCGCTCGGGAGCTAGACGATGGAGAAGGGCAATTTCATCCGCATTACGCCCTTCATCCACGTGCCTGACATCAACGCGGCGGTTAAGTTCTTCGAAGGCTTGGGCTTCGCCACGTACTTTCGAATGGGCGACTATGCCTACGTGCAACGCGAAACCGCTGGCGTGCGGCTGATGCAAAATCACGGCGACGACGGCGCGCCCGCCGGCAACCGCCGCTTTTCGTACTACATCGATGTCGAAGATATCGAAGCGCTCTACCGGGAGCTGAAGCCGGTGCTTGATACGATGCCTGCGGGCGACGTGCATGGCCCTGCGGACAAGCCGTATGGTCAGCGCGAGGTGTGCGTCCTTGCGCCGGACGGCAATTTGCTCGTATTTGGCCAATCCATAGGCGGCTGAACGCCGCTTTTCCTTTTTCGGGGTCCCTCCCATGCGTGACGGCGCGCGCCAGCAGGCGGCAATTGAAATTCTGACATCGCTCGAAACCGAGAAACGTCCCGCTGCGGACGCGGTGAAGGCGTGGATGCTGACGCATCGCTTCGCCGGCTCGAAAGATCGTGCCCAGATTGGCGATCTGGTTTTCGGGGCGATGCGCTGGAAGCAGTCGAGTGCTTGGCGGATGGGGGAGGATACGCCGCGCGCTTGGGTGTGGGGCGCGCTGCGGTGGGGGTTTGGCTGGAGCGCTGAGGCGATCGAGCAGAGTGTCACCGGTGATCCGCATGCGCCGCCGGCGATGACGGAGGCGGAGCGTGCTGCACTTTTGAGCGCGACCCTGGATGGTGCGCCGGCGCATGTGCGCGGTGATTTTCCCGAATGGCTGGACGCGAGTTTTGAGCGGGCGTTTGGCGATAAGCGGGCTGAAGAGGGCGCAGCGCTTGCGGCGCCGGCGCCGCTGGATCTGCGCGCCAACACCTTAAAGACCGATCGAGACAAGCTGATTGCGGCGTTGGGCGAAAGCTCGAAGCTCACCGAGCCGCCGCCGGTGACGCCATATGCGCCGAACGGCGTGCGCATTCCGTGGTCGCAAGGGCGGACGTTTCCGTGGGCGACTGAGCAGAGCTTTCTCAAAGGCTGGTTCGAGGTGCAGGACGAGGGCAGCCAGCTTGCGGCGCAGCTCTCGGGCGCGGCGCCGGGGATGCAGATTGCAGACGTGTGCGCGGGCGGCGGCGGCAAGACCTTGGCGCTGGCGGCGCAGATGCAGAACAAGGGCCAGATCTTTGCGTTCGACGTTGATGGACGCCGGCTCGCGCCACTGAAAGAGCGCGCCGATCGCGCCGGAGCGCGCAACATCCAGATCCGTGCGCCGATGCGCTCCAAAGATGCGCTCGAAGATTTGCGCGGGCGGATGGACATCGTGTTCGTCGATGCGCCGTGCACGGGCTCGGGCACTTGGCGGCGTAACCCTGACTCCAAATGGCGCTTGCGGCCCAATGCGCTGGCGATGCGGATTGGCGAGCAGCGCGAGGCTTTGGCTCTAGCGGCGCCCCTGGTGAAGCCGGGGGGGCGGCTCATCTACGTTACGTGTTCGGTGCTGCCGGAGGAGAACGAGGATGCGGTTACGGCATTCCTCGCAGCTTACGCCGATTTCGCGCCTGTAGGATTGAGCGGCGCGGAGTTTCCGGCGCACCAGCGCACGATCGGCCTGCAAATGACGCCGCTGATCACCGGCTGCGACGGCTTTTACATTGCAGCTTTGCAGCGGGCGGCGTGATCAGGCTTCGACATCGAGGTAGCGGCCTTTGCGCTGCTCCTGAGCAGCGTCGTAATCTGCGCGATCTTGCGCCATGCGCTGGTCACGCGGATCATCACCGCGGGCGCGCTTGGCGGCGCGCTCCTTCTCAACCAGCGACGCGGGATCGACGCGGACTTTCTCGCGCACCATATCTTTGTGCGTCACCGCCGCGCCGAACTCGACGGGGGCCTTGTTGTCACGCGGTTCTCGTTGCTGCGCGTAGCCATGCGCGGCGACGGGCTCAATGCCGGAAATCGCTGCCATCGTTGAAGCGTGCCAGCATGCGGTTAGGGTTTCGTTCAGAAACATCGCCAATTTCTGCTAAGCATGTTGGCTGATTTGTCGCTCGATATCGCCATCGCCGGCTGCGGTGTTGCGGGCCTTGCGAGCGCGACTTTGCTGCGCCAGGCGGGTGCGCGCGTCGTAATCTACGATCGGCTGGAAGCGCCGAAGCCGATTGGCTCTGGGATTATCTTGCAGCCGGTTGGCCTCGCTGTGCTCGACGCGTTTGGCGTTGGCGATGCGATGCGGGAGCTTGGCGCGCCGATAAAACGCCTGCACGGGAAGAACACGCCGCGCCAGAACGTGGTGCTGGATGTGCGCTACGATGCTGCCGGCGAGGATGCGCCGTGCGGACTTGGCGTGCATCGCGGGGCGCTGTTTCAGCTTTTGTATGATGCGGCGCTTGCCGCTAGGGCGGAGATCGAGAGCGGGCGCGAAGTTGTTGGCGCGCGTGACGGGCGCTTGGTGTTCGCCGATGGCGCGGAGAGTGCGCGCTTTGATCTGGTGATCGATGCGTTGGGTGCGCGCTCGCCGCTGTCGCGGCCGCCGCAAGCGCCGCTGCCGTTTGGCGCGCTGTGGGCGAGCCTCGATTGGGTCGACGGTTTCGATGATGCGGCGCTCGAGCAGCGTTATTTTGCGGCGCGCAAGATGGCGGGCTTTATGCCGATTGGGCGCTTGAAGGGCGAGATGCGTCAGCAAGGGGCGTTCTTCTGGAGCTTGAAGCACACCGAGCGTGCGGCGTGGCGCGCTGCGCCGCTGGAAGCCTGGAAGGACGAGGTGCGCGCGCTGTGGCCGCAGACTGAGCCGCTGCTGGCGCAGATCGCAACGCATGACGATCTGGTGTTTGCAACGTACGCCCACCGCACTTTGCGGGAGCCGCTTTCGCGCCATTGCGTGCATGTGGGCGATAGCTGGCATTGCACTTCGCCGCAGCTCGGGCAGGGCGCGAATATGGCGTTGCTGGATGCGTTGGCGCTGACGCAGGCGCTCGCATCGCAGAGCAATATCGACGTTGCGCTCGGTGAATATGCGCGGATGCGGCTTTGGCATATTCGGCTCTATCAGGCTGCATCATGGATGTTCACGCCGGTGTATCAAAGCGATAGCGCGACGTTTGCAGCGCTGCGCGATTGGATCATGGCGCCGCTTTCGCGCACGTGGCCCGCGCCGCAAGTTCTGGCGGCGCTTGTTGCTGGGCAGATTGGTGCGCCGCTCCATGCGATAGGCGCGCGTTCGCAACGCCGTTCCGCTTAAGCGAAAACGCAAAAGAGGTCCGCCTTCGCCAAGGCTTCCGCCTACGCTGAAGCTTCGGCGGACTGGTCGGCGGGACACTCTCGCTCACGCGAGAGTGGGAGACAGGGCGCGTGGGACGCGCCGAGTTTAGTTTCTTGTGCGCCGTTCGATCGCTCGAACAACGCCGCGCATCGCACGCGCCCTGTTGCGATTGTTATGCGCCGGGCCGTCACGGGGAGGTTTTTCACTCTCCTGGATAGGTCCCCGACGGCGTGCGGACTTGTGCCTTAAGCCCGGTATGCTCCCGCAGTTAGCGCCTTACGCTGCTCTTTCCACGGGCTTCGGTGTGCTCTGTCGCCATCATTGCTGACGGAGTTGCAGCGTTCACGTCGAGGGCGCCCCCTCTGGTTTCACGCCGCCGCTTCCGGGTAGCCGGACGCGTTACGGACAGCACCTTCACGCTCAATCGCATCCCCCGCGCTCGCTCGGCTCGGCTAGCCAGATGAACCTCCCGTGCGAGGGATGACGAAGTATAAGCCCGGTGTTGGGGGTGTAGGATAGACAAATTGGAGAGGACAAAACTCGTTATCTCATGCCCGGAATTCGCGGCGGACGAGTGGACGATTCATGCGAGGGCACGCCGCCTGCAGGGTCTGTCAGCGGCGCCTTTGGCCATGCATCCATGATCAGGGCAAACGCACTTGTGAGAACAGTTAGCCACGCAGTCATCTTTAGTTCGCGATCTGGATGTCGCGTCAGGACGAACCACGGATTGTGTGAGAATTCTAGTTTTACAAAATAGCTGCCAACGACGTTTGGCCGACGCTTGGGGATGTCGCGGTTGAACCACCTTTGGACTGCGTTTCCCGCGCGAGCCGCAGCCACCTTATTTGCTTGGTCAATTATAAATTGCTCTCGATTGTCCTTCATCGCTTCATGTTCGTCACCGTGAAGTGAAATGAGTATTGCGTCGTCATCTTCATTCCAGTTTTCGATGATCTTATGAAGGGAGGCGTAGTCCTGCGCCCGATCCGGTGTCGCGGGCATTGCTTCGGGAGTGGCTTCGATTTCCACTGCCGGGAAGCAGACATCGGCGGTCGCGACATCAGGGATCTCTTGACCGTAGATCGTTGAGGCCACTCGATTTAGTCTGGTCGGTGAGACGCTGATCCGTGCGTCACGGTGAACGTGTACGAGTTGCTTGCAACGCTTTCCGCGGGCGTCGAGGTATCCGTAGTAGACTTTCACCGTCGCGTGGACACCGTCCATGTTCATTGGCATCAGCGTACGGGGTAGCACGATAGTTGATCTATCAAGGCGCTGTGCAGAGTGTGGGCGGATGCCGATCGGACCGAGTTGGCTGTTCTGTTTGTCGCCACTGTAGACTGATGCGATTACTAGGATCGTGAGGTAGACGATGATCGCTAGGCCGATCGCCCGAGCCCACGGATTGCTGAGAAAGGTCATCGTCGCGTCTAGTCGCGGTTCAACGAGTGACCAGCATTCTCGGCAAAAACTCGACAACTGGTCAAAAACAGCGATAGCGCTTTGGCACGCGTCTCCCGCCAACTGAGTGACTTCAGCCCAATCCATTCCACGCCTCCCCCGAGTTCGTTAATGAACCTTAACGTCTGGGGATAAGTGCGCAACTGGAGCGGGTGCTGGCTACCGGTCGACGTTGGCGCGGGCCAAAGCCGCCTCCCGCGCTTCGAGCCGGGACCAGAAGCGGTCGTGGAAGAAATAGGCGACGGTCTGGACGGCAGGTTCGATCAGGCCGACGGCCAGGGCGGCGCGCCAGTCCTGGGTGATCGCGAAGGTGACCGCGATTGCAATCAGGAAGTGCATCAATGAGTAGGAGCCGGTTTTCAGAGCTAGGCGCATGGATAGGAGCTAGGTTGTTGCGAGCTATTCGCAAGAGCTGGGCTGCAGAAAAATGGCCGCCTCTGACCCCAGCGCGCGCGGCGTGTGGCTATGCACGCGCGCAGAATTGACGCCTCGGGCAACGCACTCCATTTCAGGCCATGGACAAATCGAGCGAAGCGCCCAGCGCCCCCACCGCCTCCGCCGCCCACCACGAACGCGTTCTGATCATCGATTTCGGCTCGCAGGTTACGCAGCTGATCGCCCGGCGCGTGCGCGAGAACGGCGTCTATTGCGAAATCCACCCGTTCAACAAAGTCGACGGCGCGTTCTTGAAGGCGTTCGCGCCGAAGGCGGTGATCTTCTCGGGCGGGCCGGCCAGCGTCATGGAGGGCGCATCGCCCCGCGCGCCGGATGAAGCGTTCAAGCTCGGCGTGCCGATCCTGGCGATTTGCTACGGCCAGCAAACGATGACTGTGCAGCTTGGCGGCGTTGTCGAAGGCGGGCACGCGCGTGAGTTCGGGCGCGCCGATGTCGAGGTGAAGAAGCCATCGCCTTTGTTCGAAGGCGTGTGGGATGTGGGCGGGCGCTATCCGGTGTGGATGAGCCACGGCGACCGCGTGACGAAATTGGCGGAGGGCTTTGAAGTTATCGCCACCAGCGAGAACGCGCCGTTCGCGATCGCCGTCGATGAGAAGCGCCGCTTCTACACGACGATGTTTCACCCGGAAGTCGTGCACACGCCCGATGGCGCGAAGCTGTTGAAGAACTTTACCCATCGCATCGCCGGCATGCGCGGCGATTGGAGCATGGCGGCGTTCAAGGAAGAAGCGATCGCGCGCATCCGTGCGCAGGTTGGCAAGGGGCGCGTGATCTGCGGGCTTTCGGGCGGCGTCGATTCAAGTGTGGCGGCGGTGCTGATCCATGAAGCGATCGGCGATCAGCTGACGTGCGTTTATGTCGATCACGGGCTGATGCGGAAGGGCGAGTCCGAGCAGGTCGTGAAGCTGTTCCGCGATCACTACAATATTCCGCTGATCCATGCCGAGGAGAGCGAGCTTTTCTTGAATGCGCTCGAAGGCGTCAGCGATCCGGAGCTGAAGCGCACCACGATCGGGAAATTGTTCATCGATGTGTTCGACGCCAAAGCGGATTCGATCGGCGGCGCGGATTTTCTGGCGCAAGGCACGCTCTATCCGGATGTGATCGAGTCGAAGTCGGCGACGGGCGGGCCGTCGGTGAAGATCAAGTCGCACCACAATGTCGGCGGCTTGCCGGAAAACATGAAGATGGCGCTGGTCGAGCCGCTGCGCGATCTGTTCAAGGATGAAGTGCGTGCGCTGGGGCGTGAGCTTGGGTTGCCGGAGACGTTCGTCGGGCGCCATCCGTTTCCGGGGCCGGGACTCGCGATCCGCGTGCCGGGCCAAATCACGCGCGAGAAGCTCGATATTCTGCGCGAGGCGGACGCGGTTTATCTCGATGAGATCCGCAAGGCCGGTTTGTACGATAAGATTTGGCAGGCGTTCGCGGTGCTGCTGCCGGTGCAGACAGTCGGCGTCATGGGCGATCATCGCACATACGAATATGTGTGTGCGCTGCGCGCGGTGACGAGCACGGACGGCATGACGGCGGACTTTTATCCGTACTCGATGGATTTTCTCGGCCGCGCTGCGACGCGCATTATCAATGAAGTCCGCGGTGTGAACCGGGTGGTGTACGACGTGACGTCGAAGCCGCCGGGGACGATCGAATGGGAATGATTTTTGCCCCTCCGGCAGTATCCGATTGTACGCCAGGGTACGGCATAAGTATCTGAATAACAAAGATAAAACTGTC